>Ga0172380_10002626_pt1 | contig 26992 bp, 48 predicted proteins | sample Leawe162metaG_FD_119747 | JGI IMG/M metagenome (GOLD analysis project Ga0172380, IMG submission 119747) | Leachate microbial communities from a municipal landfill in Southern Ontario, Canada - Leachate well 162 metaG | ecosystem: Engineered > Solid waste > Landfill > Unclassified | place...
AGTACGGCAGAACGAGTGGAGCCACTACACCTGCAAGCGGTGCGTGGGTACGGGAGTGGAGAGGCCGAACCATGCCTGACCCCGGCATCGACCTCGCCGAGCACCTTGACCGTGAGGAGCGGGCGTTCCTCGAAGCATCACTGGCGGGACTGTTCCGTGACGAGTCCCTGTCCAAGCAGCTCAAAGAGGCCGTAGACCCGATCCGCGCACGGCTGAAGACCTACCACGACCGTCACCCCGAGGACGTGATCGCCGACTACGAGCGGGGGATCGTGGCCTCGTTCACTGACCGTTCAGGCAGTGCGAGCATCGACATGATCTCGCTCGGGCACCACGACGACGCAGGGTCGATCCTCGTGGCGCTCGCTCAGGCGGGCCTGCTGACGTGTTCAGTGTCGGCGCTCCGCCGTCTCGCGGGGAAGTCCGATTGGGCTGACACCACCCTGAAGTACCTGATGCCAGGATCGTCCCAGACCGTCCTGAGCGTGGAGAGGATCGAGCAGTGACCAACATCAACGACCTGGCTGATGCGGCGGCGCATGACGGGAAGTGCGGGTGTGCGTGGGAGGACGTGCTGGCGGCGGCGCTCACGAACCTCGTGGACACCCTGACGGGGGACTACGGGAAGTTGAACGCACAGCAGCGCGAAGCCTACATCGAGGCGGGGAGCATCCTCGCTACCCTCAAGGCCGCACAGATGGGGTTGGAGGCGCTGAGTGACTAACGAACGGCCAGCCGAGTCCGTGGGCAATGCCAGCCGTTTCATGGCGAAGGTCGTGGACGGCTCCAATGGCTGTCGGCTGTGGATCGGTGGCGTGAGCGGGCGCTACGGAGCGTTCAGACTCGAAGGGAAATCCGAGTTGGCTCACCGTGCAGCGTGGAGGATCTTCAACGGCCCGATCCCCGAGGGGATGACTGTTTGCCACGTCTGCGACGTTTGCCTATGTGTGAACGTCGATCACCTGTTCCTCGGGACGCAGGCAGACAACATGCGCGACAAGGCCGACAAGGGACGAGGCGGGGTCAGGCTGTCTGTCGCCGGAGCGCAAGCAGTCCGGAGCCTGCGGGCGGACGGAGTTTCGATCGCAGAAACCGCTCGACGAATGGGTGTGAGCCAGACCACGGTAAAGCATGTTCAGGCACGGAGGACTTGGGCGAATGTCTAACGAAAGACCAGATGATGTAGTCGCGAACGCCATGTTCGACATCGGCCCGAACCTCCGCATGAACGTGTGGCTGATCGGCGACGTGGAGATCGACGCCGTGCGGATGCGGAACGCCTACGACGCCGTGCGGGAGTGGCTGACGAACGACCAGCAGGCGCGCGAGCGCATCATGCCGCCCGTCCAGAACGCCCCTCAGACGCCACAGAATCGCCCGCAGGGCCGTCCGAGCGGAGGAGGTGGGCAGAGACGCCAGCAGCCAGGATCTGGCTTCTACTGCGCCGAGCACCGCGTCGAGGTTCAGAAGACCCCGGCGCAGTACGACAAGGACGGCGACCGCTACCAGCACGACTTCCCGCCCGGCCAGACCGGCCCGCAGGGAGGGAAGCGCCACTACCTCTACTACCGTCAGTTGGTGGGCGCGAACGGCCAGCCACTGCCGCCACTGGAGATGGGCGCACCGTACACAGACGAGCCTTCTTGGCCTGACGAGGAGTTCAGCGATGACGACGCAAGCCCGTTCTAACTGGCCCACCGCCAGTCACACCCGAGGGCCGGTGACGGAGCACATGGCAGAGCGTGAGGTCACGGAGTCGGGCGACCGTCAGACCCACCTCACTGCCGTCGTTGAGACGGTCAGGCTTTATCCGGGACTCCCGGCATCGAGCATCGCCCGTTCACTGAACATGGACGTGGTGGAAGTCCGCCGTCGATTGACGGACGGCTTCAAGATGGGGGAGTTGGTGCAGGGAGCGCCGATTCGGATGCCAGGCGAGAAGAGCCAGGTCACATGGTTCCCGGCCTCTCAGGTCGGGACGCAACGGAGGATGTCCGAGTGAGCCTCCACGGGACGGTGTTCGACCACGGGTGCGATCGAGCAGAGTGCGTACGGGCGCGAGAGGAGCGGGTAGCACCGTACAGGCTGGCGTCGTTCTTCGTTGAGGCGGCCCGTGGAGGATCGCCGCCCCGCCCTCAGTCGCTCGACCTGATCCAGTGGATCAATCGGCGGGGCTGGAACGGCAACTGCCCGAACTGCCAGCACGACCTCAACGCTCACAAGTTGTCGAGCGGCAGCGGGGAGTGCTTCGGGTACGTGGCCCGTGGTCGAAACGGCCTGACGGCGTGTAACTGCGCTGGCCCGCACATCGAGCCGTTCAGGTGAGAGCGCCGTGGATACTGGCGGTGCTCGTTATGATCGTGGCGCTGGTCGCCATGATCGACTGGGGCAGAGGCGGCTCCTCTGCTGACGACACGGTAGACGGCTCGAACCCGTCTCTGTCTCAGTCGGTCGTGACGACCACGTTGGATGAGGATTCGCAGCGGCGGGACTCAGCCAACACGGGCGAGAGCGTCAGACAAGCCCCCGTCTCGACGGCGCTCTCGTCCCCCACGGGGGTGACTCGGCCACCGTTCCTCGCGGTTCCGCCTCCCGTCATTGCCGAGTCACCCCCACCAGAACCCGCAGAGACCGCACAGGAGCCCGCTGACGCCCCGTACCGGCTCACCGAGGCAGAGTTCATCAGCCTCGCCCGTACGGTCGGCATGACGCGCGAGTGGGCCATCGACGGACTGTTCAGGATCGCGTGCGGCTACCCGCCCCATTCGTTCGGCGAGAGCGCGTGCCGCCTGGACGTGCCCGACAACGGCCCGCACATCGGCATCCTCCAAATCAACCCCGGCTTCTGGGCTGATACGTGCGGCCTGAGTGATGACGGTCGAGAGCTGCGCTACCCAGCGCCGTCGATCGCCTGCGCCCGCAACATCATCGCGGCGGGAGAACGTCTCCACGGAGATCCATGGCACTACTGGTCGGCCAGGCCGTGATGATGTACGCTCACGGCGTCGCCGCAGCGCCAGCCCAGGTGACAAGCACAGGCCCTGTCGAGACGGTCTCGGGACTCGGTGTCAGCAACCTCCTCCCCGGCGTCTTGACAGGGCCTTTCTGTGCCCGCTACCTTCCTCGGGTTAGTGCTGACACCGAGGATGCCCCTACCGCCGAACAAGAAGTAAGCGGCCAAGGCTGGAACGGCACGGGCGACGTTAGCCCGCACTCAGGCCCGGTGTACCTGAACCTTCGATGCGAGATATCCGTGCGTACCTGTGACAGACGGGTGCGGGGATTGATGTCGGTCGGACTGGCAGCGGTACACACGCAGCCGACACCCCGCGATACCTGTGACTGCGCCTCGACGTATACCGATGGGCTGGCTCCATGCGGGATACATCAGAGGGGTCTGTATGGCCTCTCTGTGCCCTCAAGACTTCACCATCGGGAGGTGGGTTCAGAATGACTGATGACGAGCGGTTGGAGTTGTTGAGTGACGCGACGTGGCAGGCCGTGAACATCCTGGACGGTCGAGGACTCAAAGGTGACCGTGTAGCCCGCGCCTCGGATGCCCTCAAAGCAGGGTTGCAGATGGCCGGTCTACCCCTCACTGATCCTGACCTGAGACCGCACAGAGAGCCAGAGTGGCCGGAGCGAGGAGACGACGAGTGAGCCTTCCAGAGCCGTACTTTGTGAGCGAGGACGGGCGAATCACGATCTACTGCGGCGATGCGCGTGAGATCGTGCCTCAGCTGGACGGCGTTGACCTTGTGCTCGCCGATCCGCCATACGGTGTGTCTCTGAACACCTCCTATGCTGCAGCCAAGCGCGGGAACAAGACGGCGGCGCACGACTACCCACCCGTCCACGGTGATGACGAACCGTTCGACCCATCGTTCCTGCTCGGGTTCCCAAACGTTGTCCTGTGGGGTGCCAACTACTACGCCGACCGCCTACCCGCTCAGGGACAGTGGCTCGTGTGGGATAAACGAGACGGCATTGGCTACAACGACCAAGCCGACTGCGAACTGGCGTGGACGCGGGGCACAAAGGGAACCGTCCCGCGCATCTACCGCCATATGTGGAACGGGATGCTCAAAGACAGCGAGCGCGACCAGCGTCGCGTCCACCCCACGCAGAAGCCCGTCGCGTTGATGCGCTGGTGTTTGGGGTTCTATCCAGAGGCGACGGCGGTTCTCGACCCTTACATGGGTTCTGGGACGACCCTGCGAGCGGCGGCAGACCTCGGCCTGCCTGCCGTTGGGATCGAGTACGAGCCGCGTTACTGCGCCGTCGCCGTCGAGCGGCTACGTCAGGGGGTACTCCTGTGACGTGCCCAAAATGCGCGAGTCAGGCTGGTGTCGAGACGGTAAAGCAGGGGATGCGCTTCTTCGTCTGCCCCTCCTGTTCGTTCGAGGTCTCAGACACTCAATGCAGCTCACGATCGTGCGGCAAGTACGCGACGGGGAAGTGCAAGGAGTGTTCGGAGCCGAAGTGCCGTCAGCACGGCAGCAGGGGATCGGGCCGGTGTACGGCGTGCAGGAACCGAGCGCGGAAAGACCGCCAATTCAGCCAGGCGATGAGTAACCCGGAGGTCAGGTCATGGTGGACGTAGCAGAGGTGGCGTTGGCCGCGCCGATGAGTAGGACGGATCGCATCTGCGCCACGCTGGTGCATGCCTTCCCCGGCGTCTCCATCAACGACGTGGCGGAGTTCATCGAGGAGGGGATGATGCCGACGCTCCGGCGTCTACGCGACCTGGAGGAGCGCGGGTACATCCGCTCCGAGCGGATCTCGTACTTCCCGACACACCGCTGGAGTCCCGAGAGATGAGTCCGCAGGACGTGGTGTGGGTGAGCCTCATGGCCCGCCCGTCGAACGGCGGAGCGATGAAGTACCACGAGACGAGGCAGTGCTACGCCCGCCAGCAGGGCTACAAGCGCATCCCCACGTTCCGCCGTGCGGCTGAGGACGCGGGCCTAGAACCATGCGGGAAGTGCCGTGGATAGCCTGAGCTTCACGATCATGACGCTCCCCCGTCGTGCGCTCTCGACGAACGGCAACAAGCGAGACCGTCACGAGGTGAGTGACGCGAAGGGTGAGATGGGATCGTGGGCGTACACGTCGATGCTCGAACAGCACGGCCCTGACATCCCGCAGTTCAGAGGATCGCGCGTGGACATCCTGCTCATGTTTCACGTGAAACATCACGCCAAGACGGGTGACGGCCTCTATCGCCCCCTCGATCCCAGCAACATCGGGGGCGAGTGCATCAAACCGGTGATCGACTACGGCCTCTGCAAGACGGGCGTGATCGAGGACGACTCATACAAGCACGTCCGGTACGTGGTGCTGGGGATCGAGAACGAACCAGACCTGAGTCGGGAGCGCATTGAAGTGACGGTCAAGGCCGTCGAGGAGGAACTGACATGACCAACGAGCCTGACGAGCAGATATCCGAAGCGTGGCTGATGAAGACCGTGGAGCAGTACGCCTACCGGGTGAAGACGAGCGGTTGGAGCGCCGCAGAGCCGTTCTACATGCACGTTGTCGAGGCGTTGAAGGAGTACCGAGTGGCTGTGCTCGCGCAAGGCCGTCTATCCACCCCTCCTCAGCCTGAACCAGTAGTGGACGCAAGCCCGTACCTACGGTCGGTCGTGGAACAAATCCACCGGGACACACACGATGCCCTCGAAGCCGTCCCCGTCGAGGCATCCCGTACTCCCGTAGAGACGGCGCGGTGTGGCGCTATCAGCCGTTCAGGGACGGTGCTGGTGCGATGTGAACTCGCGGACGGCCATCGAGGGCCGGGACACCGGAGCGGGAACGGCTGGTGGGGTGATGAGTCGCCCGCTCACAAGGGTTACTTGCTAGAGCCCGTCCCGCCGTCCCCAGAGGCCGTAGAGCCACCCCTGACGGACAGACAGAAGGCGTTGGAGGGTGAGGGCCTGATCGATTACCTGCGCCGTCAGATCGAGCCCGTCGAGTCCAGCCAGGAGGGCAGCGAGACGCCGTACCTCGGGCACTCGTTCATCCGCGCCGCTAACGGTGGGCCGATCTGCTGCGCCTGTGCGAAGCCCGAGGCAGAGCACGGCCCGTACCAGCAGCAGGAGGGCAGCGAGACGGGAGGGGTTCGCGAGGCGTGGGCGCAGTACGCATCCATCATCGGCCTCGCGCGGCTCAACAAGGCGAACGATCGCATCTCTGCCACCGATTACCTCCACGAGCAGGATCGGGCGGAGCGCATCGTCGAGCAGGCCATTGCCCGAGATGCAGAGGAGCGTGCGCGGGCGGCTGCCGAGGCTTCTCACGAGGAGTCGCTTCGCTACTTGGCTGAGGACTTCGAGCACTTGAAGGACATCCGCGACTCGGCCATCGAGGACAAGCGCCGTGAGCGTGAGCGTGCAGAAGCCGCTGAGGAACGGGCTACCCAAGCCGAAGGCCAGCGAGAAGCGTTGGAACGTGCTGTTACGAACGCAAAGTTGGAGTTCGATGCTGTCTGGCGTGCTGTTCAGGTTGGCAGTGGCCGTGACGATGCGGACGCTGCGAATGAGGCGGGGCGGATAGCGGAGAACGCCTCGCGCATGATGGCCCGTGCCCTCAGCCCGTCCACGGAAGCCCCATCGGAGGATTACCGATGGTGATGTACGACGTGATTGTCGTTGACCCACCGTGGGCGTACGGCGGTGCCAACACTGGAGGAAAGCCGGGGTCAGCGGAGGGGCAGTACCGAACGATTGGCAACGGCGGGCGCGAGGTCAACCGCCGCACCGGAGCCGGTATAGAGGCAATCGCTTGCGCTGCGCCCGTAGGGGATTGGGCCGCTCCGACCTCTGCACTGTTCCTCTGGACGACCAACCCTAAACTGCCGTTCGCATTCGGCCTCATGGAGATGTGGGGGTTTGACTACAAGACGACGCTCACATGGGTAAAGACGACGCGCAGCGGTGCGGTCATGGGCGGCGGCCTCGGGTTCTACTTCCGTGGAGCCACTGAGCACATCCTGTTCGGTACTCGTGGCGGCTTCGCGATCCCCGCTGCCAGCCGCGTGCCGAACGTGGTCATGGCAGAGCGCGGGCGTCATTCGGCCAAGCCAGAACCGTTCTACGACCTCCTTGATTCCGTGTTCCCTGAGCAGCGGAAGTTGGACGTGTTCGCCCGTCGCGAGCGTCAAGGGTGGGATGTGTGGGGCGACGAAATCGCCACCACCGATGGGGAGGTCTCAGAGCATGGATGACGCAGTAGCGGCCGCACGGCAGGCGTTCCTGAACGTGAAGACGGGTGCGACGGTCGAGGCTGAGTGGATGAGTGGTGACTACTGGCCCGAGTACCGACGGCGGATGGACGAAGCGTGGGAGGCCGTCGAGCAGGCCATTCGTGAGCCGTTGGAGTCCCGTATAGAGGCACTGGAAGAGGCCGTACGGCCATTGCTCGAAGGCCCGGCGGTCTGCAACTGCGACGAGGCGTACACGGCGCGAGGCCGTCACGAACCCAACGCCGTACACGCGGACTACGAGTACGAGTTCGCCGCCCTCCGTGCCCTCGTCCCACCCCGTGAAGGAGGAACGAAGTGAGGTGTTGGCTGTTCGGCCACGACTGGTATCAGACCTATGCCGTTCCATCGAAGTACGAGATCCGTGCGTGCGAACGGTGCCCGCGACGGGAGTGGTTCGACGGCGGGGCTTGGGTGTTGATGACCGAGACGCTGGAGGTGTTCATGCGCGGATGGCCGAACGCCGAAACACGCCGAGACGCCGAGCGCCGTCTACAGGCACCCCGTGAAGGAGACAAGCTGTGAAACGGTCGCCGATGAACCGTGCGACTGACGGCGCTCTGGCTTGGCAACGGAAGAAGCGCAAGGCCATCGCGCCCGTTGGGAAGAAGGGTCGTGTGAAGAAGGCCGAGTGGTCAGAGGCCAAACGCCTGCATCTCATCAAGGAGCCTGAGTGCTCGTTCAACGCCAGGTGGACGGCGGAAGCGAAGTACCTCAAAGGCGAGATGTGGGTCGAGTGCCACAAGGGTGCTCAGACGCGCTGTAAGGCCCCTCTCGACGTTCACCACGTCATCCCTCGGGGAATGGGCGGGGGCAAGGATTACGGCGTGTACGCGACGTTGTGTAGGGCGCATCACCAGTGGGTCGAAGACCACCGCGAGGCTGGGCGTGAGTTGGGCCTGCTGATGCGAGCGCCGTCTACCGAGGCCGCATAGCAGAAAGCCCTCGGTTCCTAACGCCGAGGGCTTTCGATTTGAGGGCCGTGGGCGGGTCTAGGTAGGAGTCACCTCCCCTCCGATGCGTGCGGTCAGTTCGCGGATCTCACGGATGAGCCGTTCGTGAGGCGTCTCGCACGAGTCGCAGCGGCATGTAACGGTCATCGCTTATCCCTCCTCTCGTCTGAGGTCATCCAGGGCCGTACGGGCGATTTCGCGGATGGCGCTCGGGGTTTCGTACTTCCGCTCGCGGTCGTTCAGGTCGTCGTACTTCATAACCATGACTCGATAGTGCTCGTCGCAGTAGTTGCCGGGGAAGAACTTGTCCCCGCTGCGCCTCATGCACTCAGCGCACGCCCGGTACGCGGCGTTCTCCTCCTCGTTTGGGTAGTGGTACGGAGTCGTGTAGTCACGGATCTCCTCCAGCGCCCGTACCGCGCGTTCACGGTCAGCAGAGAGACGGGCGACCGCACCATGACGAGCGCAGGCGCGGATGATGGCCCATCGGTCAGCAGTGCAGCCGCACGCCAGCGTCCGCGGGTACTCCCCTCGTTCCACCGTTTCACCCTCCATCACTGTCCCTCCCCTCCACCGCCGTTTACCAGCGTCTGTTAGTCCTACAGCGCCACCGTCCCACTGACCTGGGGCCGATGAGACGAGAGCGAGGCAGGCTAGACGGCCTTCGTGGCCTCAACGACCGTGAACCGTTCGGGGTGTCGGATGGTGCGAGCGATGAACTCGCGGACAACGACCTCGGGGTGGTTCACCGCCGCAGTTGCGTACTCATCGAGGATCGTGTCCTCGTCGGGAATCTCGACCGTCATCACAACCTGGAACTTCACTTGGTGTCTCCCGTCCTGCTGGAACCTGATGGAGTGACTGTAAGCCAAAGTGCGGATGCCTGTCAACAGGGGTTGCCGACATTTGCCGAAATTGCTACCATGCGGACATGAGTAACGAAGTCTGCCATCGATGTGCTGGGACTGGGTTCGAGCCTGACCATGCGGCGGTCGGTCGTGAGTACCGCAGTCGCCGCGAGAAGCTGGGGTGGTCGCTACGGTCAGCAGGAGAGCGGATCGGCGTGAGCGCCGCCTATCTGAGCGACCTGGAGCGAGGCAACAGGGCTTGGAACACCAACATCACCGAGCGAGTGAACGCCGCCTACGGCTAACCGCCGTCACCCCAGCCCCCATCTACTGAAGGAGGAGAGGAATGAGCACGGCGCGTGAGCGGGATGCGGCTGAGCAAGCCTTAGCTGACCTCGGTGTGAACCTCCTCACGGTTTCCCACATCGGGATCGAGCGCCCGTATCAGTGCGAGTGCGGCTGGCGAGGGCGGACGCTTGGCCAACGGACGCAGCATCAAAAGACAGCCAAGAGCGACCGCCGTCTACGGACTCCCGAGAGAGGAGAAGGGGAAGCGCCATGACAGATCCAACCGTAGAGCGAACGCCCGCATGGGAGCGGAGATACACGGTCGGCGCAGACTCGACGGTCGGCGGGGTGCCCGTCGCGGTGTGGGTATCGCCCAACAAAGCCCGTGCGTACAGCGTCCCCACCGCCGTAGAAGCCTCCATACGAGCAGACGAGGCTACCCGTTGGCGAGAGGCCGTAGAGGACTACGACCGTGCGCTAGACGGCTCTGTGTGGTGGGATGTGAACAGCAGTTACGCCGACCTCGAAGCCGTCCGTGAGGCCTACGCCCGTCTACGTTCCATGCTCCAGGAGGAAGCCCGTTGAACAACATCACAGCCGAAGACGTGGGGATGCACGTCGAAAAGCGCACACAGCAACTCCTTGACCTGCTCGAAGGCCAGCAGAAGGAACTGGCCGCTGTCCGGGAACTCCTGCTCTCAGTCCAAGAACTCGTCTTGCTCAACGAGCAACTGTGTGGGGCACGGTCGAACCGCCGTCGCTGGTGGCCGTTCTAGTGCCGTACTCCAGCCCCGCCCGTACCCACTACCTGAACCTCATCGAGGATCGCCGTGACTAAGTACCAGAACACCATGACTCCCGAGGCTGAGGCCGAGTGGAAGATGCTCGCTGCCGCAGGAACGCTGTTTGGGGCCGTAGCAGGCCCGCCTCTCCCGCCGAAGCCCAAGCGGAATCCCCCCGAGCATGGTTCAGCAACGATGTACGGGTATCACGGCTGCCGATGCCCGGAGTGTCGTCGTGGGAACTTGCTACGCAAGCAGGAGTCCGACCGCCGCCGAGCCAGCCGCCCCGTGCCAGATCACGTCCACGGCACCGAGAACGGGTACACCAACTACTCATGCCGCTGTCGGCGCTGCAAGGACAATTGGGCAGCCGTATGCCGTGCCCGCTACCTCAAAAGCAAAGAGAATCGGCTAACCCGCTAGCGCCGTTTACAAACCCCTCGCACGGACATAAACTCTCGGGCATGAACACGCCCGTCACCGAGCGTCCCATCACCACCACCGCACGCTTCAAGTGCCCGTGCGGTATCAAGGTGCTCCTCGCAGGCCCGCCCTCCACCCGTTTCGAGACTCTGTTCACCCTCCAGTACCAGCACCGAGGCCACCGATCCTCAGAGCGGCAGATGCCGTCATGAAATGCGCCGTGTGTCATGAGCCATTTGGCTCATGTGACTGCTGGTCGAAATGCCGCTGTGGGTGGTTCTTCCGTCAGGGGACAGCATGCCGAAATCTGGTTCACCGCTAATGGTCACCATGAGTTCAGGTGCGTCAGTGATGTGGGGACTAGAGCCGCCTAAGCCGTGTGCCCAATGCCGTCGAATGACGAACGTTTTGAACGACTACCACGGCCTGCAGAGGGGCATCTGCACGGACTGCGTTCGGATTGCCTACGCAGGGCTCTACCCGCTCTGGGGAGACGAAGCCTGATGCTTACGGCCAAGCGTGAGGCCTTTGCCATCGCCCTCTCTCAGGGACTCTCCCAGGCCGACGCTTACCGAGCAGCATTCAACTCAGACCGCATGAGCGCAGCCGCCATCTACAACGAAGGCTCCAAGCTCGCGAAGAACCCTGAGATCGCTATGAGAGTCGCGGAGCTGCGCGCTCCAGCCATTGCCAACGTCCAGATCACCGCTGAGATGGTGGCCCGCAGAGCGTGGGAGATTGCCACGAACCGCGACAACGGCCCTGCCGTGATGGCCCTCACGCTCCTCGCCAAGATGTTCCCCGAGTTCAGTGAGAAGCACGAGTTCACGGGTGACGTGCGGCTCCGCGTGGAGGCGTTGCAGGCCGTGGCGAGCATGACGCCCGAGCAACTCATCGCAATCGCAGAGCAGGCACGAGGTGCTTAGGTGAAGCGACTCAACCTAGCGGGCCAGCGATTTGAGCGCCTCACGGTGATTCACCGTCTGCCTAACGCTGGACGTGAGGTCATGTGGCGCTGTTTCTGTGACTGCGGAACAGAGGCGGCGGCATCCACGAGCCACTTGCGCTCCGGGCGAACGCGTTCGTGTGGTTGTCTGCACCGTGAGGTTCGAGCCGAGGTTACCCGTACTCACGGCTTGGTGCGCACACCTGAGTACGCTATCTGGCGTGCGATGGTGCAGCGATGCACGAACCCGAACAACAACAAGTTCTACGCCTACGGTGCCCGTGGTATTTCTGTATGCCCTGAGTGGCTCACCTTTGAGGGGTGGCTTGCCGACGTTGGGATGCGGCCCGCCGATCCAGAGTGGTGGGAGGGGAAACGGGCCTACTGGTCAATCGACCGTATCGACGTGGATGGAAACTACGAACCATCGAACGTGCGATGGGCTACTCCGACGCAGCAGGCGAACAACAAACGTCCTCGTCTTCGTGCGGTTTCCTGATGGTGAACGCTGACGTTCTCCAGCAGACGATCTCTGAGTTGGCCGCGCTGACGGTTTGCCGCACATCGTTCCCCGCATTTCTCACGTGGTGTCGCATCCGCTCAGACGATCCCCTGCACCCCGGCATCATCGACCTGAACCCGTGGCCGTTCCAAGTGGAGCGTGCTGAGGCGTGGCAGACGGGACAGTCCGAGGTTGACCTGAAGGAACGCCAGCAGGGGTTCTCGCAGGTCTTGGTCGCGCCGTACCTCCTGTGGCGGTCCATGTACCACGACTGGGCGTGCGCCTATCTGAGCAAGGGGCAGCAGGAGGCGCGTGAGGAGATCTCCCGCGTCAAGTCCATCTACGAACTCTTGCCTGAGTTCCTGAAGACCCCCGCGACGTTCCGTGCTGACGACGCTGAGTGGGCGACGGGCGGACGCATCCTCGCGTTCCCATCCACGCCCTCGGCTGGTGTCTCGTACACGCTCCAGTTGTGCGTGATGGACGAGGCCGCGTTCCACCCCTACGGATACCAGAACTACGCGGCGATCCGTCCTGCTGTGGCCCGTGGGCAGACCATCATCCTCTCCACGGCTGACCCTGAACTTGGCCCTGCCGGGTTCTTCCATGACATGTACTGGGCGAGCAAGCGGGGCGAGACGGGGTTCGTGGCCGTGTTCGAGGCCCGCCGCCGTCCTGACCGTGACGCTGACTGGTACGCGCGTGAGCGAGCGGCGTACGCGGGCCAGACCGAACGCTTTCAGGCCTTCTACCCCGAGACGGACGCTGAGGCGTTCGTGGGCCGGTCAGGCCTCGTGTACCCGATGTTCAGCGAGGCGCGGCATGTGGTGAGCGATCACCCGTGGGAGTGGGTGGAGAGCAAGCGCAAGGTGGCGGGTGTGGACTGGGGCGGCGGCGACCCCTCGGCGATCGTGATGCTGGGCATGTCGGGCAAACAGGACGTGCACCAGTTCGGTGAGTTCTACCAGCGCGGGCCGGTGTCGGTGTACGACATGGCCGCGTTCATCTCAGCGTGGGAAGGCCCGGGCGACGTGATGTGCGACCCCAGTCAGGGCGTGGCCGTGGAGACGCTGGATCAGGCGCTCGCAGGGACGGGCTGGCGGGCGCGGAAGGCCGACAACAAGCGCAGCGAGGGCATGGAGAGCGTCGCGTTCCTGCTGGAGACCGACCGGCTGACCATCCATGCAGGCTGTACGGACTCGATCGCCGAGTTCCCCGGCTACCGCTGGCGTGAGTCCGTAGACCCGAACAGCAAGGAGCGATACGCCACGCACACGCCCGTAGACCACCACGCGGACGCCCACGACGCGCGTCGGTATGCTTGCGTGGAGTTGCTGGCGCACCTGAGACCATCAGCGCAACTCCCCGCGTTCTCCATGCAGGGGACGAGATTGGCACGGCACGCCGTATGACTGCTGACTACTTGACCCTGACTGCTCGGGCGATGAGCAAGGTGCAGGACGACATGATCCATGCGCTTCTGCATTCGTTCGATGAAGAGAGCATCAGCTGCCCGACTTGTCAGGCAGTACGCGCACGGCAGAAGCAGTGGGAGCAAGAGAACCCCCGTTGCGACTGTGATTGCTGCGAGCACGAGCGATGAACCGACAGCAGCGCAGACGTATGGGCATCGAGTCGGAGCCGAAGTCCCTGGCGGAGGGCTACGAGATCCGCGAGGCCGTGGGGAAGATGTTCAAGACCGAGGACAACCCCCTCCGGTTCATCTGTGAGTGTGGGGCGACGTGGAAGTACGAGACCTCGGCTGACGGCGGTCATGCGCTGGAGCACACGTTCGACGGGCACGAGGTCGTGCGTGAGCGGTACTCGATCGGTGCATGGCACTTCGTGGACACGCTGAACGGGCGCACGATCTCCGAGATGGTGTGGAATGCACTCAGGCGAGATGGGGAAGACCCACAGCGGTTCCTCGAACGCTTGCAGGCGGCGGTGGCCGCTCGGGACGAGGAGATGGCGGCAATCGAGGCCGCGAGGGAGCTGGTGGACGGATGACTGATTACTACACCGGAAGTCTCGACTTTGCGGTTGAGCGAGGAGGGTTCCGTGTTCGCATCAAGAACAACGGCCCTCGATTCATTCAGGCGTGGGTCGTCGCTGATGGCGCGCCAAAGGCTGAGTATTGGCTCGGCCGCGGGGCCCCAGACCGTGCGAAGTTAGAAGCCCTTGTTTCTGACGCCGTTGAACGGTACGAGACGCTGATGAAGGCGCTTGCTGAGATGCAGTCGATGCGCGATCAGGCTCCAGCCTCACGATCGTGGCTGGAGAGGTTGTTTGCATGAACGACCATGAACTGACGCTCGAAGAGAAGTTCGCCCGCATGGAGGCGCAGGTCGCTGAACTGACGGCGCAGAACGCACGGCTCCAGGAGCAGCGCGCGGACGATGCGGTGATGGCTCAGGACGAGTTGCAGCGTGCGATCGACGCGATGGACTCGAAGTACCGTTCCGCCGTCCCGAACGCCTTCGGGATGAAGCCCTGCGCCCAGCCGGTCGAGGGAGCGCCGTGCGGCAAGCCGTGGGGCTGGCACCGGAACATCGAGGCAGCAGGCCACTCGTACCGTGAGCAGGAACTGCCGAGCCGTGCGCCCGTGGCGGGCATGTACGCGAAGGACACGAACTGATGGCTAACTCGCTCTACGGCGTGCGCGAGGGCGAGCGGTGCCCGGGCTGCGGTTACCGTCGCAACGAGTACCCGCACTTCCGTACCTGCGTGCCGCGTCAGAAGTGGCCCGAGGACATGCAGGGCGAGCCCCGTCGCAAGCGCGTCGTGGTGAACGGCCTGGTGCTCGACCATGACGACCCACGGGCTCAGGCTGTCTCCGGGGAAGCGTCATCCCCGGCTTCTGTCGCTCTCGCCGACGCGGGTGGTGCTGGATCGGCATCGTCCCCGGAGGCAGCACCCACTCCCAAGTGGGAAGTGTGGGGCGAGCTTGGTTCCTCTCTCCCCGACAACCAGATGATCGAGCGCCGCGTTGATCGCGCGGCACTCAGCGATGCTCTGAGTGCCGCGTCGAGCGGTGACACGATCTACGTGAACCCCAACGGTGGGGATGTCATCCACATGATGTCCTACTGCGAGTGCGGGTGGCGCATCCCTGAGACATCCAAGAACCCGAAGGCAGCCATGCGCCTGCACCGAGCCAAGAGCAAGGCCCACAAGGAGTCCTAGATGGTCACTGCGACGGCTGAACTCTCCACGGCTCGCATCAACACCCTCCTGCGTCGGTCTCGCATGGACTACGAGACGATCGTCACGCGCACGCGCATCCGCCGTCTCCTGACGCATCGCAACCCCATCGGCGTCGAGGAGGTCAACGGCACGGGCACGAACATCCCTGACCCGTTCAGCCGTTCCACGCTGGCGATCCGCACGATGGTCGGCCAGGTGGCCGAGGGCGTGATCCACTACCAGTCCCGCTTCTCGGCAAATCCACCTGTGCCGATGGTGATGCCGATCACGGTGAAGGACACGATCACGGCGCGGGCTGACAAGAGCGCCGGTCAGCAGGAGCTGTTCCAGAACTTCATGCTCGACCAGATGGGGATCGGGCCAAGCAATCGCTGGAACCAGCGCAAGTGCGCGTTCGCTCAGGCCACGAGCGAGGCCGCGTACTACGTGATGATGCCGACTGACCTGAGCTTCGGGATGCCTGACCGCAACTACTACGGCGACGAGGAGGCCGAGTACCTGCGATCCGAGGGCCGTCTAGCCCCATCACGGACGGAGAAGGGCTGGCCTGAGCACGCAGACTCATGGCGCGACCGTCGCAGGGAGGCGGCGAAGAACCGGGCGATGGTGCCGGGGAACCGGCTGTTCGACCTCCAGTGCTACCCCCGCGACATGGTGTACGTGGCGAAGGACTCCGACCCCGGCAACCCAATCAAGTGGGCTGCTGTGGTGCAGGAGATCCCGTCAGAGGACATCGAGCCGGGTGGCGACCTCGCGATGGCAGCGGCGCGGAACTTCCGACGTGGCGACGGTGAGCGGTTGCCGATGGACGACTGGGGCTACTTCGGCATCTGGCGTGACGACAAGGGGAAGATCGTCGGCGGCATCGAGCGCGGTGGGCCGCTGGGTAGTCATGAGCGCAGTGATACGTGGACGCTCATCAAGTTCTACACGCGGCTGGAGGTGGTGTACCTCGTCGCGCCCGCGTCGACGGCTGAGGATGCCTACGAGGTCTACCGCGAGAAGCACGGCTGCCGGTTGCAGGGCCAGCCGTCATGCCCGGTGGTGGAAGTCCCCGCGATGCGGACGGACATCGACGTGCCGGGCATGGACGTGATCGGGCCGATGTCGCAGGTCTTCGCGATCGCCCCGCTCATCAACCAGATCATGACGCTGCTCTCGAACGCCGGGGCGTTCAACGCGATCCCGCGCTGGGTGATTGAGCTCAAGGACGGGACGATCCTGCGGGACGACACGGGACAGCCGAAGGTGGTGGCCGAGGGGCCGACCCCGGGACTCGACCCGAGGGAAGCGGCGGCCTATCCGGGCACGCTCAAGCAGTTGACCGTCAACGTGGACTCGCTGCTCCAGTTGCTCCCGATCTACCTCGAACTCTTGCAGGCCTCGATGCCCTCACCGGCTTCGAGCGGGTCGAGTGCTGAGTCCACGGCATGGGCGACGGCACAGACCATCCAGCAGTCCCAGATGACCTTGCAGGAGCCCGTGGAGAACCACGCATGGGCCGTGACACTGCTGCTCCAGATGGCGAACGAGTGGCTGCGTGACCTCGACGTGCCGGTCTACTTCTTCCAGGTGCCGCAGGGTGACAGCCACGAGCGTTCGACCCGAGGACTGGTGGAGTTCGACCCCGCCGACCTGACGGACAGTTTCCGGGTGACGCAGAGCAACGAGACGCCTGACGAGCGGATCGTGATGATCCAGGTTGGGATGCAGCTCTACGAGACGGGCTTCATCGACCTGCGGACGTTCTACGAGGACTACATGCGCGTGGCCGATGGCCGTGAGGCGATCATCACGTACTGGCAGTCCAAGATCGTGAACCACGTCATGGGCACGATGCCCGCCGCTCCGGACTCGCTCATCTTCCAGATCGCCGAGGGCGTGCGTGGGGAAGTCCACTACGAACTCTTGCAATCCTCCCCGCAGTACGCGCTCAGTGCCGCGCGAGGCATGGCGCAGCAGTCTCAGATGGTCGCTCAGGGGCAACAGGAAGCCGCTCAGGCGTCCGCACAGGGCGAGACCGCAGGACTGGGCGGTGGTGTCAGTGAGGCGGCTGGTGTGAGGCGTCCGGGTGTGGGAATGAACGCGAGCCTACCGGGGCAGCAGGGCGGCAACGCGCCTACGATGGCCCCGCAGATTCCGGCAGGTGTGTGATGCGGAGCAATATAGATGCTCAGATGACGGTTTTTGACGACGGGGAGACACGTTACGTCATGCCCGGGGCTATCCCGAATCGCGGGCGCGGGTGGTTCGGGGTGTGGGAGTTCGATTCCTTCCTCCTCTCGCCGCGTCACAGGGATCTTCTTGTGGCTGCTGGGTACACACAGATCGACTGTCGTAGGCGGTGGACTACGTTCACGGACGAACAGTGGGCGCAGATGACACCGGCACTCCCGTGGCTAGCGTGGTACCTCCTCGCCGAGCGCGCTGCTGAAAGTTTCTATCACAACTCTCTCCGTCTCCTGTGGAACCTTGGCATGCTGGAACCGCATGAGGCGCAACTGGTTTCGTGGCGGAGAGACTTTCGTCCGTTTCCGTGGCGCGGGCGACGACGGATGCGGAGGGCCTAAATGAGCGTCCCCGTAGACGTAGACCTGACGCGCGAGGCGGCGAAGCGGGCGAAGGCGGAGATCGTCCGCGACCTCGTACCGGCGCTGCTCGGGCGGAACATCGGCCCGCAGGGTGAGACCTACGGGACGCACCTGATGGAGCGGGCCGACCGCATCCTTATGTTCATCGAAGACCGTGCGATGGGCGTGCATGACCGAGTAGTGAACGGGATTCTCGTGCCGGGGACGCTCCGCACGGTGAACCCGGAACTGGAAGACCAGATGCAGCGTGACTTCATCGAGGATGTGAACGCCTCACCCACATTCGGAGCGACCATGACCGACGACTCGATCCGTGAGAGTGCCGCGACGAGCGCCTACGAAGGGGTGATGTGATGCCGAGCGAGTTCACCTACGCGGGCACGACGTACACCCGTCAGCCAGACGGCCAGTACCTCAATGGGAAGACCGGGAAGCCAATCTCTGCGATGGCCGCTCAGAGCCTCTACGACCTGACCTCAGACGACGGAAACTCCAAGACTACGTTCCGCGAGACGGATGTGCCGGGGATCGTGTTCGGCTCGGACGGGCGCTACTACGAGGACGGCAGGGCGATCACATCGGCCCAGTACCGCGATGAGGTGAAGCGCCAGCAGGGAGCCGAGAACCCCCGTCAGCCCGACTCGAACCTCGGAGCCGGGGTGTTCGAGGACGAGCGCGGGTACTACGTGTGGGACGACCCCCAGACGGACTCGGGCCTCGGCGTCACCACGAGCGGCAAGAAGCGCTACATCACCGAGGCCGAGGCGAGGAACATCACTGACCCAAAGACATCGCAGCCCTCAGCCACGGAGTCGGGCAACCTCTCCGCGCGGTGGGCAGAACTTAACCAGCGCCAGATGGAAGCCGACCGTGAATACCAGCTGCGGTTGCAGGAGAACGCCGCCGCGCTGGCTCAGGCCCAGGTTGAGATGGACTTCCTCAGGGAGAAGGAGACCTTCGCCCAGTCGCAGGACAAGACCCGTCTGGCGCTGGAGACACAGGGACAGATCTTCAACCAGCAGACGACCATGGTGACGCTCGCCCAGCAGCGACAGGAGATGGAGTTCTCCTACGCCGTCCAGCAGGCGCAGTTGCAGGCCGAGGCCGACCAGTTCAACGCCTCGATGGGCTTCAACGTCGCGCAGGCCAACCAGCAGGCAGCGGCCCAGAAGCGCGGGGAACTCGCACAGAACTCCCGTGATGTGGCCTCGTTCTCCGAGTCCCCCACGGACTGGGGTGCGGCGGCGTCGTTCCAGTTGGCTAACTCCGAGTGGGGTCAGCAGGACGCGTCCATGCAGCCGGGCCAGTTCATCACCGACCGCAGCCTCCAGCCACTCGCGGGTGGATTGGACAACCGTGACCGCATCCTCGCGTCCCCGGACAACCCGTACTCCTTCAACCCCGTACAGGCTCCGATGCTCCCGGCGCTCGGGGCGTCTCCTGACCTCTCGTTCCTCAACAACTTCGGGACGATGCAGGGTGGGCAGTCTGGCGGCATGGTGAACGAGCAGGATTCAAACCTCATGGGCCGTGGGGGGATTGCTGACACCGACCAGCGCACGGGTGAGTTCATCCCGCGTGCCGCTGGTGGAGACCCGTTGTGGGTGGGGCCTGACCCGTTCGCGGGCCTCCCGAAGAAGGAGGACGGCGGACTGGAGATCGGGGCGTTCATCGCCGGTGACTCGAAGGACGGCAAGGAGAACCAGGAGGTGGTCATCCCCGACTATCCGGTGCAGGGCATGACGACCATCATCCCGAAGGACAAGATCACCGCGCAGATGCGGAAGCACATGACGAAGTACGCGACGGGCGGGATCTTCGACCCGCTGGACACCACGAAGGCGCGGCAGTTCCAGACCGAGGCCGCAAGCCGTGCGCGGATCGGTACGCCGTGGGAGACCGGACAGTTGCCGGGTGCCACGTTCGCATCGAGCCCGACCGTCAGAGGCACCGCCGTCGAACAGCTCCTCGCCTCCCTGAGAGGCGTGGAGTACGGCGAAGACCCCAACTTCTTCATGCAGCGGGCACAGCGTCTCGCACCGGCATCAATGCAAGAGCGCGCCATCGGGCGCACGGCTTAGGAAAGGACAGAGAGATGGCAGCCAAGAAGATGACCCCGGCGATGAAGCGCGTCGAGGGATCGAAGCGTGACATGGCGATCGACAAGCGGCGCGGACTCAAGGAAGGCTCACCCGCCGACATCCGCTCAGACCGAGCGCAGGTGGCTGCGCGGAAGAGGAAGAAGTAGATGGCACCTTGCGATGACGGACACAACTTCGCGGTACTACGCGAGTTCTGGCGTGAGCCGCGTAACGACGGCTCGTCATTGACCGTTGAAGGCGTCTCTGTCTCCGTGCTGTTCTGCAGCAAGTGCGGGGAGACCCGAGAGATCGAGGTGAAGTAGATGGCTGGCAAGAGCATGAATGTCGGTGGTGGTGGCCGGTTCGCGAAGGTCGCCCGTGAGGCGGGTGGTGGCGCGAAGGGCGCGGCCATCGCTGCTGCGGCGGGCCGTAAGAAGTACGGGGCCGAGAAGATGAACCAGATGGCTCAGGCAGGCCGCAAGCGGGCTGCGAAGAAGTGAACGGCGTCGAGGGGTTCATCCTCTCGGTATGCCTCGCGGTCGTGTGTGTGATGTTGCTGACGATGAGGGGCTAGATGGCCTACGACTACGAAACCGAGAAGGAGCGGGTAGAGTCCGTCTACCAAAAGTGGCGTCCTATCCTCGGACTTGACTCGTGGGACATCGCGCGGAACTTCCACGACGGGGAGTTCGTCGAGGATGACGGATCGCCGTCCCAAGGCGCAGTCGCATCGACCGCCGCCCGCTGGCAGTACCAGCATGGGTCAATCGACTTCAACCTCCGTAGGACGGCTGACCTTCCCGAGAATCGGCTGGAGGGCGTAGTCATTCACGAGTGCATGCACATCCTCCTGAACGAGATGCGCTCGCTCTGCACGAAGGGCCACAAGATCGCTATCAAGCACGAGGAGCGGGTCTGCACGATGCTCGCATGGGCGTTCATGCGGACTCAGATGACCGAGGACGAGGCCTAGATGCCAGGCGCGTACGAGTCCATCGACAAGACCCTCGAACGCCGTAAGCGGATGCAGGCCGCGTACCCGGAGATGGCCTCGGCTACTCCGCGCACGGTGCTGGAGGTCGATGCGTATTCGACGGCTGGCAACCGTCTCCCGTCGCGTCTGACGCAGGACATGGTGCGCACGGCCAACGACACGTACTCGATGCGTGAGCGTGAGCAGCGGGCACGACCGTACCCCGGCCAGCGCACGCAGGGCGCGATGGGCCTTGACCTCTCAGGCCCCGCCGCTGGATCGGTACTGCCCGTCGGTGAGCGTGGCGGTGGGCCGAGCCTCGGCGGTGCGATCAGGGGTGCGGGTAGTCGGCTAGGAGAGGTCACGCAGGCGTTCCTCGACCCGGTGGGGTTCGTGCAGGACGTTGAGTACGCGGGTGACCCAGAGGGCCGTCAGGCGGCGCGTGTCGAGTACCAGCAACTTCAGACCCGTGCGCAGGACATGTACGGCATGGATGCGCTCGAAGCGCAGTACACCGGGTCGAACCCGATCCTCCGTGAGGCATCAAGGCCCATCAACTACGTCCCCGGCCTCAACGTCGCCCGTGGACTGTCGTTCGCCCCAAAGGCCAATGCCGTCGTCCGTACCGCGCTGGAGATCGGATCAGCGGCAGCCGGAGTCAAGGCAGGCGAAGAGGTCTACGAGCGCACCGAGAACCCGTACCTCGCTGCTGGCGCTGGACTTCTCGCCGGTGGTGCCGTGGGAGTAGGTGGCGCACGGGCTCTCAGCGGCGCTGGGAGCGCCGTCAGGGCCGCTGACGCGGGGTTCGTGGACGATGCACTACGGCAGGCTGAGGGGCCGCTAGAAGCGGGCATGGACGGGTTCCCGCTCCGCACGACTGGTGGCGTCGTAGACAACCCCGTCGTCCCCGGTGTGACTCCACGAGGACGGGCGAACGTCCGTGGTGCCACGTTCGAGCCCGGCGAGGTGCCGCCTGCCCGCGTGACGATGGCTGACGTAGAGGCGTTGCAGCGCAAGGTCGCCGCCGAGGGCATGACGCCCGAGAACCGCAAGGCGCTCGAAGACGCGATGGCCTACGTGTTCCGATCCTCGGACGAGCCCGCCCCGTGGTCGTCGGCTGCACCCGGCCCGCGTCAGGGCAACCGTGTGGCTGACAACCTCGCACGACGCATCGAAGAGGCGCAGGCCCCGGGCGAACTCCAGCGCAAGGCCGATGTCATCACCGAGGGACTGAGTCGGTCTCGGTCGCAGGAGATGCCCGATCCCGCAGCGATGTTGCGTGACGAGGAGCGACTACTACGGGACACGATGGCGCTCCGGGGGAAGATCTCGGTCATTGATAACAGCCGCCTGCCGTCCGAAGAGCGGTTGAGCCGCCTGGAGGCGTTGTACGACGACGCGGTTGACCTCGGATACAAGAACCCCGAGGCTCCGTATCCGCCCGACCTCGACCAACTTGACAACGACCTTCAAGGGCTGCGTCAGAGCGTGGAACGGTTGCGCAAGCAGCAGGCGAGTCAGGGCACTGAACTACAGGGCGTGGCGATCCCCGGCGTCTCCCCGTCCACGGCGACGGGGTCAGTGCTGGGTGCGGCGAGTGGCTACGCCTCTGGTGACACGCCCGAGGAGCGGCTGAGGAATGCCCTTCTCGGCGGGCTTGCCGGTGGAGTGATCGCCCGGGGTGGTGCTGCGACGGTCAGGCAGATCCGTGATGCTGCGGCGAAGGGCGAGACGCGGTCGTTCTCACAGTGGATGGGCGACGCGCTGAACGTCCCGATGTCAGCTAAGTCCACATACGACCTCTCGGCTCCGGGCCGTCAGTTGGCCCCGTACCTCATCGCCCATCCCCGCGCGATCCCGCGTGTGCTCCGTGCCCAGTTTGTGGCGCTCGGGAAGAACCCCGAGGCGTACGAGCAGAGTCTGAAGGCACTGGAGAGCGCCCCTGACTACTCCGTGCTCAAAGCAGCCGGGGTGGAGTTTGGTGAACTCGGCACGGAACTGACCAAGCGCGAGGAGCAGATCGCCTCGACGCTCGCGGAGAACTTCCTGCCGGGGGCCAAGCGGTTCAACCAGGCGTACACCTCGGCCATCAACGAGGCCCGCTACCTCCTCGGCTCTCAGATGCTCCAGAACATCGACCCGAGTGACGCGGCTGCGCTCAAGCGCATGGCTGACCTCGTGAACGCCTCCACGGGCCGTGGATCGCTGCCTGACCTGCTCAAGCAGAACTCCCTCGCTGGGATTCCGGTGTTCTGGGCTCCTCGGCTGCTCGCCGGTCGGGTGCAACTTCCGCTCATGATGTTCTCCCGTGACGCCAACGTGCGGAACGAGGCGATCCGTCAGGTGGTGTCGTTCGTGGGGGTGAACACGGCCCTACTCGCGACGGCGGACGCCCTCGGGATCGCGGAAGTGGAACTCGACCCCCGCTCCGCTGACTTCGGGGTGTTCCGCATCGGAGACCGTCGGTACGACCCGTGGGCGGGGTACAAGCCCATCGCCAACCTCGTCGCGCGTCTGTCCTACGGGTTCGCCGGTCAGGACAACCGACGTTCCACGAACTCTCAGGCGGGACGAGGCGGGACGTACTCGCAGTCCAACCTCGATGTGGTGACGGGGTTCCTGCGGAGCAAGCTGTCCCCTATCGCCGGTGAGGTGGTGACGCAGAAGACCGGCACGGACGTGACTGGCGCAGAGGTCGCAGACGCACCCGGTGGCCGTGCGGGCCACGCGGCGATCGGCCTCCTCGCCCCGCTGTTCCTCTCTGAACTCGTGGGAGAACTCTCGCGATCGTTCGGTGAGGGTGGAGTCAGCGGAGCATTGCAGACGGCGGCAGCGAACGCTCCGTACATGATGGGCGTCGGCGGCGGGTACTACGAGCCGAAGCCGGAGGACATCGCGGCCCTCGGTGGCTACTCGGAACTCGCCCCTGACGAGCAGTTTGAGGCCATCAAGTCCGAGGCGTGGCGCATCCTCACGGAAGCCGACCCAGCGCTCAGTGAGTACCAGACCTCATGGGACTGGGAGGACGCGATCCGCAAGGAGCTGGAGGCGGAACTGGGCGACCTTCCCGCTGGCGTTCGCAACCAGGTCATCCAGAGCGCGATCGACAAGTCCTCGACGAGGAAGGCGTTCACGGAACTCACGAACGCCGTCGAGACGCAGTGGGTAGCCGAGAACCCCGAGGAGGCACGCAAGTTGTGGGACGAGACCGCTGACCTGCCGTGGAACGAGGGCCGTTGGACGCCGACGCGCAAGCAGCAAGAGATCCTGGCGGGTGCTCAGTGAGCCCGTTTCTGATCCTCAGCGGAGTGGTCACGTTTTGGATCGTGTGGGCGGTGCTGATGTCCTACGACCCGTGGATCGCCCACATGTGGATGCTCAGCACGTTCGCCGGGAGGCTCTGGTACATGGGGAGACGCGCATGACCACGGCGACGACCATCCGGATTGTGGTGAAGTGCATCAACCCGTACTGCCGGTGGTTCGGGAAACCGCTGGGTGAGTTTGAGGTGTCATCGGAGGCGACATCGATCACAGACACGCGCATGTGCCTCAAGTGCAAGCAGACGCATCGACAGACGCTCAGGATCGGGTGAGTCGGTAGCGGGTATCAGACAAACATCCACCGTGACCGTCCGCCGTGTCGTAGAAGTGGTGCGGCGCTAGCAGCCGCCTTCTGTCACGAACATCGCAGATGTCAGATCGCCTACCCGCTACCTCGCGACCGTGGATTCCGCCTGCTGACACGGGACTGAGGCGGTGACCAAGATTCCCTCCGTCGCTCGGGGCGAGTCTTCATTGTAACGGTTGAAGTGCTAGCGCCGTTGCGCTACTCTCATAACCACTAACGGCAACCTCGCTCACCAAGAGCGCCATCGAGCGCCTTCCCTTCGGGGAGGGCGCTTTTTGCGTTTCGGGCGGGGACAAGTGTTGGAGATGAGATGGCGGAGCGAGAGCAGACCGCCGTTGTGGACGAGGTTCAGACCGAGGAACCCTCTGTGCAGACCGAACAGGCTGCCGTCGAGGGGACTGAGGCTGGGGACTCGGGCAACGGGGCTGAGTTCGACTGGAACCGGATCGATGACGAGTGGCTGAAGAACGCGGTGGAGCGCTCCGAGACGCTGAAAAGCCGTCTCAAGCAGGAGCAGGACAACGGGTTCAACGCAGGCAAGCAGCACCGCGACAAGGAGATCCGCCTAGAGCGGGGAACCGAGGACACGGCTAAGGCCTGGCAGCGGTACGTGTCTGAGCAGATCGCAGCGGGGCATGACCCCGATGAGTTCTCGAAGCAGACCCCGCTGTACGTGAAGGCCAACCGTGACGTGGAACGGGTGAACGCGGCCAAGGCCATCATCGAGGACGTGGCGGATGTCTTCTCAGAAGACGACCGTGCGCGGATCAATGCGGTGGTGGAGGCGATCGCGGACGACCCCGACCAGATGCGGACGCTGGCCCGAGAGTTGCGGGAGACCGCAGCGTCACGGCTGTCATCGAAGCAGGTCGCTGAACTCACTCTTGACAAGGTGCCCGAGGGATCGGCGCTCCACAAGTCCATTCAGGAGCACATCGCTTCTGAGGCGGCGAAGGAAATCGAGGCCAAGCAGATGGAACAGAACCAGAAGCAGAATCCTCCGCGCACGTCCAACGGTGCCGCAGCCGGTGATCCACTCGCATCACTCGCACGGCTCGACTCCGACTCTCGCGTCAAGGAACTCGCCAACAACGACGAGCTCCGTGAAGCGGCGTGGGATCGGGTGAGCCTCGGCTAAGGACTAACTCATGGTCTCTCCCGCCAGCACTGTCGGGTCGAGCATCCCGGAGCTGTGGGCTGCTGAATTGCAGGTCGCACTCCGCAAGGCGCTTCGGTACGGCAACTGCTTCAACCGCAAGTACGAAGGTGAGATTCGCCGTCAGGGCGCGTCCGTCCGCATCCAGACCGTCGCTGACGTGACGATCGGGAACTACGCGCGTAACACGGACATCACGCTCCAGACGCTCACCACTACCGACCAGAACCTGATCATCGACCAGGCGAACTCCTACGGGTTCTTCTGGGACGACCTCGACCAGACGCAGACGGCCACCAAGGGCATCATGCGTGAGGCCGTGTCCCGTGCCGCGTACAACATGCGCGACACGATCGACCAGTACCTCGCGGCGCTGCTCGACGCTGCCGTCCCGACCTCGAACCCGGACAACCAGCTCCCTGACGCCACTTCGGTGGGTTCGGGTGCCGGTGACGACGACCCGTTCAAGATCCTCGTGCGGCTGGCACAGATCCTCGGGCAGAACAACGTCCCGGACGACGCTGAGAAGTGGGTGGTGGTGCCGTACTGGTACGCCGCCGAGCTGAAGATCGACCCGCGCAACTCGTCCTTCGGTACTCCGGCGAACCGCCAGATGTACGGCGACGGACTGCTCGGCCTCGACTCGGCGTCCGGGCTCAACATCCTCGTGTCCAACAACGTCCCGACGACCGACGCTGACCCGCAGACGGGCCAGTTCTCGATCCTCGCGGGCTACATGGACTCGGGCACGTTCGCGGAGCAGATGCTGGAGTTCGCCGTCAAGGAGAACCCGTACCGCTTCGGGAAGAACTGCCTCGGCATGAACGCCTACGGCGGCAAGGTCACTCGTCCGTACACGCTCTCGAAGGTGTTGGCCACGCAGGCAGCGTGATTTTAGTCAGATAGGACGATGTAGTGCACCGCACCGCGAGACCGCCGAAGGTTCTCTTTCCCGGTAACGGGCTCCAGATGATCTGGGCGCACGCAGTTCCGCGTGTAGCACAGGTGGTCGAGTTGGAGTCCATCCGGGATGGGGCCGTTGGCCAGTTCGTAGGAGAACCGATGGGCGCTGACCGACTTCCTGTCATCGTTCCAGAAGACTCCGTATCCACGGTTTCGGCCCCCCTGGTACAGCCAGCACGGGCCGAGGTCTGGGAACTCGGTGTTGGTGAACTTGTCCTTGACGACCTTCTCGAAGAACCGCTCTTGAGTGGTTTTGGCCACGAGGTCGGTTGTCCCACTGCGTTGCAGTCGCGCGTAGTGGACAACGCAATGTCCTCGGGATTGGGCTGGACGACTGCATCCTTCAACGATGCAGTCGGGGGCCTTCGATCCGTTCGGGCGTCGCTTG
>Ga0172380_10002627_pt1 | contig 26987 bp, 25 predicted proteins | sample Leawe162metaG_FD_119747 | JGI IMG/M metagenome (GOLD analysis project Ga0172380, IMG submission 119747) | Leachate microbial communities from a municipal landfill in Southern Ontario, Canada - Leachate well 162 metaG | ecosystem: Engineered > Solid waste > Landfill > Unclassified | place...
CTCTTTGAACTGGCCGCCAGCGAGCTTGAGGGCCTGCTGCACGTCCTCCATGCGGATTTCCGCGAGACGAGTATGTCGAATCTTCAGCGGATCGCCGGAGCCTCGGGCTCCACCCGTGACCGAAATCACATTCTGGCATACGATACGCTGATCGAGTAGCTGGAACGTCATATTGGAACTGCCGTCGTGCGAGTTGACGATCAACAGATGGTGTCTCATCTCATCGCCCGGCAGGACATCGTATCCGCCAAGATCGACGCACAGCCAGACATAACGTCCGCCGAAAAGCGTTCCAGCCGAGGTGATGACACATTCGTTGCAGCTGCCGAGGAGTTCGTCTACCCAGCCAAACGCACGGGCATTCTGGATGATGTGATAGTCCTTGCCCACGGTCTTCTTGGTGAGAATCTTCTCGACGCCTTTGACATCCGTTCGAGCTGTGGCCCACTGATCGGGCAGGGGTGTTCTGTCGTGGTCTCGCAGACATGCGGGAACCTTAATCACTTCAAAGTCGGCCCCAGCCAACGTCAGAGCTTCGGCTGTGGTAATCTTACCCTCGATCTCAACTCCGCCGTAGATGTGACCAACGTCACCTTTCTGCACTACCTGGGAGCTGACTCTCCCTTTCATTGCTGTTTCTGCCATTTGCTGATGCCTCCGATTGGATAATTCGTTGCTGACAATATCAGTTTACTTGATTAGCCAATCAAATGCAACTGGTACAAATACCAGAAAGCGGGAGGGCCGATCATCAGTGTCTATAGATGATCGGCCCTCCCTTAGCTACTCCACCTTTGGAAGCGTTACCTGCTCCGTGGTGCTTACAGTAGTCGATTGAGTTGTCATATCCGTAGCAGAAACAGCAGTTGTCTCCGTTCACGGAGGATGATAGCGAATGCGACATGTCAGAGTAACTGGCTGTCCATTGTTCTCCGCTTCAACCCACGTGCGAAACTTGCCGTCTGCCAGGATTTCACAACCGCCCGGACCCGAAGTTGCTGCTTTATCGATCTGTGCCCATGAGGGGAGGGACTGATCTGTAGTCCACTCGCGCTTGATTGTAGCTTTCCCCACGGTCAAGATCAAGGGTTCGGACTTGCTTTCATACTGGATACCTGCATAGTCATAGTAGGTCGCGCTCCCGGTGAGCGTGATCTCTGTTCCTGCCAGGGTTCCAGGATGAGTAAGCGTGGTAGTTAGGTCCCAGCCGTTGTCCCGCCAAACGACGGTCGTGCCATCAGCTGCGAAAGCTGATAGACACACGGCGAGGAGCAAGATGATGGTTCCAATTCTAAACCGCATCCGCTTCCTCCTTCAGCATGTCTGTAGCCCTCCTACAGTAGGTTGGAGATAAGTCCATCCCGACAAAGTTGGGTATACCTACCCTCTTCGCGGCGATGGCGCTATTGCCTATGCCCACAAAGGGATCACAGGCCCACTTAATCCGGTCAAGCCCGTGTAACCTGAAGCACATCTCAGGTAGCTCAGCCGGGAATGTGGCAGGGTGGGGCCGGTCATCTTCACGGCTCTGTATGGTATCGTATGGAATGAACCAGGTATTGCCTCGACAACGGACATTATTCTTGCCAGACCAGCGTTTAACGTTGCTCTGGTCAGCATAGGGAACGCCCACTGCCATTCGATCCAGTGAGACCTTACCCGTCTTGGTCATGTGGAAGATATACTCGTGGCAGTCATTGATGAATCGCTCTGAGTTGATCGGCTTGTAATGGCCGACACTCTGTTCACCGATGGATATGGACTTCACCCAGTGAATCGTGTTCTGGAGCTTGAACATTCGAGACATGACGTGCAGAACCTCGAATGGGATCATCGGATCGGTGGGTTTGCTGCCGACGTTTACGAAGAAAGAGCCTTGGTCGGATAACGCATTGTAGACGGCATAGCTTACGTCAACGATCCAGTTGAGGTAGTCTTGCCGAGGCATAGCATCATCGTATTCACAGTCATAGTTGATACCGAGGTTGTAGGGCGGAGATGTCACCACCACATCCAACATGCCTGGCTTCATCTCGCTGAGGGCTTTCACGCAGTCTGTGCATACGATTTCAATCATTCATAACCATCCGGGTCAGGACAATAGGAGCGTTCTCATCGAAGTTACTGAGAATATGCTCAACACTTTCTCGCCCGTCTTCTCCATTCTCGATGAGTATGTCTACCAACAGCCTCTTGTCGTAACAGACAACAGGCAAGCGCCCAAATGTTTCCACAACACCGATAATAGCTTCATCGCAACCGTCAAGGAATTGGGCTTCGGGGTTAAGCTCTCTGATTCGGAGCCTCAGCTCTTCATCAGGATAAGACAAGTTCTCCATCTTCAGTTACTCGCTGTAAGAGTGCTTGCCTGATCTCTTCGCGGTCCATGTCATTGAATGCAGGGATGTCCTGGCCCTCAGAACGAAGATTCTCAGCAATAGCCTCATAGTATTCTGCAAATACACCGACCACATCTTCCAGGCTCACACCCTGGGTGGGTGTAGCTTTCTTGCCTTTCTGTTCAGTGGTCCTCTTCGCCCGTGGCTTATTGTTATTGCCACTGCCTGTGGCATTATTGCCCGGAGTTCGATCCTTGGTCAAATCGGACTTGGCAGTCAACGCCTCGGCTCCGGCCTCAATGCTCTTGAGCTTGGCATCCCACATGCGCTTAGCATCAGAGTTCAGGAACTTGTCCATCATGGCCTGCTGCTCTTTGGTTAGACGCATATACTTGGACGCCAGGAGATCGGGCGGTAGAGCCCCACCAAATGCTTCGATGAAGTATACGGCGGCCTGAGCGTAGGTCAGCTCGATCTCAGCATCGCTTTGAGCATCAGAGGTGTTGATCTTGGTCATCTCGATCTCATAGAGGTCTTCGGTAGGGGCTATGCCGTGAAGCATCAACTCCATATCGAATAGCCTATGGAGACCATCTTTGATCGTGCCCTGAAGCATTCGCAGTGTGCGGGCAAACTGCAGTTCTACATTGGACGAGCCTTTAGCTGAAGCCGTAAGGTGTGTCTTCTGGCTCGACATGATTTGCAAATATGACATCGGAACCTTGAGTCGAATGACCAGGCGCTCCCGATGATAGTATACATCGTTCAGGTTCCCCAACTGAGCGTTGTTGGGCGACAGCATTGTGACTCCACCCTTACCGGAACCATCATCCGGCACGTAGAAGTCGGAGTCAGCGGTCAGGGGATTATCGACGTTGGTGACAGCACCATCGCTGTTGACAAGTCGGCGCTTTGTGATCGCGTCCTTGTATTTCTTGATGGTCGCCATGATCTCGCTGCCGTTCCATGAATCCTTGACAGGAACTCGATGGACAATACGGTCGTTGCGGGTGAGACGGTTGACAACCATATTGTCTTCCATCGTAGCCAAACGCATCCAGTTCTTTCGAGCAGATGCCAGCGGAGCTATAGCCAAGGTTCCAGCCATATCTCCGTAGAAGAATGGCACGATCTGCCACTCCTCCAGCTCCTTGCCTCCGGTCATGGTGACATCTTTGTCGGTGATGACCAGCCAGCCAGGAATCTTGTCGCCGTGCTCATTGGTTTTCGGCCAGATATGGTAGGAAACTGTCTGCTTGAAGCCTTTGATCCTGTTTGGGGTAACCGAGCGATCAAGGATGACTTCTCGGAACTCATTGCCGTGCTTGTAGGCATTTCGGGCCAGCTGCCAAATCTCACGATCTATCTTTAGGCGTCTGGCGCAAGCTCTGAGTATCTTCTCAACTGCCTTGTTGTCGGAGTTGACCTGGAATGATACGTTGGAAGCATCATCCGAGTATGAGACACTACAGTCGGCCATGATGTCGAGCGCCGTTGAGACGATCTCATCACTATGATCCATCTCTTCGATGTCTTTGTAGACACTCTTGCGGTCGTTATAGACCTTCCAGAGGTCGGCCACGATGATAGATGTGCCAGCTGCCACACCGATCTCGGTGAACGTCTCTTTGTCTGCTACCCTGGCTACAGGTTGTGTGCCAGTATCGAGATCAAAGACGGCGGCAAGAACCTTGCCCACTTTCTTAGTCCAGGGGGCCGCAGGCTCTCGTTTTCCGTTATCTGCAAAGTTTAAGAGTCCCATACTGTCCTCAGTATATCACAATGGGCAGCCAAAATGCATGTCATGCTGCCGCGATTGCGTCAATATAAGCGTCCTCAAAGTCGCTGCCACATTCGATAGCAGCTCGGTAAGCGAACCAAAGAGCCATAATGGTATCTGAAAACTCCCCACCTGGGTGAGATCGCAATTCGCCCATCACGATAGACAACAGACCTGCATCTTCAGGTGGTAACGGGAACTTGGCTGCCGGGATCGCAAAATACTTCTTCTCAAAGGCGATGTTCAGCCCAGGGAGTCCAACTTCTTCGTGTTTCTTGTTGTACGCTCCCGTAGTGAAGCCCTTAATAGGCAGAGACTTATCTTCCGCCTCAAGAGCATCGACGACCGCTTGTTGGAACGAGTTGTTTTCCACATAAGCAAGACGCCATCTATGCCTCTTACATTGTCGTTTGATCTCGGCCATGATGTCATTGAACTGTGCCCGTCGTCGCCAGATTTCCTTTAGGTATAGTCTACCATTATCGGGGTTCTTGGCGATTGTCCAAACGACAGAGAATGCGTTTTTCTTGCCCAGCGCCGAAGCCAGGTCGCATCCACCATAAGTCGGCCAATCATCTTTGACACCATCACCGATGTCAGCTAGTAGTTTATCGAAGCTTCGTTCGAGGCTGCTCTCCGGGAACGTTCTTTCCTCATCAGACATGGCATTGAGGAGATACTGTCTGGTGAAGACTCTGTTGCCCAGTTCTTGCCTTCGAGCTTCAAGTTTCTCTTCAGACCACTTGTCCGGCCATAGGATGACCTTATCAACCTTTGGCTTGCCGGTCTCCTCATCGATGATCGGATTGCCCGTCTCATCGTATTGAATGTTGTAGGTGATGGCCGGTGTCCACCAGACATGGAAAGCGCCGGTCTCTTTCAAGTTATGCGTGGCATCCGCGATATGGTAGGGAGTGCAAATCCAGATGATCCTACCAGTTGAAGACACCAAGGAGAACCAGGTCTCCTTAACAGCTTTGATGACTTGCTCTCTCAAAGCCGGATTGATGACCGAGTTTTTCAGGTCAACAACGTCGTCACAGAGAAGCAGGTCGGCACGTCCGCCAGCTCCCATCGAGAGAACACCAGATGCTTCTACAGAAGGGTCTCTTGATGGTATCTCGCGCATCACGAAGAACTTGGTCTGGGTATCTCCACGCTCTGTATTGATAATCAGATCGGGGAAAACCTCATGCACCCGTTCAGACTTGGCGATCAGTTCTCGGGCAAGACCGAGTATTTCCTTGGCTTTATCGTCCGAGCTGCCGATGATCTTGATACGAATGTTGTGGTTCCGGCCCAGCTCCCAGATGATCCGTCCGATGTTCTGGACTGATTTGCCATGGCCTCTGGGGGCTGCAATCAGAACACGATCATAGACGGAGATCATATTCTGCCAGACCCGATGGAATGGCTGCTGGACGATATAGTTCAACGTCTCTGTGTCCTGCGAGATATACTCGATGAACCAGTTGACGTTCTTCCGGCATAGAGCCAGATGTATCGGCTTCAATACAGTATCGCGCAGCGTTTCCCATAGACCAAAACTCTGCGCGACTTTCCTGCCGTTCTCTGGATTACCAAGGAACAAGTTGACTAACTTGTCAATAACTGCTTTGCTATTTAAGGCTCCCAACGAGTATACCTTCCGCCCACAAGAAGTAGTTTTGATCGTCCCACTCAAGCCTGAATACTGAGACTTCTTCGGTTAGCTCAGCCATCTCCAGCACACTGAACACACTGAGCTGACGTGGGTTAGTTTGGCAAACTCCAAGCACATACGGGGCCTTATAACATTCGGCGGGACCACCCTGGGTCAACACCTTTGTCAGGCCACTGAATCGTTGAATCTTGATCTTAGGATCAGTGAACTTGAGCTGAATCAGTCTGGTAGGATCGAGCCGTTCAATCTTTGTGATAGGGAACTCCACAATCTTCTTTGCATTATAGTGGTATCCCCGCACAGTATCACCGACCTGCATGTATTCCGGGAAACCTTCTTTGGTCAGTATATGTGTGTTGTACGGTACGATCGCATACATCAAAACTGCCCTCTACCCTCAAGTAGAGTATACAGCGCAGCTACCTTTGCTTTCAAGTCTTCTTCGGTGCCATCGTTTTCGATGACCTGGCTCCAGCCATTGAACTGCTTCCATTCCTGCTCGGAAGCATGAGTATCATCGGTTGGGAATCCAGGCCGATTGACTCGGATCACATAGCCTCCATGCTGAAGCACGAAGTCGATCTCATTCTGGAATCGGATGTCCGGGACTATGACCAGGCCATAGGTGTTATTCTCAGCTACCCAGCTGACCATCTTCTTCACCCAATAGTCCGGGTCATCTGTTCGGCGGTATTCCGTGCCCCACCACTGCATGATGAGTCGCCAGCGTTCTTTCTCGCCGGTCGTGTTCATTTGCCTGATAAGTTCTTCTTTGGAGACTCCCATTCGAGGGGCAAAGCACTCAGCAATCTCCTCCTTGAGAGGATCGGCCATGGCCCGACGAACTGCTGTAGTAGGTCCGAGAGCCCACGCAGCTTCGATGAGTAATCGGGCTATGGCGTCCTTACCGTGTTGCTTATCTCCACATACTCCAACGATCAGCATTGATGCCTCCTTTGATGATCGGCCACAGCTTTGCATAACTCAACAAAGTAAGGCTGATCGTATACTCTTTTCATATAGTTGATGTGCTTATGAACCCATTGCACATTCCCTGGAATGTAGCCTTTGGTATTATCGATTCGATCAAGTGAGGCATTTCCCTGATGCCGATCCTTGTCACTGGTTGTAGGTGCAAATGTAAGTGGCAAACCTGAGATCGCGCATTGTCTACCCTGAGCCAGAAACAGCTCCCATAGGTATTCAATGGTTATCGTGAACTCAACAATTTTACGACCCTCATAGCCTGCCAAAGCTCTACGTTGTATATTGCGATAAAGAGAACGATGAATCTCACCACAACCGCGAAAACGTTGAGCTTTCAATTTGCGCCTACGGTCACAGCCACAGCTAGTAGATGCCCCACTCACTAGGTGCTCTCTATTCACTAGAGACACTTTACCACATGAGCATCTACATCGCCATCGTGTAGTTCCTGTTCGGGAACTGGCACCTCTGTCAAGCACTGTCCAATGACCAAACTGTTGCCCCATAAGGTCCATTAGGCGAGTCATATCTGGCAATGCTCTCCATCACAAAATCTTTCGACTTCGGCATGGTTCTCATTGATATGTGAGAAGTCGAGCTGTGTGATTCCGGCAGCCAGCTCTCGATAACGTTCCTCCGTGATCTCCTCGTAAGGCATCTGAGCGTATGCGCCCTTAGCCAACCTCGGGAGGAACGACACGCCTTTGAGCATATACTGAACATAGTTCAAGGCGTTGGCGATCTCGGGGCCTTCTACTTCGGGATCAAAGGTAACTGTGACGGACACCTGGTTATCGGCCCAATGTCGCTGTAGGAACGCTGCCAGGTGCAGTTGCTCCCACATGGTCACCTGTTCAACCGTGCGGATGTTTTCCTCGATCTGAACGGGTATCTCAACGACTACCGTAGAGCCTTCCTGCTCTTTACAGTCCTCGACAAGATAGCCAGCTGCCACGAGAGGCTTTACGAGTGGACTGTCCTTGGATAGTCGCACACGACGGATATACCACCGGCTCTCAGGATAGTGCATGCCTGGTGTAGCTCCGGCCAGCAGACTCACAGTGCCACTCGGCTTGATGCTGGTAATCTTGATCGACCGTGGGATGCACAGCCAGTCGCTGTAAACATCATCGTAATACTGAAGCGTTCTGTAACCCTCTTCGCACCAGTTACGCAGGGTGTGAATCCCATTGACAGCGATGAACTGAGCGATGCCCGACATGGAGCATCCAATGCGTCTGTTCCGCAGTAGGATACGATTGGTCTCCGGCCAGTGTGTCTGTCCGAGCGTCACTGTCTTGGCGTAGAGGTAAGCAAACTTGAGCGTTCGCTGATAGTCGGCCAGGTTGTCACAGCGATGTGGGAACGTCTCTACCAGGCAGCAAAGCTCATAGCTTTCAAGGCTCTGCTCTCCACAGGGATTAACCCCGGCAGCCCGGTGATCCTTGTTGTCAGGTCCATTATTCATTCGGGAGAACGCCCTGGCATTTTCGATCCATTGGTAGCCAGGCTCTCCGTTCTTGGCCGTGAACTGGGCAGCCAAGGCATAGTCTTCACCGACTTTCACATTGACTGAGTTGTTCGAGGCCCATCCATGTTTCTTGCGATCAGGATTCTGTTCGTAGTCTTTCAGCATCAGATACTCGATGTCCATATCGAAGTCCAGTGCCATTTCTGCTGTTCGGCGCACGTTGCCAGCGACCACGCACTTCCCGATCATGTTCATGATGTCCACAATGGCTCGCTTGGTCACCGCCTTACCGATGAAGCCGTTCAACAGATTGCGGATGTCTTCATGCAGGGCGGCCAATGGCTCCGGGCCTGAAGAAACGCCCCCAAAGCCTTTAATTGGTAGTCCTGCCGGTCGAACCAGGGAATAGTCAAACTCGACCCTGGGGCCGCCTTTAGCGTAACTGTGGAGCAGGTTGTGGACTGATTCTACCCAGCCCTCGCGTGAGTCTGGGATCGTGAATGTCTCGACTGCTTCCCTGGGCTGCTTGAGAACTATCAAGTTGGCTCCGAGGGTATCGAAACCCACACCGACTCCCAACATAGACGCATCCATGAGGAAGCAGAATGGCGTGGCAAAATCTGAAGCAAGATCACGTGTGCTGACGAATGCACAGTTGTTGAGGGCAGCAAAACAGCCACGCTCTTCAGTGATCGCGGAGCCCATAGCCCAAAGTCCTCTACCGGGTGGTAGGAACTTCATCGTCCACATGCGGTCGAACATTTCCTGGGCTGAATACTGAGCCTTATTGCCATCCCAGCCGAGGTTGTATTGTTCGATGTGAGCTTTCTGCATATTGTAGCAGCCCTCTACGACTCGCTGGCATGTGTCGGTCCAATCTTCGTTTGTTCCATCAGGTTTGATTCTTGAATAAGTGCGATAGTAAACCAGTTCGCCGAGACCTCCGAAGCCAAAAGGAGGAGTGCGCTCCTTATACTTGGCTAGGAACGTTGGGGTCAAACGAAACTTCTCCATTACTCTTCATCCTCGCTTATGTCGCCTATTAGGGTAGGCTTGACAGTGTATATAGTTGGACTGCATCTCTTCTTGTGATCGCAGTATTGGCACTTCTTATCGCCGGGTGTGGCATAGAACGTGCCGTTTGTAATGCACAGGGCCATTGCCCTGAGTTGTTTGCTCCACCAAGTCGAGGCTGCTTTACTGCATGGCTTGATGAACATGTCTTGGATGACAGGAGTGGGATACAGCCGAATTATATTATAGCTGAAACCCCCATACTCCAGGCCGTCAAACTCAGTGCCTGCGAACTCTTTGTAGAGCTGTTCTTCCCAGGCCCACTGGTAGATGATCGGCTGAACGCCGTACTTGGCTCGGGACTCGGCCCACGTGTCATAGCTGAACTTGTGGTCACGAATGAATATCTTGCGTTTGCCCTTAACGTCCTGCCACTCAACAAGGTCGATCTTGCCTGTGTATCGCACTCCGTCTTTCCAGAAGTCGAAGTCGATTTCCACCAGGAGTGGATTGTGCCGAGGATACATACGAGCATGGTAGAACCGAGCAGCTTGAACCACCCGAGTGCATTCAGACTCGCTCAGGTCTTGAGCAAGGGCATTCTTCCAGGCATACTTCTCTGTCTTCTCTATCGGGTAGAGAGCGCCGTTCTTGTTGATCTTATAGTTCAGTAAACCCTCAAGTGTGGCGTGGTAAGCCGATCCTCGACGCATTGGAGTCCCACCGGGTGTTCGATGGCCGTTGACGTAGGTTTCCTCGTAAGCACGGGGACACTCTATGAACTTGGCCGCTCGTGAATACCCAAAATGGAACTCTTTACCATCGATGACGGCGATCACTCCCTCTTCTTCGGGGAGAGAGATCGCTGATTGGTTCCCAGGCTCTGCCACTGCGGACACACTGGATGATGTCTTTGACTGTGCTGATGTCATTGATAATCTCTGCTATTCCTTTTGCTCGGCGGATGCTACGAAGAAAGGCCAACTGCCCGTTGGTGATCTCCGATTCATCCTTCAGTTCCAGAGCTACATATAATCCATGGCAGCATAACAGGAGATCGGATATGTCCTTTTCCTGGCATGAACTTCCATGGATATTGACTACTCGACAGTATGGTTGATGATCTATATAGTCGATAACTGCCCGCTGTAGATACTTCTCCAACTACGCGGCCTCCCGCCAGTCCACCTCGTAGTCTTTGGCTTGTCCAAGGCTCTTGCCGACTTTCGCCTCTGCCATAATCGGGACAGTGATCTCGATACCCAGCTCGTCCAGAATGTGCGGATGGCTCATGATCCTGAGCACCTTTTTGGTTACTTCCTCAAGAACATCATTCCGAACTTCCAGGAGTATCGAGTCATGGACTTCACCAAACAGGATGGCTGTATCCTCGAACTCTGCCTCTACCAACTCATCGATCTCGATCATCGACATCAACTTGAGGTCGGATGCAAAGCCTTGGACTGGCGTGTTGATTGCCATCCTGACAGCTTCATTATATTTGCTTCGAGCATCCCGACTTGTTTCCGGGTTGTGCTTGATATTCGGCAGGTGCCGTCGCCGACCGGACGGGCTCTCAACATAGCCCTTGTTCAGACATTCGTTCTCCTGGCGTAAATACCAGTCAGGTAGACCAGTATGATCCGCGAAGAACTGCTCTCTGATCTGAACACATTCAGCGTACGGGATGTCAAGGCCATAATCGGTCAAGGCATACATTTTGAACTTGCGAGACTGCATACCGTAAAGGAAGCCGAAGTTGACCGCTTTTGCCTTCTTACGAAGCTCTTTCCGCTTCTCCTTGGGCAGCGCATCCCAGTCTTCCTGAGAGAGACCATTGACTCTCATAGCACGAATTGCGTGGATGTCCCAGCCATTATCGTATGCTTTGAGGAACAACGGGTCTTTCGATAGCCAGCCAGCAATACGAAGCTCGATCTGTGAGAAGTCAGCTTCTAGGATGCTCCATCCCTCGCGGGCTTCAATACAGTCTCTAATCTGCCAGGTATACGGTAGGTTCTGGAGGTTCATGCCCTCCGCTCTGGAGTTACCCTGGCGCTTTGCAATCGCAGGCTCTTTGCCGGACGCTGTGCGCCCCGTTACGGTGCCTGTGAGCTTATAACTGGTGGTTATTCGTCCTCGACCCTTAGCAGCACGAATCATAGGCTCAACATAGGTAGAGAGAGCTTTTGCCAGCCCTCGCCATTCCAAGAGCAGGTCTACGAACTTGTCGCCTTTCAGATGGATCAAGGCGTCTTCGTTTGTGGCCGGATCACCGCCATCCGTGTAAGCGACAGATTTGTCCGGGTTCATCGGAAGTCGTAGAACTTTGAAGAGCAACTTGCCCAGCTTCTTAGGTGAGGCAAACAGGGTAGCGTCTACCTCTTTTGGCTCCTCAGTTACCTTGTCTATGCTCAACAGACCGATGTCAACCAGTTCCTGGGTATATCTGCCCAGAATCTTGAACATGGCCGCTTCAGTCTCGATGAGTTTGGCATCAATGGCTGCCTTACACTCGGCGGCTTTCTTGCCGTTGACCGGCCAGCCTTGCAGCTCCATCTTCGTGAAAACTTGATCGCAGCGTCGAGTTACTTTGGAGTAGAGTCGTCGCACTCGGCGCATCTCTTTACGCTTCAGAATACCGGAATACTTCAATGCCAGTAAGAGAGATGCTACGGTATCCCGCGCTGCGTATGGGATCAGAATATCGAGGTCTTTGGTTAGTTTATCAGTAATATCATAAGTCGGGAAGCCAAGCTCGGTCGTGATAAGCTGCTTCAACTTCAAGGATCGATTCTCATTGACCGTATGAGCGACATGCATAGTGTCCATGTAGATGTTCGGTGCCAGGATCGGCTCACCAAACTCTCGTGTTCCCCACTCGTGCAGCCAGATACGGTCAAACTTGCCGTTATGCCAGATACACTGATTCTCCAGCAGTATCTCCCGGATGATCTCGACCGCTTCTTCAAGCGTTTCGCCCTCTTGCCAGTAGTTGTGCTGAGCAGCTTTGTTCGTGAAGTAGCAGTCTTCTTCGAGACCGAGTGGCACGAATACTCCACCATATTCGGCATCCCAGCAGAACTGGATACATCGAATCTGTTTGCCCGGCAGGTAAGGGTTGAGACCCTGTGTCTCTGTGTCTACCGCGATCACACCACCAGCTTCACGAATCTTCCTCTGCATCATGCGCAGGGACTTCAGGGTGGAAGCTACTCGGATAGGTGGGGTAAACTGAATCGAATCGACTTTCTCTTCTGGGGTGTTCATCCATTCGATGAACCGTTTCAGGTCGGCTATCATCTGTTCTTTGACCTGCTGATTGTAGAGCGCCGAAGCATGATGATCCGTGGCGTAGACGTATGCTTCCAGACGCTCATCCCAATAACGGTTACTTTTGAGATCACCAAACCCGGAGGACTTACCGGTTACAGCAACGAACGTGTTAGCTCCCATGCATATAATATGCTTGGGTCTGACCAACTTGATCTCACGCGCCAGGTAGCCGCCAACTACAGGAGCACCCTTTCTGGGCGAAGCGCCAAACCCACACAACTTTGCATCCTTGGGCTTAGGCTTCGTATCCTTGTTGGGCTTAACGCACTTCAGCGCATAGGTCGCATATACGTCTACGCCACGCTTTTCAAGGAACTCTTTGATGTCTGCGAGTCCCCTACCAGAGAAGACCTGTCCATAGATGTCATCCTGTTTAGTCGGCTGCTCGGCAATGAGCATGACATCATGCGGCCCGATCTCTTCTGATAGAAGACATACATTCTTTGGTTTTGGGTCAGCATTGACCCCGAACTGGCAATAGTCGCACTCTGGATTTCGTTCTACAAGAATCGGTATGCCTAATCGTTCGGCCATGTCCTCGGTCATTTCATCTTTAGGTGTGATGTCTGGCATACTCGATCCTCTCAAAAATAGAAGCTGGGCCACGGCACTGCGGGCAGGCAGTATTTAGGGATGCCGTGGCCCTTCTTCGTCTATCATCCGGTGTGCTGGCAGGTCACGCCCGGAATGCTACTCTTCTTCCTCTTCTTCCTCTTCGACGGACTTGCCGCGTTTGGAAGTCAGAGCCTCTTCCTCGTCGTCTTCGAGATCGGGGAATGAGCCCTTGCCCTTTGCGGCTGGCTCTTCCTCTTTCTCAGCAGGCTTCTCGGTCTTCTTCTTGGTAGACTTCGGAGGCGGCGGAGCTTCCTCTTCCTCCTCTTCTGGATCGTCTTCCTCGACCGACTTACCCTTGGGCTTCTCGGCTGGCTTTTCCTCAGCCTTCTTGCTCTTGGGCGGCTTGGCCGTGGTCTCCTCGGGCTCTTCCTCTTCCTCATCGTTATCAACGATGGTCCGAGTGCGCTTGGCGGCCTTGGCCGCGATAGCGTCATCATCTTCCTCTGCCGGAGTCGGCTTCGGCTTGTCGTCCTCATCGAGGAACTTGTCTTCAGCCGCATCCAGTTCGTCGGTGGAGCTGTACTTCTTGACTCGGGTGCGAACCACGCTGCTGAGTTCCTGAATGTAGGACCACTCGTCCTCGGTCAGAGCACGCACGATCTCCATCTTGGGCTTGGAGAACTTGTACTGTCCATCTTTGGACTGCCCCGGCTCGGCGGTGAACTTCACGAGCACCTGGGAATAGTGGAGGTCCTGCTTTTCGAGGGCCGCGAGGAATCCCTTCCAGTTCCAGAACCCGGCGTAGGAGATGTAAAGCAGCTCGGGGACATACTTGCCACAGCGAACTATGGCTACCTCGCGCTTCTCGATCTTGTCCGCCTTCTCGTTGTTCCGATCCTTGAAGAATGCCTTGCGGAAATAGGGGATGACCCCGTAGAACGATTTGACGCTCTTGATTGCGTCTTCGTCCTCGTCGGTCGGGGCCGCGAGCGTGTACCGCTGTCGGTCACGTTCGATCTTGATGCGTCCGAAACGGAAGTCTTCATCTTCAGCGATGATCCCGAAAATCTGCTGTTGTTTCGCAGGTTTCGGAATACGGACTCCCAGTTCCTCAGTGGAACTTGTTGTCTTCTCACTCATGGTTTATCCTCCATTCGTCTTTTGGTTTGGTGTCGTCAGACATACACAGTATACCTCAGCCTTGCAGGGAAATCAAACTGGTACATTTACCGGTTTTGCTTTTTTCTGATGGCTTTGGAATCGATAATCACGGATCGTATCCTGAACCGGCTCCACTTGCCATTCTTGACAATGAAGAGCAGTTTAGGGTCTTGCGAGTGGTAACATTCCGGGTCCACCCCTAGCCAGTGACCTTTGTAGTCTACCAGGATGCGCCCGTCGCCGTAGTACCTGCCTTTGCAATTATACTCTTCCTCGTTATCGGTGTCTATGATAACAATGTCGGCAGCGATTGGCGATATGTCTACAGTTTTCGGAGGTCGTTTGGTCATTTAATCAACGCCCTCCAGTCTCTTTCGATCTGGCGAGCCAGTTTCATGTCGTTCTTCAGGATACGCATGATCCGCAAATCCACAGTGTTCGCACACAGCAGATGCATGTAGGTTATACTTCTGGTTTGACCGCCCCTATGGTTCCGGGACATCATCTGATCGTAGTCCTCAGTGTCCGGCGTATGCGAGTAGAATATGGTCATATCGAATGCCCGCATATCAACCCCTCGGGCGGCGACAGACTCCTTGACAATGAAGTATGGATCGCCCTCTTTGGCCGCCATCCTAATCATCTCGTGTCGGCGGGCAGCTCCTTTGACGCTTCCATTCAGAATCTTGGGCTTGAAGCCGAATCTCTTCTCCAATGCTTCGGATACGATAAGCTCTTCCTCATCCATCTGGACAACAACAATCGTAGGGTAGTCGCGCTTATCCATGACATCAAGCAGCATGCTTACCTTTTCGGTGCCGAGTCTAATGGGAGGAGGCTTGACCATCTTTGCATCGTCACCCTCGCCCACCTGGATCAAGTCCGGGTAAATGAACCCTGATGTAATCTGCATCTGTTTTCGCTGGACGGCAAACACGTGAGAAGTTGTGATCTCAACGCCCTCGGCTTCCAGCTGCTCCAGATAGGCATAACCCTCCTGGGTGATGTCATCGTAAACCTGTTGGCTCTGGGCACATAGAGGCATCTTTCTGGTCTCATGGACGCCCGGAGGAATGTCGATCACGTCCTCTTTCTTGAGCAGGATCGCGCAACTTGCCAGGCGTCTCACAAAGTCATCGAGATTCTTGTAGCCGAGAATGGCCTGTGGAATCGTGGGATGTGGGATTGAATACTCAGCTTTGAAACCTGCAAAGTCCCACGGAAAAACTGGCTTGGTGCAGCAGAACTTGATCTGCGCATAGACATCGAGGGGACGTTTGATATAGGCGCTGCCGGTCAGGATCATACGGAATCTGGTTCGAGATTTCATGACTCTGCAGAAGAACGCGGAAACCTTAGAGCCCGGATGTTTGATGGCAGTGGACTCATCGAGAATCCCCATGTCCCAGGGAGCATCAGCCAAGGTAGTATCGACCTTTTTGATGCGGGTCCGGGTGCGACCATCCAGCTTGATCTTCTCGCGTTTCTTACCGATGAACCAGGCTGTTTCATAGTTGACCAGGCAGATCACTGGGAAGCCTTGACTCGATAGACGCATAGCTTCACGGATGCCTGCGCTGCCGGTATCATGCAGATCGATAAATGACACTGGCATCATCGCCCATTCGTGCCAGTTCTCAATCCAGACGTGCATGGCGGCCATGGGCGCAGCTACATAGACCAGTTTGACACCATAGTGTACAAAGAGGTATTCTAGGAGCTGAACCGCGATCCGTGTCTTGCCAGTTCCCATCTCCATCAGGAGTGGAACACCATCATCGATCAACGTTTTAGCTCGTTTGTAAGCTTGTTTTTGGGCTGCCCACCACGGAGGTCTTTTCATAGCATAGTCATTATACAGCATGATTGGCTCTGCTGGCCTGGTACAACTACCAGTTTTCAGAATCATGTCCAAAAAGGACTCCACAAACCGTGGCGAGTGAGCTATAATATCAATTACCCAGAGGAGTGAGGTTTACCAACTGCATGAGCACAATTACAACTGATGCTGAGAAAGCGATTCAATTTCTTCGCTTTCTCTTTGGCGACTCACCCCACGGATTGATCGCAACCTCCAAGGCTAAGCCTGGTGAAACGACGATAGAGGACGACTACGACAAAGACGAAGGAGCACCACCGCCCCCGAAGAAGACAAAGAAACAGGAACCGATGATCTCCCATGCATACAGTGCGCCTGAAAAGGTCCTGACTGAATGGTGGAGAGCACACAGCCATAAATACAATATCTACTTCTGTACGGGCACGACAAAAGAGCGTGAAGGGCGGCATAATGCAAACAACGTCATTGAGATACCGGCTTTGTGGTTTGACCTCGATGCGTTCAAGTATTTCAATATACCGGGTAAGGCTTTTTTCGCGGACATCAAGAGTCAAGAGGATGTGTCAGCGTGGGTAGAGTCTAGTGAGGATGGTCTTCAGGGCTATTATAAGCTCAAAGAGCCATTCCAGCTAAAGGGTGATGTCAAGCTTTTCAAAAAAGAGCTGGAGCCCCTTTTGCTCGACATCGCGCTGTACTTCGGCGCTGACTTGGAAGTCTGTTCTCCGGCCCGTTTGATGCGACTGCCGGGGTCTCTCAACGTCAAACCCCAGTATCCCAAGCCCTACCAGGTCAAAGCCTATACCAAGGCCGCGAACATATACACGCTTGGAGAGCTGGCAAAGAAGTTCAACCATGTCAATGAGGATGTGGCCCCTAAAGCCATCACATTCGCATTAACCTATCTACTACAAGGCTCAGAGTTTTGGGGCGAGGGTAGCCGACATTACATCATGCTCGATCTCGCCGGTACTGTTCGCAAGGCAGGTCTCAATAAGACCGCATGCTTGAACCTTTTCCGTGCATTGTCTACCACCCTCAGTGATGATGAGTTTCGAGAGGCCGATGTTGATACCACCTATGACATCGATGACCTTGAAAAAGTGCGCAGTCTTCGGTCTGAGTATGGCGCAATCGCCGATGAAGCTGAAGAGATAATCAAGTATTGGCTGAAACTGAAGAAGTCATACTGTAAGAAAAAGCGTATCGATTTCAGGCCGGAAAACTATGATCCTACCAAAGCCGAGGTTCTGGATAACGGAGCTTTCTTCGAGCGAGGTACCTGCACTTATACCCATGGCGACGATCATGATAATCAGTTTGCTAACTTCACAGTTCATCTAGTTGGTAAGCTAATCAAAGCTGAAACCCGAGATGTAGTATGGCTTGCTGATGTCGTCACCCAGGGACAGCCTGTCAAACGGGTAGAGATTACCACCGCCAGTCATAACAACTGGCAGACATTCTCCAGGATACCCCATTTACCAACGGGCTTATCGGTCTTCGATACAAAGATGTGGCCTTACTACATTGCATGGCTCGCTGACCAATGCCCTAATGAAACGATCAAAGAGTCCACCTATTACGGCTGGCTTGAAGTGCATCGTGAGGACCCGATCCTACTGATGCCAGATCAGCCGAATGAGGACTACATTTGGACACGAGGAAATGAGGATACGGCCATTCCAGAAGCATTGAAAGAGATAGAGTCCGCCGACGCCAAGACATACCTTGAAGCGTTTGGTGAGAATTACAGCCAATACCACGAAGAACATTTCATCTGGCCCGCTTTGGGCTGGTTTGCGGCATGTCCAATGTCAGCATTCTTTCGCCATAAGATCGGCGGCTTTCCGGCGCTGGTCACTTACGGTTTGTCCGGCTCTGGTAAGAGCCATTTATTCAAGATGGTGCTCGGGCCTCACTTTGGCTGCCAGACCAACAAGACCTATGATAGCACCACGATTTATGCGATGCGAAGCTACTTGGTATCCAATAACATCTACCCACTCATCATGGATGAGTTCCGGGATACTGTCAGCACACGAGATGATACAAAGTCCAAGTGTGCTCAGTTTCTTGCCATTGTGCGATCAGTCTGGGATGGGCAAGAAGGCGGGTCCGGTCGTGGTGATAGAACTGTTCGCCGAGATCGTTTCCAAACTCCTCTGTGTGTTGTCGGCGAGCATCCCTTATCGGATGATGCGACCATGCAGCGCATCTTCACGATCACTATCAACCACGACTGGCTCGACAAGATCAATGCTATGTCGGGCAAGGATCGGGTAGAGGTAGCCAAACGCATGCGCTGGCTCCATTCACATGAGCATGAGGGCTGGCTCGGCACCATAATACTTGAGTGGACAATCAACAATCTGGATAAGTGCCGACGCTTAATGGAGCAATGCCTCGACAAGATCGAAGAGGTCTGTGCATCGGATATACCCGAGAGGAAACGTCACGGCTTTGCTGTGGAGCTTTATGGGTTACATGTGATGCGTCACATCTATGCGGATCATGGCCTGATATTCCCACTGCGTACAACCCGTTTCCTGGAAGTGATTTTCGCCGCCGACCCACAGGCACGGAAGATCAACTACAGCACGGCGGCCTTGACCGAGTTGTTCAAAGCCACAGACGCAGCCATTGTTATGAACATTCGACGTGGCACCTCACTTCAGGGTAATACCTTTGTCCTCGATGTAAACAATCGAGAGATCGCTTACTTTGACCTCAACCGCTGGAGGTCGGAGATCAAGGCATACCTGAACATGTCCAGCTCTGCAGCACTACAGAACGATGTGGCATTCAACAATCTGCTCAAAGACTGCATCAACCGAGTGGGCAGCCCCGTCTTAGGTTTTCCAACAGATCACCCCATAATCCAGGAGAGATGTGTTAAGATAGACCTACTCGGGGTTCGTAAGCAGTTTGGAATCAACACACACCAGTGGAGCATTATAGAGCCCCGCTTTGAGGAAGAAGAATAATGCGCAAAGAGCGAATGCAGATACCTCCTGGTCTACAGGACGATGATGTGCCGGATTTGATGCCGGAGGAGCTGGAACGGGATGATTTGCCCGCCATATTTGCGAATCCTGAAGATGAACTCTTCAAATGCTATGGTCTGCGGCCCAACTTGCCGGTACGCACAAAGGTAGAGCATCTGCATCTGATCTATCGCCTGCCGGTAGATCAGATTGCATCTCTCCTGGGGATCACCAGGGACCTTGTGGTAAGTGAGATCGAGGACCTGAAGAATGATTGGCGGCAGATGGGAAAGCCGCTGACTTCTGATGATCGTGAGCTGGAACGTGGCCGCTTGATAGCCAGCCTTGACCGCCTTATCCAACAGATCGATGACCAGCTTGTCGGGCCGGGGGATAACAACAGGATACTTACCCTGAAGCTTAACGCTCTGGATCGTCGGGCAAAGCTTCTAGGGTTGGAATACGATAAGAGCCAGGTCGCTGCCGAGGAGACGGCTGAAGCCGACATCCTGGAGACTGTTGGGCAGAAGATCGATGCTATGGACCCGGAGAAACTTGAAGAGATGATGCGTGTCCTTGACGGGCAGATCGAACATCTCGATCAGTCTTCCAATGGGGACTTGCCACTTGTCTCTTCGTCTTCCTCATCATCGGAGGATAAACCGGCCTTGTCCGTTTTAGCAAATGCGATACCGGGCACTCCTCCACCATCTTCATCATCTCCACCTGGGGATGACTGGGGACTGGATTGAGCCATCATAATCACTTGCTGCTTGACTTGCATGACACAGGCTAGAAGAGCCTTATAGGATTCCTCAGCCTCATCTATGTTGCTGCATATCTCATAGGCTCCGACTACTCGCATGAAGCGGCCATTGCGTTGAAGCTCTTCAAAGCCGATCTTTAAGGCCGCTTCCATGTAGAATATGGCCGTGTTTGCCGGTACCGAAACTTCTATAATCAGACCATCATCTGGGTCCTGGTTGTTGCTCATTCTTCTTCTCCAATCTCCGCACTGTTGCGTTGAATGCTATCCGCAGATGCCGGATTGTCCAGCTCAAACTTCGAGGGAAGATGATAGTCTCGAAGACGGCCAGGGAGAACGCATTCCATTCCTGGCTGAACGTGGACAACTCAATTGATAATTCGTTCAACTCATGCAGCACCTTGAAGTGATCCGCTTCTCTATCTTTCAAAGCTTCAAGGTGCTGCATAGTTTCTGCGATTAGACTTGCCCCGCGCAAAGCATACTGCTGAACACAGAAAGCCTGAGCTTCTGTATACGTAACACCGCTATGCGTCCACAATGGCAAGGTCTGTTGCTGCATGGGCTACACCTTTGGTTTCTGTATGTTTATGTTGTTGCCCTTCACAGCCTGCACAGTGACGTTGTAGCCAATGGCGCTGCATCCGACAAGGAAACCCACGCCGAGCGTCATCAGCACGTCAGGGAATGCCCAAATGCCTATATGCTGGGCGGCCTTGTAACCGAACGCGGCGATCACTGACAGTCCGAACGCCAGCCAGATCGAAGTCTTTCCTTTCGGATCAAACCACGACTCAGGCACGAAGAATCGGAATATCGGTAGAACCGTCTTAACAGCCGGGCCAAGCACAGCAAGGATTATCAGATAATCCGGCTTGAGCCAGCCCTGAACCAGACTTATAACTGTCTCCCACATCAGGATCAGCCTCCTTTCTTAGTGTATTCGTAGACTACGATTCCTGGGTGATCTAGCACCTGATTGAACTCAGCGCCAGGAAGACACCCTGCGACGAACGAACTAAAGTTGAGTGCTGGAGTGCGGGGCCGACAGACGGCTATCTTACCACCTCGCCGGACTGCATCCATAGCTACGCTCACACCCTGTCCTATGGCCGAGAGATCACCATGGTAAACTGGAGCCTGCACCACCACTAGATTCGCACATCGTTTGCTGAGCACCTGAAGCACACTGCCTGTAGGCATAAGCATCGGAACTACCCGAGACATTGCCTTGTAGTGCTGCAGATGCCGTAGGAACTTCATGATGGTGCCATCTTCATACGGAGAAGCCGATCTGAGGTCCGTGATATGTGTATCTACTGCGATGATCTTGGCGTCAGACTGACCCTCAAGGGCAAGCGCCATGCTCAATGTTGAGCGGCCCTCACCACATTCGAGATCAAGTATGACTCCATCTCTTGGAACACTGTAGACCTGCTGAGCTAGATGCTCGCATACATCCTGAGCCAGTGCTCCCCCGACTCGGTTAAAAAAGGAGGATTGTAGCATGTTCCCATTATACCTCAAGAGCTATGAATACGCTAGTCTTCTTCGAGAGAGGCTGCAGAAACCCGTCTCTTGGCCGGGATGACCGGCATACCGATCTGGGTGACCTCGCCTATGGCCGGAAGAGTCTTACGTATGGTTCCACCATAGCTTTTCTTGAGGGCTCTACTATCCAGCAGAGCGAACATGCCAGTATCTGTGACGGTTCGGATCAGACGCCCAAAGCTCTGCCTTATATCGAAAAGCATTAGAGGCATGGAATAGTGCTGAAATGAGTTGAATCCATTCTTGTCCAGCAGATCGCACTTGGCTTTGAACATAGGCTCTGTAGGCACACGGAAAGGAGCCTTGACCATCGTCACACAGCTCAACGTCTCTCCTGGGATGTCTACCCCGGTGAAGAAGCTCCTGGTAGCAAACAGGCAAGAATGTGTGTCTTGCTGGAATGAATTGATGAGTGCTTGCTTCTGCATCTGTCCCTGGACAAAGCATGGAAACTCTACCCGTGAGCAGACGTTCTCCCAGACATACTTCATGTGAGAGGTATTGGTGAACAGCACCATCGTTCGGCCTTTCCAGTATTCAATCAACTTGATTACTTCGTCAACGATGGCATCCAAATAACCCTCGTCCTGCTGATCTGGTAGATGGGTAGGGAAGTAGCCAACAACCTGAGTCTCAAACGAGAATGGGCTGGCTCCGGTGAACTCTATAGTCGTATCCGGCATACCCAACTCACGCTTCATAAACCCAAAGCTGTTACTGATCTTCATCGTGGCCGACATCATGACAGTGCAGGGAATCATATCATGAATCCTCGAACGCATCAGCGGCCCAACATCGATAGGTTTGAGGTTGAGAACTGCAAAGGGCTCTCGCTTATTGTTATAGCCGGTCTCCATGAACGATAGCCAGTTCTCAGCATATTCCTCGTTCACCTTATCCCCATAGACAGCTCTCAGATCATGAACCAGCTTGGCGATCTTCTCTTTGGCACCATTGATGCCTTGCGTCTGCGGATGCTCTTCATCGAAACTGATACAGTTGTCCACCATCTTATAATCGGCCTTGAGCCAATCTATCAGAGCTTCGGCAGCAACTTTCGATGCCTCTACAATCTGGGGCTTGACCTGTTTCATGTTGATATTCTTCCCGAGCAATGGGTTGAACGGTTTGAATACCTCGGTCTCCAACTCTCGATACTGATTGATGTGTATGGGGCAGTGACAATCGAGCTTGTCCATCATCTTCGAGACGAGCTTCATTGTTCTGGATACGGTCCTCGGCTTGAGGATCACGCCCCAGGCGCTCTGAGCCTTCTCAGGGAGGCTGTGAGCTTCATCCACGATCAATAGGTCAAAGTCTCCCAGCAGGACGCCAGCGCCGATCTGTGCATCGAGGAGTAGGAGTGTATGGTTGGTCACAACTATATGTGAGTTGAGGAATCGATGAGCAGCTTCATAGACGAAGCACTCACTTCCTTTCTTCCCCGACCCATAGTAAGGACACGCTTTCTTTTCACAGTCTTCCTCGGCCCCAACATGTTCGATCCATTCTCTGGTATCGAACTCAAATGGAACGCTGCCGATGTCGCCGGAGTCTGACTTGAACTTACCGTCTTTCTCGTAGAAGACTTCCTGGTTCATGGCCCAACGCATCAACTTACTGGGTTCGTCCACTGCAGCTGCTTCGTCATTCAACCTGGATTTGCAGATATAGTTGCCTCGGCCCTTGGCGACAGCATAGCTGAAGTTGATATTGCGGGCAGCGCAGGCTTTCTGAAGCATGGGCAGGTCTTTGTAGTAGTATTGATCCTGCAGCGCCAGGGTCTCGGTCGATATGACCACACGACCACCACGCTGAAGAACCTTGATGATTGCAGGCACGAGAACAGCAAAGCTCTTGCCATAGCCGGTCGGAGCCTCGACTATAACAGGACGCTTAGCCTCGTGAGAATCGAGTATGAGCTGGCTGAGATCGATCTGACCATCACGCGGAGCAAAGCTGGGCATGACTGAGGCAATCAGGCCATCACCTGGAGAGAAGAAATCATTAACGGTAAGCATTGTCACAGGCATCCCTTTCTGGTTAAATGGTCAACTGTTACCAGTATACCTCAGTCGTCATTCATTGTCACCTGGTACATTTGCCGGTTTAATCCGAGCCCAGTGGCGCTTTCGCACCTTACGATAAAGCACTCCATCGTCGGTAGTGCTGGTTGGTTGTGCATCATCGGCCATCACATACTGCACGGAGCCATCGGAAGCTGTGACCTCTTTAAGCATACCCTGGCGCACACACTCGAACTTCCAGATCAACTCTCGAAAACGACTATGCGTGATAAGCAGGTCATGCTCAGTGATAAGCAGCTTGGGGTCACCGATCAACTCGGCCAGAACATCTCCGATGAATCTGTATGTGGCGGCATCGATCCCTTCCCAGTTGAAACTCATGCTGTCCTTACGACAGTTCATTATGAACTGGAACTTGGTGGGAGTCAATTCGGCCAGAGCGTCATACACTCGGCGCTGGAACGCTTTGTAGTTACGTTTCAGCGCCGAGTAACCCTGACTTGTCAGACCATCAGGAACTATCGTCATCACCTTACCCCTTGATAGTGATGTCATCGTAGAGCACAGGCACCAGAGCCTGTAGGTCGGCCAGCAGTGGGTGCATCAACCGTCTCATGTCCGGGTGGGCTGTGACCGGCGTCCGCATCTTGAAGATGTGTCTCCATTCGCGTGTATTGGCCCCAATGACGATCTCCGTCTTCAGGCAGGTCGGTAGCACTGAACGAGCTGTCTCCGGCTTGTAGCCGAGGTCTCGCAGCTCATCGTAGTTGACCTGATCCTGTTCCATAGCCCGGAGCCAAATCTCGTAACCCTTGATGCCCTTTTCGGTCTTGGCTTCATATTCTGCGCGGATGTCGCCCGGCAGTAGAACTTGAATGCCGAGACCGCCATAGTCACACCAGCGGGTGCTTTCCTGTGCAAATGAGCAAAGTCGATGTCTGACCATCTCATGCGTGATTCCCCGGTCGGTGACGAACTTAACCACGATGAAACCAAACTCCAGCATTGCCTCGTGCTGTCTGTCGCGGAGCATGGTCACAAACTTGCCTGCAGAATCCGAAGTGATCTTCTCCTCTGACTTGTAGCAAGTTCGTCCGGCCCGCTCCATCAGCTGGATCATGGCAAGACCCTGTTCCGGGGATTGTGGGTTAATGATCTCATAACTCGGTTGGATAATGTTCATACTTGGTTATCTCCTCATATTGAATATAACTTTAGAACCATCACGGGCCAGCGTGATCGGTAATTCTCTCAATTCACTCAGCTCTTCCCGAACTGCATTGCGCTTTCGAGGCGGGACACATACGAGTAGGAATCCACCGCCCCCGGCTCCGGCGATCTTACAGCCTGAAGCACCTGAACGCATTGCCCGGTCATAGAGACTGTCGATAGCCGTGTTCGATACTCCGCTGGCGAGCTGCTTCTTTCGTTGCCAGTTTCGTTGCAGCATTGGACCAAGCTCAATGATCTTTCCACGGCGAAGATGTCCGGCCAGCTCATCGCCTTGATTACGCATCGCAGTCAATACTTCCATCCGGTTAGGGATGTTCATCGTCTGCTCGGCAAGCACATCAGCTGACTTACGGGTGACGCCGGTATAGAATAGTAGCAAGCTCTCATTGAGCTGCCACAGGTCTCGCTCATTAAGTTGGATCGTGGACACTTCAACCTGTTCGTTAGAACAGAACTCAAAGTGCCTCAGACCGCCGTAGGCCGCGATATACTGATCCTGCTTACCGATTGGTCGTTTCAGGATGTCAAGCTCGATATGGCAGGCTTCCTGGGCCAGCTGTTCTGCTGTCACTGTGTCACCTTTGTAGATGTGCAGTGCATGTAGGATGCCAACCAATACGGTGCCGGATGAGCCGAGACCTGATCCCTCAGATGGAATGTCGGCCATAGTTGCTATCTCCAGACCCTGTTCTACGCCAACCAACTGAAGTGCTTCTCGCACTAGATCATGCTGCACTTCATCGATTGATTCGACCATCTCCGTCCGCGAGTAACCTACACGAATGAATCGGTCGAACCGTTCTTTGATGATGACATAGACAAACTTGTCGATGGCGGTAGAAACGACACTGCCATAGCCGGTTTCATAGAAACCTCTAAAGTCGGTTCCACCGCCAACGAAACTGATCCGTAACGGGGTCTGGGTAACAATCACGATTATGTCCTACTCGATTTTCAGTTGATCTTCTCCGCCCGGATGGAATGCCAGTCCGGTCTTGCCCTGGTTCTTTGCCGAGGTAAGCTTCACTTTGAGGGCTTCCGGCAACTGGGATACCAGGATGGTCTCAGTGACCTTAACAGCCTCAGCAAGTCCGGCCTCTCGAAGCCAGCCAATAGCCTTGGGCTGATCCAGGATTTCCATGCTGGATCGAGTCTTGGTGAGCTTCAGCAAGAGCAGCCCGACTGCAGCCGATCTCTTCTTGCCATCACCAATGAGCTTCTTCGCCAGCTTGAACAGGAAGTCATGGTAAGTGGCCTCATACCATTTCAGCGAGTCTTTGTGCCGCTTGATCCGCGTGTCGAATCTCGCATTGATGGTATCGATCCATACCTGCTTCTCGGCCTCAAGTCCGGCAACTCGGCCCTTATGCCAGGCTCTCTTTTCACCGATATACTCGGCGAGCTTGACATCATCCAGCCCATCAGGTGGTGTCTCGGCCATGCCGACCACTTCGCCTGTCTGTGTGTTGATGAGGGTCATGGTATCTTCATCGACTACCACGATCTCTTCAGTGGGCTGCTCGGCTTCGGCCTCCATTGTTAGGGCTTCATCACTTGGTAATACAGCGCCATCAGGGACATCTCCCTCAACGGGCTCTGGGATAGCTGTCATACAGCACCTCCATTCGGATTTGTGTCTTCATTATACCTCGTTGGGCTGAGGTATTGCTACTGGTACAAATGCCAGTTCCTTACGTCTATAAGCATCGTCTGCTTTCTTATGGCAGACTGAACATGTAGTGACAACGTTAGACATCTCATACTCTAATTCAGGTGCAACTCGCACTGGAATAAGATGATGGACATACAGTCTAGCATCTGCAGTTTCACAATAGACACAACGGTTATGATCTCGGACTAATACTTCTTTCCGAAACCTCTTCCATTTAGCCTTTCGGATTCTTACGATGGCTGCATCACTTACACCACCACGCCAGTTAGGATTCAATGATCCAAGTTTTGCTAATGCCAGACGTTCTCGGGCTGTTTCTGAACGTTGTTGATTAGGTCTAGCATTTAAGCACCGGGTATGTTGTGCCAGACGTTCTCGGATTATGGTTCTATGCTTATCTCCCAGGGTTGTTCGTAGTGTCTTAGTTACAGTTGTGTGGCTTACTTTATAAGTGGCCGCTATCGTCATCACACCCATACCTGACAAAAAAGCTGTCACTATCCCAGAACGATCTATCCGAGAAGCATTATAAGCCAGTAAGCTTTCTCGAATCCGATCTTTCTTGGACTCTAACACCCAGAACACCACTGGAAATGCATGGGATCGCA
>Ga0172380_10002628_pt1 | contig 26981 bp, 50 predicted proteins | sample Leawe162metaG_FD_119747 | JGI IMG/M metagenome (GOLD analysis project Ga0172380, IMG submission 119747) | Leachate microbial communities from a municipal landfill in Southern Ontario, Canada - Leachate well 162 metaG | ecosystem: Engineered > Solid waste > Landfill > Unclassified | place...
GGAGGGAAGTTATAATGATGCATATAGCGTCGCTCTATCTCAGGATACATCCCTTCGACAAGCTCGTTATCGAGTGGTCCACCGAGAGTAGCGATAGAGAGTACAGAAGTGACTCCGCGTCGGAAGTGACCAGAACCGTGCGTCCGAGGCAGGATTCCAACCTCACAGTTGATAGGACGAACCTCATCAGCTGCACGACCATCGAGACGACGACCTGATTCGATGACATTTTTTCGCATGATTTTTTTCACGTATTTGTAGACTGATTCTTCGATTTCTTTGGCATTCAATTCTTCAGTATCCTCTGTATACCCGAGAGCCACTTTGACAGCCTCTTCGAGTCCGACGAGTTTGTTATGAAAATCAATCTTTCCCGTATCGTAGAGTGCTTCAATCTTCTCAGGTGAGAGAGCGGCAAAGACTTTTTCCTCAAGTCCAGCAATGCCAGCTTTTGTGACGAGATCGATTTTTGTGATAGGATATTTTGCATTCACGAGAGCGACAAAATCTCTTTGAGCAGCAGCGAGTTCAGCGAGTACTTTTTGAGCGTATTCAAATCCTTTGACGACCATATCTTCGCTGGCTTCCTTTCCTCCCATTTCTACCATCGTGATCATACCATCAGTTCCAGCGACCACGAGCTCGTAGAGTGCGCTATTTACTTCTTCAAACGTAGGATCAAAAACGATAGTACTATCCGCCATAACCGCGATTCGAACTCCAGACACAGGTCCTTCAAACTGATGGACACCAGCGAGTTGAAGAGCGATACTGGCCCCGAGAATACCCCAGACACCAAAGTCTGATTTTCCTGTGGCAGAATAAATCGTTGGAATGATTTGGACTTCATTCGTTGTTCCTTTTGGAAACATCGGACGAATCGGTCGATCAATCAGTCGAGACGTGAGAATAGCGGTCGTGCTTGGGCGTGCTTCACGCTTATTAAATCTTCCACCACCGATATGACCGGTAGAATAGTAACGCTCTTGGTAATCGACAGAGAGAGGGAACCAGTCAGCACCAGGCTTGCCAGCTTTGGTAACGCCCGCAGTGACGAGGAGGAGATGACCTGCTTCATCAGCGATAGTGACAGCACCATCAGTGAGGAGAGCAAATTTTCCCGTTTCAAAAGTGTACGTCTTACCAGCAATAGTATAAGACTTGGTCACAGGAGTGACACTCGCGATATCGCGATCACGGAGGCCTGAAATCATAAAAGGGTGGATAGAAAATAATCATGAAGTAAAAGTGAGAGTAAAAGTTAAACAAAGGATTTTTTAAATATTCAATTCTTTAACTCTAACTTTTTCTTTAACTCGATAGTTTTAGAGGAAGAGTCTAGACTTACTGCATCATTTTAAAGAAAAATCCTTTCTACGACTCTTACTTTTTCTATGACTATCATAAAATGATCTAGCAAATCCAGAGATACTTCTCTCGAAAACGTCGGAATTATAGAGATTTTTCTGGAAAAAGCGAAAAAATATTCTCAAACCTATGCTGAGAGACCATTTTTTAAGATATTTCTTAAGAGACCGAGATCCGTCATCCCTGGCGTTAACGTGATCCGAGGCAGATGGCATTGTATTATCACCATTTCTCATTTTCTCTGCCTAAAAATTTTTGCGGTAAATATATCTCAAGCGAGAGGTATATGAAAGATGTCCCTATATTTTCCCTGGACATCTTCCTTGACTGCGAGTATATCACCTTTGACCACTATCGCTCGTTCAGGCCGCCCTTCGACGGAGAATTCTATGTCTGCACCCGCCTGTGCAAGAACCAAAAATTGTTTTTCTAGATTTTGACTGTTGGTATCGGAAGTTTCCGGAGATGTAGACATAAGAGAAAGGGTTAATATCCATTATTATATATAAAATATTTTATAGGCAAATAATACATTTGACATAGTGTGAAATATAATGCATAATATGCATATGCGAATATATTTTTATACTGGTGTTATTGCTTTTCTGAGTATTTTTTCTCTTCATACCTATGCTGATGAATGGCTCGATCTGGCTGATGACCTCCAGGAGCATATAGGCACAGCACTGATTACTCCTGATATACAGGCCCAAATGGATAAAAAACTCGCGGAAGCCTATGCCTGCGTTGACACGGAAGACATTTGTCTCGCCGATACTGAGAAACAATCAATCAGGGACACTTTATGAAAACTCGAAACTATCTCTGACTACTATGCAATGAAGGATTTTCATAACTCTATCCTGGGGTACATAGTTGGGAAATCTGATATGTTACGCGCGATGACACAGGATGATGTACCGCCTATGGGACCCGTTGTCACCGATATCCTCTTGTCCAGCTACTATCAGCATGTTTATAAGGGGTATCAGAGACTGGTGGCTCGAGAAAAAGAACAACAAAGACGCCAAAACGAAGGAGCTCTCAGATACGTGCCAGAGGGGGTAATAGTGCCCGAGGCACCATTTTCAAATACCAATCAAGGGATAGTGATAGATATCAGTGACCAGCGCCTTTTTGCTTTTGAAGATGGTCTTTTGATCTATACGACGCCTATTACTTCGGGCAAAAGGGGATATAGTACTGTTCTGGGGGATTTTTCTGTGATACATAAACAACAAAATAGGATTCTCAACTCTCCATTTAAGGATCAAAAATACAGACTGTATGTGGATTACTGGATAGAGTTCTATCCGAAGTATGGTATCCATGATGCGTGCAACGCCAAAAATTGTTGGAGAAAAGTATTTGGATGACCTGACTATGTCACTCGAGGAAGCCATGGATGTGTCAATACGCCTTACGAAGCGGTGCAATGGTTGTATGAGTGGAGTAAGGAAGGTACTGCCGTGCGAGTACAGCAGTAAAAAGTTTATTAAGTTTCCTAGGTTGCTCAGTTTTTTAAAGTTTACTATGTTTACTAAGTTTTTAGGTTTCCTAGGTTGTTCCCAAACACATACTTTCTTCCTATCCGCCTAGGCGGATGACTGTTACTATGACACCTTCAGTTTAATTGGTTTAATTGTTTCCGACTCCCCCTTGCTTGTGAGGGGGCAGGGGGTGTGCCGCCAGAAAGACACCCTCGTTTTCATTCTCTTTGCTCCGCTCCCTCATAAAATGAGGGAGAGTTCGGCTACTCTTCTTGCTTAGTCCTATTACTTCCCCATTTCGAGTATAACTTCTTCAAGTTTCTCACGAGCATTCCCAAAAACTTCTCAGAGTTTCTCCTTTTCTTCTTTGATAAATTTTGAAAGTACCCAATCAGTTGGTTCCATATTTGGATGACGATCGATACCGATCTTGATTCTCTGAATATCTTTTGTCCCGAGACATTCGATGAGAGATGCGATACCATTGTGTCCGCCAGCATTTCCAGTAGCTCGATAGCGTATTTTCCCAAATGTCATATCGATATCATCGGAGATAAGGATGATATTTTCAACAGGGATTTTATAAAACTGTGCACACGCGAGAACACTTTGTCCTGAGAGATTCATATAGGTCATTGGTTTCAAGAGAATCACCTTCTCTCCAGAGAGCACTCCTGTTGTGTAGACTCATTTATAGCCCGCCTGCCATTCATCCGCGATGCCTATGTATTTCTTGAGTGCATCCAAAAAAAGAAACCCGACATTATGACGAGTTTCTCGGTATTTTTCTCCAGGATTTCAGAGTCAGACGATTAAAAACACCTGCATTATGGTTAGAGATTTTGTGTCCAAGTACCTCCACCATTTGGACTATTACCAGTTGTGGTACCATCATTAGAAAATTGGAAGCTACTCCCAGAACCAGTACTACTGCCTTCGCTTGCAACGTTAAAACATGATTCATCTGTTTTTCCAAAGACTCGATCGGCTACGCACCGCATCGTCTGAAAAATAGTCCCTGGTTTAAACTTTTGTCCTACGGATTCAAATCCTACAGCTGAGGAAAGAGCGGGGATAACGAGGATAATCACAAACATCAGAAGGAGGCCAATCGCAGAATACCGAATCATATTGATAGCGGGGCTGACTTTGTGCTCATCACCACCAGAGATAACGAGTAAAAATCCTCACCAGAGGACAAAAACGACGGTCAGTATAATAGCGATCAGGAGCAGGATGGCGATGCCGACGGTCATAAGTTGTTCCAGACTATAAATCTGTTGTGAGGCATCAGTAAATCACGCTGATTGAGCGTAGACTATTGAGGTGAACATGGTTCGACAAGGTTTAAAAAGAGTTTCTTATTTTGTTTGATTCATATAACACGGACGAGCGATTGGAGCGCTCGGATTGTCTTCCCGCTACGACCTATCACACGCTTCATATCCTCCGTGTGTACAGAGAGTTGATAGCGTGTAGCATCTTCGTCTTCTCGGACTTCGAGAGCGACGGCTTCAGGTTGAGAGACAATGTGAGAGATACAAAAACGTATAAAATTTTCTGCCATAAGGAATGGTTACTATGTCTTATAATTCGAAATCTCTACTAGCCTGTTACACTGCGAGTGAATTTTTCTTTAAAAGTCGTGCAAAAGATTCGGACATTTGTGCACCACAAGATATTCTCTGGCGGACACTGTCCATATTGATGTCATACTTTTTTGAACGAGGATCGTACCAACCGATTACCTCGATTTCGCCGCATTTCGCTGGCTTTGTGTGTTCTGTGACGACGATGCGGTAGTGAGGTGCTCTCTTTCGACCAGCTCGTGAAAAACGAATCATTAACATAAGGAATAATTGAAAAATACCTAAGTATTGTATATGTTTTCAGACAAATGCAAGTTTTTTATGAGTTTTTCTTCACAAATTAGGCAACGTTTCGTTTTTGTTGTGGTACTACTGGCTTAGGGATTCTGTTCAGTCTATAGTTTCGGTAAAAAATTGGTAACTCAGGACATTCAGGAAATATTCTCTTCTTCCAATAATAGAATGCTTTTGGGTACTGTAGAACGAGGCTATCAAAATCAAAAAAACTAAAGGCTCACCAAAAAGTCTGAAATCTCTCTTTATCGATAGTATCACATAAAAAATCCTCATCTCAGAAGGTATCATGTAGCCACGCGCGAATAATCTCTTTATTTTCAAATATCTTTTTTATGGCAGGCAAGTATGTTCAGTCTATAATTGTTCTCATTGTCTGCCTGTATCTTTCACAAATAGGGATAAACTCTGGATGATTATAGTCCCGAGATTCCAGTAGGGTCTCCATGTAGGCATCCACAATATCAAAATACTTTGCTATTTGCGCCCATGGTTCCTTCCTTTTTTCATAGGCTTCAAAGATATTACGTCGTTCTTGTTCATTTTGTGGATGTACTATATCGGGATGAGAACCGAGCGTTCTCGTATCGGGAATGCCGGCAATAAGTCTATAGCAGGCTCTCTCATATCTTGAGAGGATTCCCTTCATGGCAGGAGAAAGTTGTAGCTTGAGAGAGGTAGGAATATCTCAGAGTATTGTCATACCTTCAGGGGTATCATGCCTATGAAGAATATAATCCAGTTTTTGAAAATCAAATCCTGGAAATGTAAGATGAATGGAGTGTTGAGTGCAACTTTTCAATATACTCAAGCGATCTACATGCATCCCAACGGTATCTTTTTGATTCATAGTGATTCATCGAAACCTCTGGATATTTGCCAATCAATCATGGGCCTCTATGATTTTTCTCATATTTTCGCGGGGTGTCATCATGAAAACTTCAGCTATTTTTCTGATATTTTCTTCTGTTACAGGAATCTGTACTGAGGCCAATAATTCAGAAATTTCCCCTTGTGTTGGAGGCATTTCAGGTATGTCAAAATCTGGACCATTCATGTAATGTATATTAAAATAATATAAATATTGTCAATATATTCAAAACATTTTTTTCCCTGTGTCTCTATAATACACCATACATTTTCTTTTTACCTTGCTTGTATGTCTACCGAAAAAAGCCGCATTTCCTGGGATCAGTATTTTATGGGTCTGGCACTTCTTTCTGCCCAGAGAAGCAAAGATGCTCGTACAAAACTCGGGGCGAGTGTCGTCGATGCACATAATCGTATTATCGGTATCGGGTACAATGGTTTTCCTCGTGGATGTCCTGATGATGAATTCCCAAATGCTGGACGCTTTGATGAAGCAGGAAATCCTTTGCCTCTCCAGGAAACCAAGCTGGCATACATCGTCCACGCAGAAGCGAATGCTATCCTGGATTCTATGGGGCGAGATATGAGTGGCGCAACCTTGTATTGTGCGATGCCGCCCTGTAATGAATGTGCGAAATTGATTATCCAAGTCGGCATAAAACGCGTGGTGTACCTTCCGAGCGTCACGTATGAAAAGGATGAGCGTTTTCTGATATCTAAGCGTATGTTTCACGCAGCGTGAGTCATATGTGAGCCCTACAGCGGATCGACTGAACCTCTTCATCTTACCTTCGAAGATCAAAATGATGCGTATGTGAACAAGGGGCAGTTTGAGTGCTGCGAGTAAAATATCTCTATCCTGTAGTGACCTCAATTTTTACTGAATTTAAAAAATCTATTCCGTCAGGAATTCATCGTATGAGTTGGATAACTGTTTCTCGAACTTCTTCTGAGGCGATATAAACTGTATTAGCTGAAATATTAACCACTTCAGGAATATCGATTATATCTGCCTCAATTTCTTCCCTTAGCATTTCTGCTTCTAGACGGTCAAGTTTTGTTTGAGAAGGCATAAAAAAGGATTAATAATGCTATATTAATTATTTTTTTAATATGTCAATAAATGTTGCACTCGGGATTGAGACTTTTCCAAATTCTTTCATTTTCTTTTTTCCTTTCTTCTGCTTATCGAGGAGTTTGTTTTTTCGTGTGACATCGCCTCCATAGAGATATCCTGTGACATCTTTTCGGTAGGCATTAATCGTTTCACGAGCGATAACTTTTGCTCAGATGGCCGCTTGGATAGGGATAGAGAAGAGCTGTTTTGGGATGGCTTTTTTGAGCTTTTCACAGAGTTCTTGCCCGACATGAAATGCCTTACTTCTGTGGGTAATCGTCGAAAACGCTGAAATGCGCTCATTATTTACGAGGATATCGACTTTGATGAGATCATCGCGTTTATATTTTAACTGTTCATAACTCATACTGGCGTACCCTGAGGAGCGGGATTTGAGATCATCATAAAAATCTGTGATGATTTCCGCCATCGGGATTTCGTAGGTAATTATTGAGCGAGTCTCATCAATATAGGTCTGATTTTTGTAGATTCCTCGGTGTTCTTGGGCGAGCTTCATCATTTCTCCGACCATATCACTCCGAGAGATGATCTCGAGCTTCACTATTGGCTCTTCTATCCATTCATAGGTACCTGGTTCAGGGAGATGTTCAGGATTTCGGATCCAGAGACGGGTGTAGGTTTTTTCTCAGATTTTCTCGACCTGAAGTGGGGTATTTTTGAAATCATGACTATGGTCACCTGGCATCATCACTTGATACGTGACTTGTGGTGAGGTCAGGATGACATCGAGGTTAAATTCTCGATCAAGGCGTTCCTTGACTATTTCCATATGGAGGAGACCGAGAAATCCACAACGAAAGCCGTGTCCGAGGGCAGGGGAAGCTTCATTTTCATTGGTCAGACTACTGTCACTCATTTTTAGTTTTTCGATATCGGTCTTTAATTGATGATAATCTTCTGTATCGACCGGATATACACCAGCAAAGACATAGGGCGTTACTTTTTGAAATCCTGGAATCGGATGCTTGTATTCATCTGCGCCAGCAAATATCGTATCTCCGACTCGCGCCTCCTGTAGAGTTTTGATGCCTGTGACGATATAGCCGATTTCTCCTGATTTGAGGGAGGGGAGTGGTGAATATTCTGGCTTAAAACAACCGACTTCCAATACATCAACCACTGTGTCGGTACTCATCAAAGTAATCTTGTCTCCACGCTTTATCTCACCAGAAAAGAGTTTGATATAGATGACGACACCTCGATAGGAATCATATTGGGAATCAAAGATCAGTCCGAGCTTCACATTTTCTGGAACGACTTCTTCTATTCACCAAATCCCCCCTACCCCCCTTTCTCAAGGGGGCATGGCTGCAATTATTTCTGCATTTCTATTGATTTTCCGTGGTTCGGGAATTCGCTCAATGACGGCATCGAGGACTTGATCGACATTGGTCCCTACTTTTGCTGAGACGCAGATAATATCCATTTCTGAACAACCGATCAAAGATATGATTTCTCGCGTCACACGGGGAATATCGGCACTCGGGAGGTCGATTTTATTCAAAACAGGGATAATCACGAGATTATGCTCGATAGCCATGTAGAGATTGGAGAGTGTTTGCGCTTCGATTCACTGGGTCGCATCGACGACGAGCACGACTCATTCGACCGAAGCCAGACTTCGAGAGACTTCATACTGAAAATCGACATGTCATGGGGTATCAATGAGGTTGATTTCGTGTCATTTCCACTCCATTCTCACGGGCGTGAGCTTGATAGTGATGCCACGCTCCTGTTCGATATCCATCGTATCGAGCATTTGCGCATTTTTCATCTCTCGTTTTTCTTTGGTTCCCGTGATTTCGAGCATCCTATCGGCCAGCGTGGATTTACCGTGGTCGATATGAGCGATGATGCCGAAGTTTCGTATTTGCATGCGGTGTATCATAGGGAAAAGTGAAAATTTGCAAGGGGCAGTAGAGTGTGATATAATGACGCCATGTCACGACGATATACATCTCGACAGCTCAATAATCTGGAAGACACTGTGCATATGCGATCTCTTTTACAGAAGAATCCCAAGAAGTTTTTTGCTTTTCCTTCTGAATGGCAAGAGTGGTTCATCAAGCATCCAAATTGTCTCACCTCGGATAATGAAAAGATGTCCCCAGAAATCATACAGGACCTTCTCCATCGCAAAATAGCCGAGCTCTACAGACAACAATCAGACAATCTCGCGAATGAGATAGCTCCGCTTATGGCACTCTTAATTCTTTCTGGTCTCGACCGTGAAGGAATCATTGCTCGTATAAAGGAATTACTTCGCAAAAAACCATCATAAAATACTTGATTTCCCAAGAAAGATATGCTAGACTGAAGGTATGAAAAAACTGTTCCTTCTCCTTTCTCTCTGCTCTTTTATCTTTTCTTTCGCAGCTATTGATACAGATAGTGATGGAGTTTCAGATGAAAAAGATCTCTGTCCTCATGTATATTCGCAATCCGAGACTGGATGTCCAGCGCTGGCAAAGGTGGTCGTGCTCCCAGCACTCAATGCGTGTTATCAAAAACAAAGTTCAGCAATTATCGTCCGTGTGCAACCCATCTGTGATGCTACCACAAAAATATGTCCTGCGCTATCGAGCGTATCGGGGATACAATCATGCGATATTATCTTTCCTCTTCTTCTCAAGGATGGGCAACCATTTGTCCGATGAAGTGTTTTCGTAGTCGACTTTACTCGTTTTTAATTTTTCTATGCGACGAATTCTCTGATTTGTACTTCTTTCTGTGACACTTTCGAGTCTCGCTCTTACTGCGGGTGATATCATAGCGACTGCGGACCTCTGAGTCGTAAATGGGACTGGGAATATCACCAGCGCGAGTGATACATTGAAAAAATTTGAAGCAAAAAAAAGAGAGATAGAAAGCATCATTTCTCAGGAAAAAACACGAGTCTTAAACGAGGTAAAAAAACGAGACGCCCTGCAAAAAAATCTGGCTGATCTCGATGCGAGTATGACGTCTTGGCAAGAAGTCAATAAAAACATATACCCAGAGGATTCTTCCGTTCTCTCCTCTGCAACTGACGAAATCAAAAAATTGGTCGATGAGCGAGATGCCCTGCAGCAAAAAATCATTACCCTCTTAACCGGAGTATCGGGTGATCTGGATACGGGACCATTTAATCAAGAGACAAACTTTCAGGATATCCAAAAACAGTACCCAGTCATCCAGGAAAGAGCAAAAAATACACTCCATACCTACGACGCTGATGTCAAAAAAGCACAAAGAACACGAGCTGACTTTCTCGCACTCAAGCAGCAAGAGCTGGACCAGGTCATTCTCGAAATAGAACGAGCAAAATTTATCAAAAAGAGTCAACTTTCAGAGGTCGCAAAGAATGTCCTCATGTATATCAGTATCTTTCTCTGTCTCCTCCTGATCAGATATATATCGGGGAGGATACTCGCACGGTTTCAGGAGGATTTTTCCCGACCGCACCGAGAAGCGATGTGGTTTATCCATAGGTGGTCATTTCGAGCGATATTTTTGATAGCTTTTCTCATTCTCTTTTCTTCAGAATTTGCGACATTTCTCCCATTTATCGCGATTATGGCAACTGCCATCGGTTTCGCTTTGCGGGATGTCGTTTATTCCTTTATTGGGTGGTTTATGATCGGTGCGAGTGATGGTTATCAGGAAGGCGATATCATCGAGATGGATAACCTCCGAGGCAAAGTCTTCAAAATCACGCCACTTTTGACGACACTCGAAGAATACGGTATTCAGGGGGTGACTGGCAAGATGGTATCTTTTCCAAACAAAATTATTTTTGATAAGACTATTAAAAACTTTTCTCGTGCACATGGATTTACGCTGATCTCTCTCGATTTCCTCCTCACGCATACGAGCGATATCGATCGTGCTCGGGAAGTCCTGATGGATGTCATCGGTCAAGATGACCTGACTATGTATTACAACTCACGAAGTGTCGTCAATAAGCTCCGATACGCCTATGGATACGATGACGCAGATCTCCATCCTCGTATCGATATCATCGTCGAACCAAAGGGGATCATTCTCCGTGCAAAAGTATTTTCTCACTTAGAAAATGTGCTCGATATCCAGACAAAAATTTCCGAGGATTTTTGCAAGAGGATTCAATCGGAGAAGAAGGTGGAATTACAGAAGGGGTAGGATAGTCTTCTTATACTCCGTTGATTTTTTTGTAAATAATTCTACCCCATTTTATCTTGTCCCATATCCTCTCGTGAAAAAAGAATACAACCGTGGAATAAACATTGCTCGCAAGAGTAAAGCTCAATGCTATTTTTATTTGCCCTGTGAAGATATAAATTGACGAGAAATCAAGAATTAAAATTAAAACCCGATAACTGACAGTTTTTAGGATAGATCTCGGCAATGTCTCTGTGGTGTGATGCTTGGTTGGAGCGAGCTTTTGTATTGACATGATTTTAGAGGTGAAAAATAGGATTCTATAAAAATATAGTGAGAGAAGGATGTGGCCTTACAAAAGAGGTAGGGTTGCGAACAGCGTTTGATAGAATACCCTAAAGCATACAATTAACCTCATATATTCTTTATATAGTTCAACGCATTTTGATTTTGTGCGTCGAAGCTGAGTACCTTATTTGCGAACTCCCGCACCTTTTCCTTATCCTTCTGTATATAATAAAGTTCGCAAAGATTATTTAGTACATCAAGATTATTTGGCTCCATTTTATTTGCCTCAACCAACAACCTTGTACCTCGTTCAAAGTCTCCATATTCCTCAATTACTGCAATCCCCATCCACATTATCGCTAGTATGTTGTTGGGATAAATTATTCTTAATTTTGTAGTAAGCTCGAGTACTTTTTTATAATCTTTTTGGTTTAGATAAGCAAAAGCAAGATTTTGAAGAATTGATTGGTCATTGGGATAAAGCTCTAAAGCTTCTTCAGCCTTTATGATTACTTCAGTGATTCTTCCGAGATGTCACAATGCAGCTAGCTTTAGTGAATTTAAATTTGGATTTTTCGGATTTAGTTTTAAGGATCGTTCACAGTTTATAAGTGCATTTTCGTATTCTTTATGACCAAAGCAAGTAATCGCATTTTTTTGAAATTTGGCAGCTTCTAATAAGTTAATATGGTCATTATATTCTTTAAATTTCCCATTTAATTCAGGGAATGAGTTTCATAATGAAAGAATTACCTCATGTGCTATTTGTCTTGTAGTATGCAAATGCATGTCGGATAGATTCTTTGTTATACCTTCTTGATTGGTAGTTCGCCATCAAAGAGAATTTTTTCTGGAAAGTTCAGCATAGTCATCAGGGAGTGTCTTTGTCCAGTCTATATGTGCCCCACCATCCTTATTAGAGAGATGTAAGACAATATCTTCCCTAGAAAAATTTATAGCCCCATGAGCAATAATAATCTTGCTCCACCATGTGTCAAAAGATATCATTTTTTTGTCTATTCAGGAATTGAATTTCGGTATATAAGACCATAAACCATTATCTAAACTCACTGAAACCAAAGAAAGTGTAGGTTCAAGGTTTTCTGGGTCAAAATCTTCGCCAGAATCTAAAAAATGTGTTGATGATTTTGATTTTACATGTGTTAGGAAAGAAGTGGATTTTTTGGTATCATGCAAGAGGGCTCTGATCTTAATTGCCATTTCTTTCGCTTCTCATTTTTCTCCATCATCAAACAATTTACATGAATTTATCAAGGATGTGTATTTTTCTAATATTGCTTCTAGTAATTCATCGTGGGATAGGGTATATGTCATTTTGTAAATTATCGTTATTAATGTACTCTGAGTATACCTCTTTCCCAATAATCTCAACAAAAACACATTTTCTCGACAAAACACGAAAAATCATATCATACCTCTATGTCGTATTTGCTTCGCCCTCTTTTTGGTCTCCTCGCTCGTCTCTGTATCCTCCGACACAAACCTTTTGTGATTGGTATTACGGGGAGTTTTGGAAAGACGACCGCGAGGCATATTGTGACGGAGATTTTAAAGCACAATAACAGTGACGTCTGGACCCCAGAAGGAAACTATAATGGTGAATGGGGATTACCACTCGCAGTGCTCCAGGCACGAAGTGGTGGGAAAAATCCTCTCCTTTGGATACAGGCTTTCCTTCAATGAATTTCTACGATTATTTGGCCCAAGTATCCCCGTATCCTCGTCCTCGAATATGGTGTTGATCACGCTGGAGAAATGAAGGTACAGACGGATATCGTTGAGCCAGATGTGGTGCTCTTTACGACGCTCTCGCCGAGTCATTTGGAGGGATTTAATACAGTTCAAGAGTACTATGATGAGAAGCGAAAAATCCTTTCTCGAAAAAAGAAAAAGACTTATGCTATTGGGAATAAGGATGATATTCACCAGGTAGATTTTTCCTGTCAAACATGGTATGGGTCCGAGGGGGGAGAACTCATATTTTCGGATATCCACGAATCTATCGATAAAACCATAGCGAGCATTACTTCTAAGAATCAAAAATATCCACTTGAAACTCCGATACTTGGACAACACCATATTGGACTCATCACAGGAGCGATATCGGTCGCTCTTCAGATGAAGATGGAAATGTCTACTATCCTACAAGCTCTTGTCACGATCGATCTCCCCAATGGACGATGAAATGTCCTCCGATGAATTTCCGATTCTCTCATCATCGACGGCACGTATAATGGAGGGTTTGATCCGATTGTGGCGGGTGTGCAGATGGCACATCGTCTGGCAGAAGCTCATGACAGAACTCTCGTAGCTATTATTGGCGATATGCGAGAGCTCTGAAGCTCTGAGAAGGCTCGTCACGAAGAGCTCTGGCATGAGCTGAAAAAACTCGAAAATGTATTTTATATTTTTGTATGAGATATCTGTCATACTGTGATTCGTCCGTTAATATCCTACGAGCATACCCAGAGAGAAGTATTTTTTCTCGATGCCCGTGAAGCAGGGAAGTGTGCACGAGACATCATCAAACGATCGACGAAAAAAACTCTTGTTTTTGCCAAAGGAAGTCAAAATACGATCTATCTCGAGGAAGCTCTCAAGGAGATTATTCTCCCAGAAGAACATGTAAAACTCGTCCGACAAGATGCGATGTATATGAAAAAGAAAAATGCCTTTTGGAGAACACTGGATGGAATCTAGACTTCCAGATTCTTTATCCTTCTTTCGATTTTTTTTAGTCTTGTACCAAAATCATCCGAATCTTCCTCACATTCCTCCTCGAGGTGTGCGAGTCGCTTTTCCTCTCTCAGCGCGCGGATAAATCCACTCGCCAGGATACCAGTCGGTAGTGCTACGAGTCATATACCGAGCAGACCAAGAAGTGTCGCGATAATCCTCCCAGCGGTTGTCCAGGGGTAGATATCCCCATAACCGATAGTGGTGAGCGTGACTATAGCCCACCAGATGCCATCACCGATGCTGAGAATGTTTGGATTTGTTCCCTGTTCTACGGCGTAAAAGAGCACTCAGGAGACGAGGATACACTGTATGGAGATAAGACAAAAAATCAGAACCTCATACCATATCTGATGAGAGAGATTTCGCAGAACTGAGAGGACTCGCGATGATCGATAAAAACGAAAAATATTCAGCAAGCTCGTAAAACGTAATAATCGTAGGATGACAAAATCAGCATCGTGAAGATTTTGAGTCCATATCATCATAAAAAGTGGCGCGATAACGATAATATCGATGATAGTGAGAGGTTGTACCAAAAAGAGAAGTCGTGCCATGAGAGGGCTCTTCTTTTCTGCGTGTTGGGGTGCTGACCAGAGTCGGTAGAGAAACTCGGCAAAAAATACCATCAAAATACTCAGATGCGCTGAGAGGAAGAGTCCGCGAAGTGCAGGAGTCATCAGATGGTCGGCTGATTCGATAATTGTGAGTAAAATACTCACAATCACGATGCATACCATAAAGATATTCATCGTGAGATGAAGGCGTTTTTTATCGAGAAATATTCAGGACATACACTGATTGTATAATTCTCTTTTTATTTTCAAGGGAATGAGGCATTTTGAAGCGATTTTTTAGGATTTAAAACATAATAAAAATAAAAAATAAACGTATAATATTTACGGAGACATAATAATTTGACAAAACAAAAATAAAAAATATAAATGAATGGTTTAAAAATCCACCTATGTCTGATCGACTCACAACAGATGGAAGAGATGTTGGTTTTTTTGCCACAGGAGGTAAGAAGCCTAAAGAAGGATGAAGTGGCGTAAGAAAGCTCTTTGAGCATGCTGCTATAGCAAATCGTGTAGCGGTGATTGTGACGAATTACGAAAATGGATGAATCAAAACAGTCTATGATGAGCTTAATCCAGATGCTCCAATTGGTTTCGAAGTGATAAGAGACTTTCCAAAAAGGGGAGAAGACGGGGAATTTTCTCCAGAAGATAAGATAAAAATCCAAAAAATCTATCGAGATATCATGCAAAAGTATGGACTTAAGAAACTACTTTGTTCTGGCTGGATTAAACAAGTATATGGATTGAAAGCAAGCGAAGTCGTCAGCATCCATCCGGGACCTCATGGGAAATATGGAGGAGATAAAATGCACGGTAATCATGTACATGAAGAAATATGGAAGGATTATTTTGATGGAAAAATCGTATCCAGTGCCGTGACAATGAACTTTATACAATCTGGATTTGATGATAAAATGGATAATGGAGAAGGAATTATCATACAGGTTCCTGTTTTGCTCGAAGGATGCAAAAACCCAAGTGATATCAAGAAACGAGTAAATGCTATGGAACATAAGATCCAATGGCAAGTTTCTCAGTATATTATTGATGGGGAGATTACGTGGTCTGGCGTGAAAGGAGAACCAGTTCAATTTGAGGAATGACTTACAATCGATATTGATGGAACCCCATTTCCACTTGATGGAAAATTGGTGGATCTTTCTCAAGGGTTGGGTGGTTATGGTAATACTGTAGTGAAGGCTGGCGATAATGCTTCGGGGAATTTTAAGGATAAATGCGATGCAGCAAACAAAAATACCACTGCCGCAAAATCGTGACTCATACAACAAACATCAACATGAGCCTGGGAAACATACATTGCACCTTCGGATACTCCTACACGAATTAAGGAGGATATCGATGGCGTAGGGACCAAAGTTCAGATATATCTTGCACAATTTGAGAATCTTTGCAGACAATATCGCGATACAAAAATTTCAGAGGAAGAATGTATTCAAAAATCCAAAGGTCTTTGGATACGAATGCTCCATGATCTTATTGCCATGAATGTGGATGATCTTCGCGACGGGCAAATGGCAGTTATGGTGACGAATATTATTGATATCAATCATCTTCGTGGAGAGCGATGAAGAATTTTTTCTGCCTCTATGGGGTGAGCCATGGAAGAAACTATTTCAGAGCTAGATATCTCAATAGGTTCAGGCGAAACGGCTCTTGCTGTCGGACATACCAGAAGTGCTGAAGCATATAGGAGAACTATTTGTGAACTCAGTGCATCTCTCCTGGATATTCCAGATCTTACCAAGGAACAAATACAGCATATAAAAAATAAACAATCCAACTATACTGTAAAAGTGTGAGACATCGATAACCAGATTGACCTTAATATTGGCTGAACGGTACAAGGGCTTATTAAAAAGGATAAATTGATACCTCTGGAAGAATGACATGTACTCGTAGCACTCTATGAGAAACCAGATGAAAATGGAATTATATGACCTCGAGCAAACGGAATAAGTACCATTAGATCCTCCATGGAAAAACTGGCCGGCAGTGTAGATTGGCCCTCTATGACATTCGAGGATTTTCTTGCTCATATATGATCAGATAAAGCGAAGCTTCCAGATAAACTTCTACAAGAATGTGCAGGGCTGACGCTTGGTCAAATCGCCACCGGTATTACAACTGTCTTCAATCCATTTGTTTCCAGAGACCTCTTGGGTGGATTAGATGGAGAACCAGAAGTACTCCTTTCTTCTATTACCAACGTTACTGGAAATCCAAAACACAAAATCAAAAATGGACTTCGCGGAGCCGAAAATATGGCAGTAGATATCAATATGACAACTACAAAACTTCCTCAGGTTATTGAAATAATTCAGCGGTTAACGGGTATGTCTGATGAAGAAGCGATGTCTTCATGGAATATGGGTGTACCGTATGTCCTCGCTTGTCCTCCTTCTGAAGTAGAAAAAATTATAGAAAAAGCTAAGAAACGATGAATTAAGGCAGAAGCGATAGGAACTGTGAAAGCAAAAAAGGAATGAGATAACATCATTACCCTGCAAGGCGTCTGAGTTGGCAAGTCCAAAATCGCTGCATAAAAAATAATTTCTTAATTTCTCTTTATGGTAAATCTCAATCAACATATTTTTGTTACAGACGGGAACCATACGATAAAGAATAAATGAGATTGAGTGGAAAATTTGCAGGCACAAACAGGATTTGTCGTGCAGGGGAATCTGAGCGAATCTCAAATATGAGTATTAGAAAAAGTTCTTAAGGCTAAAAAAACTGAGGACCGGAATAGTCCAGATGGAACGAATTATTCTTTTGCTGTCGCAACTCGATCAGGGGCGCTGAGTTTTCATGCGAGTAATATCGGTCGCATATTAGATGATGTATGATTGGGCGGAGATGTGACGGTGGAGCCTGTGACATTTTACGATGCTGCCATGAGAAATCCGAACAGTTCTTACCATAAAAATAAGCTCACCACGGCACGCCATGATAGGATGACAGAAGGGGTTTATGGTGGAAAAACAAAGCTCAATAAAGTCTTTACTTCAAAAAATCCAGAGCCAACAGAATATCTCAATGTGTTATGAGATGATGGAAAAGAAATTATGAGACAATGGTGTAAAAAAGTGGGGACTTCTCTCAATGATGGCATGATAGATCGACTCATAGCTGTTGCCAAAAAATATGATCGTCCCCTTACTGATGTGGAGTGTTTTGCTTTTGCTCAGGCAAATTCTGAGCACTGTCGCCATCAGACATTTTGTGCTAAATGGAGCATCGATGGAGTGATGCAGGAGAAATCATTGATGGATCTTATCAAGGATACTTATAGGGCAAATCCAAGCAGGGTCATCAGTGCCTATTCAGACAATGCAGCAGTTTTTCGAAGAGAGACAGATGGCACGATGAAGATGCTTAAGGTGGATCCAGAAACTAATCAATATTATTTTGACGATGTAGTGGCGTACCTTACAGCCAAAGTAGAGACACATAATCATCCTACCACTATTTCACCTAAACCGGGCGCAGCGACGGGTGCAGGTGGTGAACTCCGTGATGAATGAGCGGTAGGGTTGGGAGGAAAAACAGCCCACGGGACATCGACATTTATAGTTTCTGACAGTCTTTTTGATGACCCATACAGGGTTGGTCAAAATCCTGGGCTGGCCACTCCTCTTGAAATTATGACCCATGGCCCACTAGGATCTACAGGTTTTACTAACGAGTATGGCAGACCATCTACTACGGGAACTTTTACTGCTTATTCTTCCAGAAATGGCGAACAGGATATCGGTTTTGCTAAAACGACAATGGCAGCAGGGGGAATTGGAATGATAGAAGCAAAAAATGCTTTTAAGCCAGAAGATCCACTTCCAGCCGGAACAAAACTAATTCAGATTGGAGGACCTTGTCTTCGTATTGGTCTCTGAGGTGCATCAGGATCATCAGCGTGATTGGCTGGGAAAAATATAGATTATAGTTCTGTCCAACGAGGAAATGCTGAGATGCAGCGTCGTTGTCAAAAAGTCATTGACCGTTGTGCACAAATGAAACAAAATCCAATACTTGCCATTCATGATGTCGGTGCTGGTGGTATATGAAATGCATTTGTTGAGCTCGGAGAAATGTGAAAACAAGGTGCACGATTCTGGCTCGATAAAGCTCCACTTGGCGATCCATCTCTCTCTGCTCGAGAGATTTGGTCTAATGAAGCCCAAGAACGATATGTTCTTGCATTGTCACCAGAAAACTATGATGAATTTGTACAATTGTGTAGGTCAGAATGAGTACCGCTCGCATGGATGGGTATTATTACTGAAGGAAGTGAGTTTTATGTTACGCACCATGAGGATGATGTTATCCGTATGGAGTTTGAGGAATTTTTCTACAAAGAGAGTCCCATTATTGAGGTTGAAAGTAAAAAGGAGAGAAATTTAACTCCTCTAGAACTTACCATGAAAACCCGTGAAGCTGTGATGGCGGTACTCGCTCACCCAACCGTTGGGGACAAGAGTTTTCTGGTTACTATCTGAGATCAGACAGTTGTAGGACTGACGGCGCAAAACCAAATGGCTGGTCCATGGCGTGTACCAGTGACTGATGTTGGTGTTCAGAGGGATGGTTTTCTGGAAACAACAGGAAGTGCTATGGTATCTGCTGAGGCACTTTCTCTCGCCCCTATCAGTCCAGCAGCATCCATACGTATGGCTATTGCTGAGGCTCTCACCAATCTTCTTGCAGCCGACATATCGGATATAAAAAATGCTATTTTCTCAGGAAACTGGATGGCAAATCTCAAAGATAAGGCAGAATTTATTGACCTTCGTACTGCTGTGGAAGCAGCAAGCGCATTTTGTATAGAACTCGGCATAGCGATTCCAACGGGGAAGGATTCATTTAGTATGGAAGCAAAGTGGGAAAATAAACTCAAGGAACTCAAAGAAAAGGTCCGAGTTTGAGCACCTGTCGTATGACTTTTCACGGCATTTGCTCCAGTGGCCGACGCAGAAAAAACGATTACACCATACCTGCAACCACGAGAAAATACAGAATTATTATTTATTGATCTTGCACACTGAAAGCAGAGAATGGGTGGATCAATTCTCGCACAGGTTCATCGTCAGATAGGAGATGAATGTCCTGATATTGATGCAGAAAGTATTAAAAATCTTTATATAGCAATTATACAATTAAAACGAGAGGGGAAAATCCTTGCGTATCATGATAGGTCATCTGGTGGATTGATGGCTACTCTTTCCGAGATGGCATTTGCCTCACATGCAGGGCTTGATATTGATCTCTCGGGTATTTGTCAAAATACCGAGGAAATAAATCTTCTCAAAGCCCTCTTTAATCAAGAGGCTGGTATTGTGATACAGATTGCTCAAGAAGATAGAGTAAGAATTATGGATTTGTTGGGTGAGTTTGGTCTCGCAAATGACACTCATACTATAGCATATCCAAAATTTACCGATAATCCAAATATTTCAATTTATCATGCAGAGAATGAGGTATTTACAGATAAAACTGCAGAACTCCACAGAACATGGAGCACTATCAGTGACAGAATCCGTATGCAGCGAGAAAATCCAGAAACTGTTCAATCGGAGTCTCAGATAACCCATGATTATTCACGAAAGGCTATAGAATATAAGAGAACTTTTGATGTCTCGCAGCATCCAGCACATGCCATCATTGCTGATTATAACAAAACGTGAAAACAAAAACCAAAAGTTGCTATTCTTCGTGCTCCTGGAACCAATGGCGATCAGGAGATGGCTAATAAATTCCTGATGGCAGGGTTTGAAACCTATGATGTGAATATGAATGACTTGAAGTCTGGACGATTTAAACTGAGTGATTTTCAACAACTGGCGTTTTGTGGAGGATTTTCTTATGGGGATACATTGGGTGCTGGAACTGGATGGGCACAATCCATCTTAAATGATGAATATCTTTGTGCGGAATTCAGAGACTTTTTTAGTAGCCCATGAAAATCTTCACTCGGGGTGTGTAACTGAGATCAAGTGATGTCTCAAATCAAGGAGCTGATTCCATGAGCAGACCATTTTCCATCATTTAAGCATAACACATCACAGGTCTTTGAGTCACGATCAGTTGATGTAGTTATACCAGAAAGCAATGCAGTTATTTTCAGAGGTATGGCGGGAAGTGTCCTTCCTATCGTTATTTCTCATGGAGAATGACGAGCGGAAGGTGATCAAGTAGAAAAAGGCATTATGCAGTTTGCTGATAACACGGGTGCAGCAACAGATGTATACCCATATAATCCAAACGGAACATCAGGCGGTAATACGGCCTATGTTAACGAATTTGGCAATCATGCCATTATGATGCCCCATCCTGAGAGAGACGATGATTTTGATCAAATATTCTACAATTTGCGAGTATATGCTGAGGAACACAATCGCAGTAAATAATTCATTTTCTAACTCCTTTCTTTTATGGCATACAGCATACTCTGACCGGATGGTCATCGATTCAGTGACCTAGTTGTAGGTCTTAAACAAGTAAATTTTGGTAAAACCAAAAAAGTGTATGAAGATAAAAATGGAGATTTTATAATCACACACGAGGATGTCTTAACAGCTTTTGATGATAGAAATTGTACGGGGCGAGCCCCTGGAAAATGAACCGCAAGTGCCTACTCCTCCGCTCTTCTCTTCAGGCTCTTGGAGAAAAAATGAGTCCAAACGACACATCGTGGAATCATAAATGCCAATACTACACGTGAAGAGGGGCTGAATATGCTCCCATTTGAGGTCATCTGGAGACGGTATAATGTCAAAGGAAATAGTTGGGAAAAGAGACACCCTGGTCAAGTCGAGGTAGGAGCCAAATATGATGCTATAAAATATGAAGCATGCCTGAAGTGGTCCGTGGTGGATGATGATGCAAAGGAAGAGAAGGATAGGATCGTAAATGACCCATTTTTTATTCTTGATGATAATTTTGAACCTCTTCTTCGTTCAGATGGTATGCCGCGTCTTATGCATCCAAAAAATCCAAATCACGAAATACGGTATTCTTCTGTACTTCATCCTAACAAGTGAGGTATTATTTCTTTTGATGAAGTTCGTGCGGCAGTGGAAAAATTTAAACATCATGCAGGCGGTATTCGCCAAGATACAGAGGTAGTCCAAGAAACAACATTTAATACGTATGCGGAGGCTGGTCGTGAGAATGTTGATGGTAAGTGTGAATATGGTGAGAGAAAAACAAATTCGCAGCTTATTCTCGGTGATGAGCTCGAGTTGGATTCTCTCAGAAATATGTCCCTCAAGAAAATCTCCGTCAATGGCAAAGAATATGAATATAAAGAAGATTTACTGGGACGAGACCTCAATGAGGTTATTGCAGAATGAGTTGCGAATGTAAGTCGTATTATTCTGGCAGAACATTCTGGCAAACAGAGATTTAGAGATCTCGTAGAGCCTTGGAGATTCTGTGCAATGTCGGATAGAAGACAGAGAGCAAATGATGCTGCGGCAGAAGAAGTCACAGAAAGTGTGTATATGCCCGTAGCCCAAGCTTTATCAGACAGATTTGGCAGAGAAGTTTGATATATCCTTCAGGCAGCCTAAACTATACTTTATTTTTAACCTTTTTTATATGTCAGAAACACCAAATAGCGCAACAGATTCTCTCAATGTGCTCGTAATTGGTATAGGATGAAGAGAGCATGCGATAGTACACAAGCTCAACCAAGAAAAGTGAATATGAGAGATACATACTTTGCCAGTAAAGCCAGATACTCCACCAAATCCTGGAATACTCGGAGAATGAGTAAAAATAGTTAATGGAAATCCAAAGGAAGCCCCTCTGGATATTCAGAATACTGCCGCACTTATTCAATATATCCGAGATAAGGCTATCGGACTCGTGGTTATCGGTCCAGAGGACCCTATCTGTGCCGGTACGGCAGATATCTTACGAGCTGCAGGTATAGCAGTTTTTGCACCAAACAAAGAAGCTGCAAAACTTGAATGAGATAAATCCTATGCTGACAGATTTAATAAAAAACATGGTATACCAGCGCCAAAAAGTGAGACGTTTGATACTCAAGAAGAAGCTTGTCAGTTTCTCAAGTTCGTCAGTCAGTACCCAATTGTTATCAAATATCCAGGACTGGCAGGTGGGAAAGGCGTTACGATTGCAAAAAATGCAGAAGAAGCGATCGCTGCTATCGAAAAGTGCTTTGATGGAAAAACATATAATACAGAAGGTGCAGTTATGATTCAGGAATATTTACAGGGGACAGAGATGTCAGCATTTTTCTTCGTGGACACCAAATCTCGTACTATCAAATATTTCTCTTCCGCACAGGATCATAAAACACGATTTGAGACTGGGTATGACGGAGTAAATCCGATGACGTGAGGTATGGGAACTGACTCAGAATCACCATTTGAAAGACAACCAGAAGTGATGGAACGAATACACGCTATTTGAGAAAAATTCCTAGCTGGACTTATGGCAGATGGAATCGAATATCAATGAGCAGTATTTATGGGATTGATGATAACTCCAGATGGTCAGCCAAAGATGCTGGAATATAACGTGCGGTTTGGTGATCCAGAGATCCAATCAATACTTGCACGTATGAGGTCTTCCCTCGGAAATGCTATGAAAGCAACAGCAGAAGGTTTGGGAAGATTGAGGGATATAGTATTCGACTTTCATGGAAAAGCATTAAATTTGGTACTTGCAGATCCAGGATATCCTGGTAAAGCTATGACTCCAGGCTATACTATTAAATGACTTGAAAAGCTCGATCTAACAACATGAGTTATCGAGTCCGGTACGAGGTGGGATGCTGAAGAAAAAGAAAGGCTCGTTAGCGGCGGACGAGTTTTATGATTGGTACTTACAGGGGATGATGATATCACTTTTGCTGAACTTAATGAACGTGCTTTGAAAGAAGCCAAAAAAATAACTTTTGGTGACGAAAAACCAGGATATCGAACTGATATTGGACTGGGAAAAGATGGAGTATAGTTTCTAGCGAACCCTAACTCTTGAAGACCTGGATTTTTTGACAAGCATCTCAAAATTATTTTCTGGTGTCGGATGGTGAAAGACTTTTTCCCATGATTTTTGCTGATTTGTCTCTTCATTGTTCTTTTCCAGATCACTCTCCCAATTCGTTGTGACTTCTCTTTTGAGCGGTTTTTCGAGAAATTCTCTGAGAGACTTTTCCCAACGCTTAATTGCGATAACACCGTTTTGGTGTGCCGATCTCTGATCCATACATTTGATGACTTTAGCTTCCGGAATTTCGAATTTGATAGGTTCAAAGAAATACTTCGCATAATCATTATGATCCGTGATCTGACAACACGTTGCGACTTTATTCACGTTTTGTCATCCATGTCACTGACTCGTGATATAATGGATTGTGATATTTTGACGAGCATCGGAGATTATTTCATTGATGCCTTGTCGCAGATAATACGGGATTTTTTGGAACCTCATAGCGCCTAGTATGCCATAGATGTTTTTGGAATGCAAACATTTCGAGAAAAACCATTCTTGATTTTTATCCATATGATTGTACTATGCAGACACTATTTTTTTATTTCACACTATGTACCATATTATTTGACCAAAAAATCCCGATACGGATTCCATCTGCTCCGCTCTTGTGGCTGCTGAATATTTTCGACTTATTGGGCAAGATGCGACGCCGTATCACCTCGGAGAGCTCTCTGATAAGACAGTGAGCACACTTCATGAGCTCGGGATAGAACCACCAGAATGTATCGCATCTCTTCCTGCGGGATCAGAAGTCGTCCTCGTCGATCATAATAATTTCGCACAGGCTATCGATGGAATCGAAGATCTAAAAATCAGATGCATTATTGATCATCATGCTCTTCAAAATTTCAGTACGTCTGAACCAATACAACTTCGTTTTGAACCTCTGTGTTCCACCTGTTCAATACTTTTTCTGATGTTTGCAGAACAAGAGCTCGAAATGTCTGATCCAATAGCACAACTGATTCTCGCGGGGATTATGTCCGAGAGTCGAGATCTCACTTCTCCCACGACGACTGATGAAGACAGGGAAATCGTCGAATATTTGGTAGAGGACCTCGGAGGAGAGGCTATTTCTGCTTAAAATAATACTAAATTCATAGAGTCCCCCTGTCAAGGGGGATGCCGTAGGCAGGGGGTTGAATTATTATTTCTCCCTTTTTCTCTGGATTATTTTTTTGTTATTTATGTTATTAACCCCCTGGTCTTCGACCATCCCCCTTGACAGGGGGACTTCCTTAAACCTTTTTCACATAAAAATCGCTTCTGCTCTTGAAATGCAGGAATTATTTTTATACTGGGGAAGTCTTTTATTTTTCTAATCTTTTTTATGTCGGACACTTATTCCTATCTGATCATATTTTGAGGTGCTTTCGCAGCTCTTGTTTATGGAATCATTTTGATACTGAGCATTCTCCGTCTTCCTACTGGAAATGACAAAATGCGTGAAATCGCAGCTGCCATTCAGGAAGGTGCGCAAGCATTTTTGAATCGTCAATATTCCACTGTTGCTGTCGTGGCGGCCGTTCTCTTTATCCTCATTGGTTTGATACCACAGCTTGGCTGGTTGACGGCAAGTGCATTTTTGATCGGTTCAGTACTCTCTGCATTGGCAGGATACATCGGTATGAATATCTCTGTTCGTGCTAACGTCCGTACGACTCAAGCTGCACGACATGGCATCGATCGTGCTCTTTCCGTCGCTGTAAAAGGTGGGAATATCACGGGTATGCTCGTCGTCGGCCTCGCACTTCTCGGAGTGGCAGGATTTTATCTCGGAGCGCTCTATTTTTGAGTTCCTGTTGAAAAAGCTGTTCATGCTCTTATCGGTCTCGGATTCGGAGGTTCTCTTATTTCAGTTTTTGCTCGTCTCGGAGGTGGTATATTCACCAAAGCTGCAGATGTAGGAGCTGATCTCGTCGGTAAGGTCGAGGCTGGTATCCCAGAAGATGATCCAAGAAATCCTGCGGTTATCGCTGACAATGTCGGTGACAATGTCGGTGACTGTGCAGGTATGGCAGCAGATCTTTTTGAAACGTATGTCGTGACTATTATTGCTGCTATGATGCTCGCGTTTACACTTGGGAAAAGTGATACCTATCTCCTCTATCCACTCGTACTCTGAGGTATTTCTATTATTTTTTCTATCATTGGATCATTTTTTATCCGTCTCGGAAAAAACAAAGACAAGATTATGTTTGCTCTCTATAAGGGCCTTATCGTCGCAGGCGTCCTTAGTGCTATCGGGTTTTATTTTGTGACAAAATATATGATAGCTGATATCAGTATTTTTTATACGACACTCGTTGGTCTCGTCCTGACGGCAGCTATGGTGATGATTACGGAATACTTCACGTCTACAGACTTTAAACCGGTTCAACAAATCGCTGAAGCTTCTACGACTGGACATGGTACCAATATTATCGCAGGTCTCGCTGTCTCTATGAAGTCTACAGCACTTCCTGTGCTCGCTATCGTCGTCGCTATCGTCGTCGCTTCGTCACTCGGTGGTATCTATGGTATCGCTATCGCAGCCGTCGCTATGCTCTCTATGGCGGGTATCATCGTCACTATCGACTCATACGGTCCTATCACGGATAATGCAGGAGGTATCGCAGAAATGGCAGAACTCCCTTCTTCTGTTCGCGATATTACTGATCCTCTCGATGCAGTTGGGAATACGACAAAGGCAGTGACAAAAGGATATGCTATCGGTTCCGCAGCTCTTGCAGCGCTCGTCCTCTTTAATGAATACGCTCAGAAAGCCGGAACAGATGTATCATTTTCTATCAGTGATCCCTACGTACTCTCAGGGCTCTTCCTCGGAGGTCTCGTGACGTACTTCTTTAGTGCTCTCTGTATGCAGGCCGTTGGTCGTGCAGCAGGCTCTGTCGTCGAAGATGTCCGTGCTCAATTTCGTGAGAAAACAGGTATTATGGCTGGTACTGAAAAACCAGATTATGGTCGTACAGTCGATATCGTCACAAAGGCAGCGTTGAAGGAGATGATCGTACCAGCAGTTTTGCCAGTACTTCTTCCTCTCGTGACATTCTTTGGTCTTGGTTACTTTATGAACGTCATCGTCGCAAAGCAAACACTCGGAGGTATCCTCATCGGTTCTATCCTCGTCGGTGTCTTCCTCGCTATCTCTATGACGAGTGGTGGAGGTGCTTGGGATAATGCAAAGAAATATATCGAGCTGGGTAATTTCGGAGGGAAAGGTTCTGATGCTCACAAGGCAGCAGTAACAGGAGATACTGTCGGTGATCCATACAAGGATACTGCAGGTCCAGCTATCAATCCTATGATCAAGATCATCAATATTATTGCTCTTCTTATTGTTGGTTTGATATAATTCATCTTGCTTGGAATTAATTTAAAACACCGGACGAAAGTTCGGTGTTTTTTTAAAGACAAGAATTATTGACAATGTAATAAAATAATGATA
>Ga0172380_10002629_pt1 | contig 26974 bp, 20 predicted proteins | sample Leawe162metaG_FD_119747 | JGI IMG/M metagenome (GOLD analysis project Ga0172380, IMG submission 119747) | Leachate microbial communities from a municipal landfill in Southern Ontario, Canada - Leachate well 162 metaG | ecosystem: Engineered > Solid waste > Landfill > Unclassified | place...
CTTGCCACCGCCGTCACCCCACGACATCTGGTTCGACATGGAGGGCTACCCCCACATTCAAGGCGGCCTAGAGTATCTATTCGGAGCCACTTACCTCGACCCACAAGGTCAGATGCAATTCATCGATTGGTGGGCGCATGATCGCGCACAAGAGCGCAAGGCCTTTGAAGATTTCATAGATTGGGTCTACGCGCGCTACAAGCAGGCTGGCGCCATGCACATTTATCACTACGCCGCCTACGAAGTCTCAGCCATGCGCAAACTGATGGGGCGCTTTGGCACCAGAGAGATGGAAGTAGACAATCTGCTGCGCAATGAAGTATTCGTGGATCTGTACCTTGGTGCAGCAGGGTCTGAGACTTGGCGATGTGTGGATGGGATGTTTGGTGGGCGGTGTTTGGGTGTGGTGGCATGAGCTATCGGTAGCACATTGATGATTTTTGTTTGGGTAAAGTGGCAGAGATAGTTTGCCACCATTGGTGGTTAAGGCATCTGGATTGATTGGTTGACTGGAAGAAGCCATTTGTGATTGTAGACCTGTTTTGTCACAGTTGCGGGTGGCTGACTAGCTATGTCAACATCAGTGATATTAGTTTTAGAGCTAAGAACGTATTCAACGACTGTCCGGCGATCTAAAAGAGATTGAGGTTCCCACATCCCTGCCATGTTGTTTTGCTATCTCTTGCATCTTTTCAAAATAATCGTCTCGTTTCTTTATGTCGGCCTCTGATGCAACGATATTGCCCTTCTTCGTTGTTGCATAATTTAATTGCCATTGGCATTTGTCATTGAAGATAAATTGAACGAAATTGGCGTCAGCTTCATCCCTTAAGATCCCGGCAATTTCAAAGACATACGATAGTGAGTCTTCGCTAAAGCCTAGCGATGCCCACTCAAAGTCGGTACCTTTATAAACGAGTTCTATGGTCGGATCGCTTTCAAGTCTATGCCGAAATTGAGGGGGTCTATCACTGCTGTTTGCGAATTTGGCCCATGCTCTTACTGTTGCATTAGAGAAGTTGGCAATCTTATTTCGCGCAGGCTCCGTCAGGGTTCCTAGGCTAATTAACTCCTTTTTGAGATTTTCTGCATGACTGGCTGCAGCGTTGTCGAAAGCTTTTGATATGACCTTATGTATATACAGCACACCCACGTAGATTAAGATGTCGGGCAGAGGCACAAACGCTTTGTCTATTTTAAGCCGAAGTTTGCATTCGGCTTCGATGTTTAATGCCGTTTCAAAACGTTGGGCTGACTCCGTTGAATCGAAGTTTCTTTCTTCCGCTTCGCATTCGATTAAGGAGTCTGGAAATTTCACGTTAGTGACAAATTTGAATGGTCGATTGTCTGAAGTCGTTTGTATAACTAGGTCTGTCCTTCCAAGCAGCCCGATGTGCCGTTCATACTCGAATGACTCGCTTGTAAAGTCTAAAGCTGATTCACCATCGTCAAGGTCTACTACCCACGCTGAAATCGACTTGCCATAGGGTACCAGCGTGTAGTCATGGTCTAGGATACTTGCCACAGCTGCTTCTGGCTCATTTGTCAATTTAGCAGCTTGAACTAGCGCCTCCCGGGACATTCTGTCGCCATTCAAATCGACTTTCGTGCCAGACGCCCTGCCTTTTAATTGCATTTCAATTACTCCACTAGTGTGACAAGGGCAGTACCAACATCGATAGTACTATTCTCGATCTCTGTCTGTTTTATAAACTTAGCCTAAATGTACAATATCTAGCTCTGGTGCCGTCACTAAACCATGCAATTTCACTAGCCTGATTGATGCCTTTTAATGTATGTTTGGATTGGTTCATTCTTACCGGTTACATCAATTGCAATAATAGCGGCAGTGCTCGGACTTAGTAGTGGCAAGTTAAGCTTAGGTAGTAGGTCTTTTTGGAAGTCAAGGCCTTTGTAGAGTGCGAACCACACGCCAATAGATTGTTCAGGCGTCGATATCTCATGCGGCCAGTGCCATGAATCAGATGTTTTTGCTGAGGCGATAAGTTTGGCTGATTCTTGATTAAGTTGGTTTTCGAAGTCTATCTGCGTTTCGTGCCCAATGCTCAACAGTAGGAAGCTCGCCTCTACCCAACCAGATGGACGTTTTGTATCGAGTTGGCAAAGTAATTGATTCCATAAATTTGTGCGGCTTATGTGGGGTTTTGGCAAATTCGGGTCGAGAGCTTTTTTAGCAAAATAACGATCGAGTCGACCGGAACACGCGCTGAAATCAATCAATGAGTCTGCAAAGTTATCTGGACGCCGAGGAAGATGCCCATCCATGTACGAGCCTAAAATGTCTAGCTCATCTCCAAAGAAGTCAAACTGTTTTTGAAACCATGACCTTTTCTGCAGGTAATAGAGCTTTTCCGCTTCCAGTGGAATGACCTCAAATATTGTTTCAAGATCCGCGAGTGAAAGCACGAGTGGTTCAGTGATGCTCTGGCCGACTTCGCCTGATTCGCGCAAGCGTTCCCAATCCCACTGAATGTAAGCCGTGTCGAGCGTTATAGTTAAATGCATGATCTGACTAAACAGTCTTGAGTCAATTGAAATTGCTTGCCCTGTTTTGTTGGTTAGGACATGCACCCCTGGCTCTCGTGTAATGAACGTCTCGAACCTATCCATTTGGATTGCTGAGTACACAACAACGTCTTTTAAGAATTGAAGAAATAGGCTGTCGCCGCCTCGCTTTGCAGTGTCTTCTATTTTCGCCGACTTTGCTTCTACTACCAATAAAAGCGGTTCGGCTGCTAAGAGTAAATCTACTTCACCATTTTCGGTATTTGAATTCCATTCATAGTTAGCACAATGCGTAAAAGTTGGAAAGTTCAATTCAATCAGCTTTTCTAGCCGGTTTTGAAGGAATTGCGCCCTTTTCACTTCGTACTTTTTTTTCAGCACCTGCTTGTCCTGAACAAGTGAATGGATCATTTCAAGGCAGAAAGTCTGTAGCAACTGTGGAAAAGGTAAGAAATATCCTGGCACGTCTGGATGCTTTATCAAGGGTTTAGTGCGCACCGGATTTCCCATGAATAGGTGTTCGGGATTTGATTTTGAAAGGTCTCCAAACCGCAGCGTCCATTTTTCAAGGATTGACTCCATGGTTTGCATATCCACATCGTCTGGATAATTGCTTGCAAAATCGTTAGCACTTAACCAAAACGACTCGCAGAGATCTAGGTATAAAGCCTTTATTGACGAAAATGAGGTTAGTTCAAGTTTTCCTTGATTAGACTCGATTTTCCTTCGCACATCCGCATCAATATTACGGGTTACTGACCTAAGCATCGTCACGAGCCCAGATGCCGTTACACCATAGGCTTTGCGAAACTCGTCGTCTACCATCGAAAATAGCGATAGATTGATTTCCCACATTCGATCGGGTTGTGACCAATTTCTTATGAACTGCTCAGCGGTACGAGCTTTCTCTCGGAAGTGGTCGCGAGTGTTGCTGTGCGAATCGTTTGAGAATAGTGCAGCAGCAGAGGGCCTTCTTTTGAAGAATTTTTCTGCAAGCGCGTCAGTTGTCTCAATGAGCGCGTCGAAATCCATGTTGTTCCTTTTGAAGGAACTCAAATTGTGGCGAACGAACAAAGCTTGAAGAAGCTCCAATTCGCTTTGAGCTAAAGTTGGCTCATTTCCTGCGTATCTGGGTAGGAAATTGCAAATCGCATTGAGGACTGGCAGCGCAATTTCTGGGTGACATTCCAATACCAGCGAGTCAACAAGTTGGAACAGTCGCTCAAACTCCACTTGCTCTTCTTTCCATGCGTCAGTTGCCGTGTGATCGTCAACCGTTTTTCGCTTGTATACCTTGTATTTAGCCTTTAATTGCTCTTCTTCCACTTTTGTTTTGTACCACGAGTTGATTGGACTTGATCGCTCGCTGATATAATGCTGCCGAGAGATTGAGTTATTTTGTCTGTCCGCCACACCGGTTTTTAGCGTGGTCATTGTTCGTATCGCGAATGGTGATAGCCGTTCAATAAACTTACTGTCACTAATAACTACAGGGTGTTGTGGTCCCCGTCGGATTCATTGATGTTGTTGCTTTCAGAAGTCGGCATTTTGTGCTCAATCTTTTCAACTACGTCAAAGTGGAAAACGGTTGGTACGGTTTCGTTTTTCATTCGGGCTGTCCCAGAGAGGTCAATCTCTTGTGGCTGTATTGGGCGTGTAGGGTCCACCCCAAGCATGATCGGGAAGGGAATAAGTGTGACATCGATGTTTTGATGTTTCTCCATGCACGGCAGTAAGATCTGAAAAGCATAATTACCAAATGCTAGAACGAAGGTTGCGTAGGGCAAAGAAAGATCATCGGTTTTGCGCACGGCGAGAGCTGCGAATAGCCAACCAGGTGGTGGAATGCCAGGGATGACCGTTTGAAGTGCTTTGCTGGACACAAGCAAAGGTATGTCTGATTCAATCGATTTCTTCTGGCCAAGCCACGTAATAACGTTGTCGAATGCATCGATATTAGCTTCTGGAATTATCATTAGAGCCATTTTGACAAAAGCCTTAAACACCGATAGTGGCACGTAGCTCTCTTGTGGCATGTCTATTCGTATTTCTTTGCGCTCTTCATCGATTGTGCACCACGGAAAATCCTCCCTCATAGTCAAGCTTAACTGGGTCGGGTCTGCCCAATCTACGCGAAAGCCAGCATGCTCGCGTTTGACAGTGGACGTGCCTCTTTTTCCTTTCACTTGCGAGACTGTGCGGTAAACGAGCGACCAATTCCCGAATTCGTTTTCTATTGTCGAGCCAAAAGCTTGGTTGCAGTCATCACATTCATAATCAACAAATATTGACTTATTGCCGATAGATTCCGAAAAAGCATGGGCATCCTTTTTGTATGTTACGTTGGGTTTGCACTTACCGCAAAAACGGCAAGTGCCTTTGAGTGAGGTTGTAAGTGTGATTTTGGGTGAGCTCGTCTGTTGTTGCACAAACGCGAGGAAGTAGTTGTCCTCATATAATGAGCTACTGCTCTTGATCCACTCCGGGGTCTGATCTTGGATATTGTCTTGCATGATTGGACTCGACCTTTGAAAAATTTGTACTAGCGTTGGGTGTTGAAATCGTGCTGCTATTTCAACACGCTTATTCTTTTTGCTTGGATACTTTTACATGAAAAGGTTTTGGTTCTGTATGCACATCAATTGAGAGCTCTCTATTTGAATATAGCCATCCGAGAAAACCTTGCCTATCATCAGGATACAAGAATAGCGTGTGCTGATATGTGGGCATTTCTTTGTTGTCTTGGATTTCTTTGCTTTGGCAAAATACAAGCATGCGAGCCAAGTCGATAATAGCTAGGTGGTTTTGTGCGTTTGTGGGTTTAAATTCGATTGCTAGCAAATTGTGTTCAATTTTGTGGCAGGTTCTCTCGTGGATGACTAGATCCGGTGTTGTTAGTTTTTGGGTTCTACTTTTTTTCTTTAGCTCGACTGTTGCCTTGTTGAAATCCCCGGGGTCAAAGCCATTTAAGTACCGGCCAAAGGGTGAACTTAGGATTCGTTGGGTCTCCAATATTTCGACCGCCAGTGTCAAGTATTTTACTGGCTGCCTTTTCGAGCCGCCACTGCCTAGAACTCTGTTATAGTCGGTATCTATATGCCAGTCATGCTCAAGCTGCTGCTTTCCGTTCCGAAGATAGCAGGCAAGGTGGCCGACTATTGTTCGCTCGTTCGCTGCAATTTGGAACAGTGTGCTTTCTGAGTCGTGCAGTTGCGTTAGAGCTTCTACCAAGAGAGGTTCCAACTTCGCCCAAGAGGTTCTTTCTGTGGGATATAGCATGCAGCGTTTCTCGTTAGTGGTCTCAGTTGGCAATTCAAAGTTTCCTTTCATCTGTGTGATAGTTGCTGTTGATGATTATTCATTTTTGAGTTAGCTATTTCTCAACCTCTCCCACCCTCTCAATACCGCAGGCACCAAATTACCAGTCTCTAACGGCACAGCAATAATCACTAGTCTGATCTGCCGGCCGGGGCCGTCGAGGGTGCCCATAGATACATCGCGGCCACGTTCAGAGAGTCGAGTCCAGTTGTCGATGGTTGTTGGATAGACCAAAGCAACAGTTACACGTGGGGTTTGATACAGAGAGGCATAAGCAAGCACTTGATGCAGGTCGTGACGATGTTCAGCTCTGAACATTTCTTGCGCATCGCGCCAGCGCAAGTCCTCTGTTTCTTCGAGGAAGCCTTTGTATTTGGCATCGAATATAAATGTGTCGTCTGTAGTTTCAACAACCACATCTGGTATCAAGCTAGATAGACTTCCCAAGCCGCTTCGCTCCCAGCGAATTGGTGATTGCGAATCGTGTTTGCGTGCGCAGCTCACTCTGCCACCGAATTCTTTGGCCCATCGCCGCACAAGCTGTTCTACCCAATTCTCGAATAGCTCGTGCATGATTATTCGCCATGATAGTCCGTCGAGGTCGGTATTACCCGCAAGGCCGCGTTCATCAAGGACCCACTTAATAGCAGTGAATCCGAGTTCTTCAACCTTGTCGCGCCGTTGCATATTGCGTTGTAATTGATCTAGTTGGCCGCGCTCTGGCAGCAGTGGCCGAACGTCATTGAGTTTGCTTAGCAGAAAAGAAATGCGAGTCCAAAGACTGCGAGCCGCGTTGTCAGAGTTTATATCTCCGCCTAGATCGCTAGCAACTTTTTCGAGGGTCCAGCGAATGTATCGGCGCAGCTGGTTGTCTGGTTGCAGGTCTGAATATTTGCACGGTAAGCGATACGCTTGCCCTCTCGCTAATTGATTGCCTGCATACTTCGGCCAATCGATTGCTCCGCGCGGACTGCTCAACACGTCTTCCACTTCACGAAAAGCTGGAAGCGAGTAGTTTAGTAGCTTTTCTAGATACGTGACGATAGGGCCGCCAATAATCCATGGTGGCACTTGCTGTGCTGAGCCTGGCACTAGTGGATAAGAAAGTAATTCAGGGGCAGATGACCAGCCGAGTGACGCAAAGATTGAGCCAACAGAGCCCCAGCCAAAGCGTGGCTCTACAATAATGCCACCAATGGTCTTGTGTGTGTCTGGTGCTCGCAGTGGAACTGCTCCGACGATACCGTTAGCTTTGAGGCTCAAGTCAACGGTGTCGATGCCAGCAGAAAATGATAGGTCAATGTCTAGTGCCTTTAGATATTCGCCATTTGCACGCAGGAAGCTGTCGAGAAATCCGTTCCAGCTCTTTTCTCTCGATTGCAGACCTAGCGAACTCGGAGTAAGTTTCAATGCCGCGCCTTGGTCTGGCAGCACAATCATACGCCGCTCTGGCCGCTTAATTTTAGCGATGCCTTTCAGTGTGCTTGGTGGCATCACTGCACCTCATTGTCTAGCCAGTCGATGTAGGTGCGCAGCTCAGTATCGAAACTCGCGATTCTGCCTTCATTGAGATATTCCCGCAGTAAAGGCAAGAGCTCATACTTAAACCGCAGCCGTAGTTCGGCCTCTGTGTCTGCCAAGAAATACGAATGTCCAGGCATCAGGCAAAAAGAGTCCTCTGATGCGTGTTGTGAAAAAATGTCTTGGAGCATCGCGAATGCATCGGTCGCTAACCCAAGGTTCTGTGCTGCCACCACATCAATATCGGGCCACATATCGACGAATGCGAATCGCCTGCGCACAGCCATGTCCATAATTGCAATTGAACGATCGGCAGTGTTCATGGTGCCAAGTAGATAGAAATTGCTAGGCATGGCAATTGTGTCGGTGCCGTCCTCCAGTGGCTGAGGCAACTTAACTTTGCGAGCGTCTCCCTGCGAAATCTCGCGTGGTTCGAATAGATAGATTGCTTCGCCAAGTATCCGCGCCAAGTCGGCACGGTTTATTTCATCAGCGTGAAATAGAAAAGGTTTGTCTTGGCATTTGCGAATTGCCTCGACCAACCAGCCGGGCTTAACCTGAAAGTGCAGATTATCGCCATCGAGACGCGGGCTGATGCCGGCGATAAAAGTTTCATAGCTCACTGCTGGGTGGAATTGAACGCTGAATCCATGGCGGTTGTACTGTGACTGCAAAATATCTGCTGCCATTCTGGTTTTGCCAGTACCGGGAGGCCCTTGGAGAATGACAAAATGTCGTTGTTGCAGCAGGTCTAGAATTTCTTGCTTGCTCACTCGTGGAAAAATCTGCGCGCGCAACTGCACTTTGAAGTTTTCAATTTCGGCTTCGGCTGATTTGAGACCTTGCCAATTGCGCTCCCACGCATAGAAATCGAGAAGGCCAGATATGAGAGTTTTGGCTTGAGCAAAATCTGCTGGCACTTCGGCACAGAAATAGATATGGCTGCCATAGCGTTTGAGAATGCTGTCGAATCGGTGCATCGACTTTTGCAATAGCTTTGGAAATGCTTCGCTCAGATTGGTTGGGTCAGGTTTAACCCACGAATTAATATTGGTTTGCTTCTTGAGGTAGCGCTGCAGCGCACGTAAGTGACGCACATGCCCTGGCCTGCCAAGAATTTGTTCGTCAGGTGATAAGCCGCGGGTGCCACAAACAAGGGTGAGGAGAGAACAGGCCTTCTCGTCGCCTTCAGCGGGCACCGGGAACCAAATCAGCGACATCCCGCCGTATACTCCGCTGGTGGAGCTATCTTGGTGCACCAGGCCAGCAAATTGAATTTGGTCATCCGTGGGCGTCAATACCACGCGCCTGGCGAATGGAGATTTTGCCTGGTAGCGCTCTCCGAATAGTCCGTCGATTGCTAGCTTTGTGTCTTCCGTTGCCTGCGTTCGCGAGTCTTTGCCAGGCAACCCTCTCATTATTAGCTTTGTAAGTTCATCGATGGCAGGCATGGCGTTCTCGTTGAGGGGCAAAGGTGGTAGATGATTCTACCGCCTGGCAGTGTCTGTTTTGTCTCGGGCGGTAAAATACGGTAAATTGTAAGCTCTAGGTCTTGATATCAGGCGCGGCAGCCTAACTCTTTCGCTGCGACAACCGGCAGATTCAAAACTAAAAGTTTTGATTTCGCCTCACAGCCATGCATGGGCTCTTGCATTTAATTCGGAGCTCAATTTAGTAAGTCCGAATGATTCGTGTTCGTGGTTTAGTGGGACGGGCTCTATTGCTTTTCTAACAAGCTGGCTGTACCTTCTGGGAAGTAGAGATTGGAGAAGCTGCATTGAGTTGGCTGCAGATTGGAATTCAAACAAATATTGAGTGGCCTATTTTTGAGACGGCTATCGTTTTCTCTGGCTCAACATTTATTTTGCGGCCTCCGTCTGTTTATCATTGCCCTGACATTCTTTTAGAGTATTCGGAGGGTGAGTTAAAGGAAGCACGTACAGCTGTTTCTGAGTTTATGAGCGTATTGGCCTGGCTAAAGAGGCAACGAATTGTTAGGTTGTCGGGCTTTGGTTGTAGTCCCGAGCTACCTGCTCAGATGGGTCCTGCGCCCGCTGTGCAGAATATTACCGATAATTTTGATTGTCGTTTGTTTCCGGATCTGTCTCATGTGAACGCTCGACGCGCTCTCGCCTTCTTTCGAGACGGATTGCAAAACCCAAACGTGTCTCAAGCTTTTCTGAGCTATTGGAAGATACCCTGTCTGGTAGCCCGCGAACGCTCCGATAAGCATACGAAATTACTTTTGGAAAAACTTTCTCAATTAAGGTCTAGTGAGACTAAGAAGAAGTTGGCATCGTTGATTTCGAGTGGTTTTTCACTTGAAGATGTTGTGGAAAAACATCTTTATGGCGCCCGTCGTTGCGCTATTGCTCATGCGGATGGAATGAATCCTGATGACGCTGGTGACCTAGATGCAGTTGAGTCGGATATTTGTCTGGTATATGCGCTAGCTGAGGCAGTCATAGAACAGGATCTTGGTGTTCAATCCGAGTCGGTTCTTTACGTGGAGAGAGGCTTGACTCCGCCGTTAAGTTCTAATCGAGCTTTACATGTTGCTACTAATCATATTTTTGACTGGGTTTCAGGACCAATTGTTTTGGAATTTCAACAGTCAAATTAATGCCGGAGCGGTTAATGTTTGTGGCACCTGCTTTTGAGGGCTCTACCGGTCATCGGCTCTCACAAGAGCAAATCTGGTCGAGTAAGCAACTTTTTCTAGGCAAAGTCTGTTAACTCCTGCCACTCTAAGTTTACCTTCCTTTATTGGGTGTCCGAACAGCGCGATATTTGGAATAGTCACGTCTGTTACTTGGTGAAAATAGGATGGGAAAATAATTCCATCCAGACCACTTCGCTTGGCTTGTCGTGCAATAGCAGTAGCTGCTTCGTAAGAGTGCTCCGCTGCTCTAAACAGCATTCCAATCGCTGTATTCAAGCTTTCAAAGTCATTAATAAAAGAATCGTCCCCTTCCTCCACTTCCTCTGTGAGATTCAAAAGCCTTAGTGCTCTTGTCGGTTCTAGCGATGCGACATATAAGTAGTCGGCTACTGTTACCCTGCACTCGTGTACGCAAATTTCAATACTTTCGGAACCATATAGTATTGGTCTGGTATCGGAGTTAAAACGGCCTTTACTTTTGCCTTTTGGTGCCGAATCAAATTCCAACGCGTTTGCTGGATTTGAGACGTCCTTGCGAAGTCTGAAGAACGGAGTGCCCGGGTGCAGGATGGTTTTAGGAAACTTTTCAACAATTTCTCGTGCAACAGGGGCTCTAGTTCTAGCATTTTGTAGTTGCAGCAGTGGTGTAACTTGGCCGAGCTTCCAGGTGCTTGGTCCATACAAAAAGAAACCTACTCTGAGCGCTTCTCCAATCGTGTTGGCGTCATCTTGAAGCCAGACCGGAAACTTTACTTCATTGGCCCGGTAATGACCAGCGTTCATCATAATCGTTTCAGCCGCTCCAAAATTACTTCGGTAGGCTGAGCCAGCAATGAAAAATTGCCAAGCTAGTTCCTCTGCTGTTTCTTTGTTTAAGTGGTGACCTTCTATCGAACCGCAATTCTTGCACTTGTAGCGAGACAGTTTGCCAAATTTTTTTGCTTCTTCTCTTAGGCCATAGTCAGAGAAGCAGTCAGAGCAAAGAATATATTTCGCTACCACTTTTGAATTTACTCCGGCTCGCATTTCGACATCGATTGAACTTCAGGATGAAGTTGCTCGCAACGCGCTTAATCTTCTTTCGAAAAGTCAGTCGTCTTGTCTGTCAAGATTCGATAATCAAAAACGAGTTCATCTCGATCGTCGGGTGGTCTTGTGTTGTCGTAGATTTTTATAATTTTGAGCAGGCAGAAATACTGGTTACTGTTTCTCAAGACCAGTAGTTCTCCTGTGCGGACTGTTACATGCCGCGAAGAAGCATCATAAATGCTTGCATCTGTGACATCTTTGAACTCCTTAGCATCTACAGCAAGTGCTGGTGTCTCACCTAGCGCATAGATACCGCGATTGCTGTGTTTTGACCACTTAGTTGTAAACGTATAGCCATCTTGGCCAAGCGAGTAGACGCCGTTGTGTTTTGAGTAATCGAATCTTACCCGACCTTGAGAAGCAGCGTTCGCTTGATACTGATTTATGAATGTCGAATTCTTCTCTTCAATCAGCTTGCGAGACTCAGGTGGAAAATGGCGAACGGCTATGCCGCTTTCCTTGAGCTTTTTTGAGCCTTTGCCGTAGATACTAGGGTTTGGGTCTAGTATGCCAATCACAACCTGACCTATTTTCCTTTCGATTATTCGATCTGCGCAAGGTACTTTGGGATGATTTCTGGTTGTGCAAGGTTCTAGCGTAGTGAAAAGGGTTGCGCCCTCAACATCTACGTCTTTGAGTTTCTTCTCCAGCAGGGTATATTCTGCGTGCTCACCAGGTCCAAGCTCTCCTCTGTGTGCGTGGCCAATGACCTGGCCGTTTAAAACCAGAATTGCACTGACTGCTGGGCTTTGCTTGTCTGGCTCTGAAAGACAGTTCTCCAGTAATTGGACCGCAACATCAATATTGTCCTTGTCAGAGTGCAATTTAAGACCTTCCTTGCTGAGCCGCAAGTGCTTATTCTACAACCTTCTATGCCGTAAGTAGTTCCGAGAAGCTGGCGCTCTTTACTTGAGGCTACGGTCAGGCCTTTTTACTCCGAGCGATGAACATAAATAGAACTAATATCGGTTGCAAAGAGGGGATAATTGATGCGAGTTAGCTGTCTGTCACTTTGCTGTTTCGAGTGTCAGTGTGACTTGCGTTTTGAAGTATATTTGCGACACCTGCTTTCATCAAATCGAGTAATCCATGGCAATTAAAAAATCTGAACTGTATAGCTCTCTCTGGCAAAGCTGCGATGAATTGCGCGGTGGCATGGATGCCTCTCAATACAAGGACTATATTTTGGTCCTGCTGTTCGTGAAGTACGTCACTGACAAATATGGTCAGAAAGATTCGGTGCTGGAAGTTCCTAAAGGCGCCAGTTTCGCCGACATGATCGCTCTTAAGGGCAACGATGACATAGGGGAGAAGATCAACAAAATCATTGCAAAACTGGCTGACGCAAATGATCTGCGAGGCGTGATTGATGTTGCCGACTTCAATGACCCTGAGAAACTGGGTTCTGGTAAGACTATGGTCGACACCCTTAGTAAGTTAGTAGGTATCTTCCAAGGGCTAGACTTCAGTAGTAACCGCGCTGATGGCGATGATCTTCTTGGCGATGCCTATGAGTATTTGATGCGCCATTTCGCTACGGAATCTGGAAAGAGCAAGGGCCAGTTCTATACTCCGGCTGAAGTCTCTAGAATCATGGCAAAGGTCATTGGCATCAACAAGGCGACAAGCAGTTCGCAAAGTCTTTATGACCCTACCTGTGGTTCCGGCTCATTGCTACTGAAGGCTCATGATGAGGCCAAAGGCGAAAAGAATATCGACATTAGCATCTTTGGCCAGGAGATGGATGTGGCCACCCGAGCTATGGCTAAGATGAACATGATTTTGCATAACTGCCCATCAGCTGACATCAAGAGAGAAAACACACTTGCCTCACCTGAGTTCAAGCAAGGCATTGGGCTGAAGACTTTCGACTTTGCTGTTGCTAATCCACCCTTCTCTACCAAGGCTTGGAGCAACGGTATAGACCCAGCAAATGACTTGTACAAGCGCTTTGAATACGGCATCCCTCCCGCCAAGAACGGTGACTATGCTTTCCTCCTGCACATCATTGCTTCTCTCAAGACGACCGGAAAGGGTGCTGTCATTCTCCCCCACGGCGTTCTCTTCAGAGGCAATGTAGAAGCCGACATTCGCAAGCGAGTTGTCCAGCAAGGCTTCATCAAGGGCATTATTGGCCTGCCAGCTAACCTCTTCTATGGCACTGGCATTCCTGCCTGCATTATTGTCTTAGATAAGGAAGATGCTGCTAAGCGTCAAGGCCTCTTTATGATCGATGCCAGCAAAGGTTTCATCAAGGATGGCAACAAAAACCGCCTCAGAGAACAGGACATTCACAAGGCCGTGGATGTATTTAACAACCAGTTGGAGCTACCTAAGTACTCCAGATTTGTGCCCATGGAAGAGATAGTTTCTAACGACTTCAACTTGAATATCCCAAGGTACATCGACAGCACGGAAGCAGAGGATCTCCAAGACATCAGTGCTCATCTCCAAGGCGGTCTGCCTAACAGAGATATTGATGATCTTTCTCCTTACTGGGACGTCTTCCCCAGTATCAGGAAAATGCTATTCGAGCCTGGAGATCGAAATGGCTACAGTAAGCTGAAGGTTGCACAGGGTGAAATTAAGCAAGCGATCTTTGGGCACAAAGAGTTCACTGCTTATATTGAGTTGGTAAACGCCTTGTTCGGGCAGTGGAAGGAGAAACACATTGCTCAGCTTCACAGTCTCAAGCTGAACGATCATCCTCGGGCTCTTATAGAGGACCTCTCAGAGAGCCTTCTGGAGGCATTTAGGAGCGCTAAATTGCTTAATGCCTATGATGTTTACCAGCACATTATGTCGTACTGGCAGGAGACCATGCAAGACGATGTCTATATGATAGTGTCGGATGGTTGGCTCGCTGCAAGCAAACCAAGGCTGATTGCAGATGATAAAGCTAAGAGCACTAAAGAGAAGCCTGATTTCATCGTTGGCAAGCAGAAGTTCAAAGCGGATCTGGTTCCTAAGGAGGTTATGATCTCTCATTTCTTCTCTGCTGACCGGGCAAATATTGAAACACTTGAGTCTGAGGTTGCTTCCATTCAACAGTCGCTTGAAGAGCTGCGAGAAGAACATACCAGCGAAGATGGACTCCTTGCTTCTGTGGCGGACGAAGGCAAGATCGGTAAAGCGGCACTGACAGAACGACTCAGAGAGATTAAGACTGATAAGGATGTTGCTGATGAGCGCAAGCTGATCAACGAGTATCTTAAGCTCATAGAGAGGGAATCTGAGGCTAGCAGAAAAGTGAAGGCAACAGAGAAGGAGCTGGAGGCCTTGGTTGCTAACCGCTATGCGAAGCTTACAGAGAAGGAAGTCAAAGCTCTTGTAGTTGAGCATAAGTGGCTCACTGCCCTAGATGGGGCAGTGCATTCTGAACTTGATCGCGTCTCTCAGTCACTTACTGGAAGAATAAAACAGTTGGCTGAACGCTATGCAACACCTCTGCCTGATTTGACTATCGAAGTTGAAGAACTGTCTGCAAAAGTCGCTGAGCACCTCAAGAAGATGGGGGCGGTATGCAAGTAAAAACCAAATACAAGCAGACTGAACTTGGGCTGATTCCTGATGACTGGGAATTTAAGAAAATTGCTGAGCTAATTGAAGATGGCTCTATTCTCGGGCACCTTGATGGGAATCACGGGGAGCTTTACCCACGCAGTCATGAGTTTAAGGAGTACGGCATTCCTTACATCGGTGCGACAGATTTTCACAATGGTTCAGTAGATTTTTCAGAGTGCAAGCACTTAAGCTTAGAGAGAGCAAAACAGTTCAAAAAAGGAATAGCAAAATGCGGAGACGTTTTATTCGCTCATAATGCGACTGTCGGTCCAGTCGCACTGCTCATAACTCAACTAGAATTTGTGATTTTGAGTACCACAGCTACCTACTTTCGCTGCAATCATCTTAAAGTTGACAATATTTTCCTGAAGTATGCCCTTCAGTCGCAGGTTTTCGTAACACAGTATCGAGCGGTAATGGCTCAGTCTACACGCTTTCAGGTTCCTATTACTGCTCAGCGAAAGCTAGCTCTCACTCTTCCAACTCTCCCAGAACAACGCGCAATCGCCACCGCTCTCTCTGACGTGGATGCCCTTATTACTTCGCTTGACCGACTCATCGCGAAGAAGCAGGACATAAAGCAAGCCACCATGCAACAGCTCTTCACCGGCAAGACTAGGTTGCCTGGGTTCAAGAAGAAAGATGGCTTCAAGCAGACTGAGATCGGGTTGATACCAGAGGACTGGGAAGTGAAAACTCTTAAGGATTTACACTTTGATATTTCAGACGGGAATTATTCAAGTAAATATCCAAAGGCTAGTGATTTCGTATCATTTGGTGTTCCATTTATTAGAGCAAATAATATTAAGAACTTACGGATCACTGATGAGGACATGCGTTGTATTTCGCTTTCTCAACACGGCGAATTGTTGAAAGGACACTTAAAAGAGAACGATGTTTTGATCACTACACGAGGCGACATTGGGAACGTCGCGATAGTTCCCTGCACTCATATCGGCTCAAACATAAATGCCCAAATTGTTCGCATTAATACAACCGACCAAAAGGTCAATCATCTTTACTTCGCTTTTTACCTATCTTGTAGTAAGACTCAAGAGTGGATTCGAGGTGCTCAAAGTGGGAGTGCGCTCAAGCAGCTGCCCGTCGGCAGGCTGGTGCGCATGCCAGTAATACTTCCACTTGTCGCAGAACAACATGCCATCGCCACTGTTCTATCGGACATGGACACTGAACTCTCCACCCTCGAACAGCGCCGCAACAAAACCAACCTGCTTAAGCAAGGCATGATGCAAGAACTTCTTACCGGGAGGACTCGGCTGGTATGAGCACTGTAGGACAGGTTGAGAAGAAAACGCAAGACAGAGTAGTCACCTTCTTCAAGGAGCAGTTGGGTTATAGCTATCTCGGTAACTGGCTGGAGCGCGCTGACAACAAGAACATCGATATTGCTCTTCTTCGCACCTACCTGGAGCGGCAAGGGTATACTGAAGCTCTAATAAGCAAAGCTATCTATCTTCTGGACAAGGCTGCTAACAACCAGAGTCTTAGCCTTTACGACCGGAATAAAGATGTGTATGGCCTTCTGCGATATGGTGTCAAAGTTAAGACTGACATCGGTGAAAACTACGAGACTGTCTGGCTCATTGACTGGAAGAACCCCCTCAGTAACGACTTTGCTATTGCCGAAGAAGTAACAGTCAAAGGCGCAGATGCCAAAGCAAATAGCAAGCGGCCCGATATTGTTTTGTATGTCAATGGTATCGCCCTTGGTGTACTTGAACTGAAGCGATCTACCGTGTCTGTTTCTGAAGGTATCAGACAGAATCTTGACAATCAATTGAAGACATTTATCCAGCCTTTCTTTTCGACTATGCAGTTGGTCATGGCCGGTAATGATACAGAAGGAATTCATTATGGCACCATTCAAACGACTGAGAAGTACTATCTAACTTGGAAAGAAGAGAGCCCGATTGAGAGCAAGCTGGAGCGTCATCTCTTTCAGCTATGCAATAAGCACCGTCTGCTTGAGCTAATACACGACTTTATTGTCTTCGATGCCGGAACAAAGAAATTGTGCCGGCATAATCAGTATTTTGGAGTCAGGGCTGCTCACGAGTTTGTCAATCGCCGGGAAGGTGGAATCATCTGGCACACCCAGGGCAGTGGTAAGAGCATGACGATGGTCTGGCTCGCTAAGTGGATCAGAGAGAATCTGACTGATGCCAGAGTGCTGATCATTACAGACCGGACTGAGTTGGATGAACAGATTGAAAAGGTCTTTCTTGGTTTAAATGAAACTATCTATCGTGCTAAGAGTGGTGCCGATCTTATTTCCACTCTTAACGCTCACACACCATCTCTAATTTGCTCGTTGGTTCATAAGTTTGGTGGCAAAGAAGATGGCGAGTCTGTTGGCGATATCGCTAGCTACATAGATGAAGTTAAAAAGGCCATGCCCAAAGATTTCAAGGCTAAGGGCGATATTTATGTCTTTGTAGACGAGTGCCACCGCACACAGTCTGGTGATCTCCATCGAGCTATGAAGACAATTTTGCCTGATGCTTTGTTCATGGGTTTCACCGGTACTCCGCTACTCAAGACTGACAAGCAAAAGAGCATTGAGATCTTCGGTCGATACATTCACACCTATAAATTCAATGAAGCTGTTCTCGATAAGGTGGTCCTGGATCTTCGCTATGAAGCCAGAGACATTGACCAGAGCATCACATCTCAGAAGCGTATTGATCAGTGGTTTGACGCAAAGACTAAAGGTCTGAATGATCTCGCCCTTGCCCAGCTTAAGAAGAAGTGGGGCACCATGCAGCGCGTGCTTTCAAGTCAGTCAAGGCTTGAAAGAATTGTTGATGACATTCTTCTGGATATGAGCATCAAGCCTCGCCTTATGGATGGCCATGGCAATGCCATGCTTGTCGCCGGCAGTATCTACGAGGCTTGCAAGTTTTACGAGCTGTTTTCCAAATCAGAGCTGGCTGGTAAGTGCGCAATTGTTACTTCCTACTCTCCTTCAGCTGCCGACATAAAAGGCGAAGAGACTGGTGAAGGAGAAACAGAGAAACAGCATAAGTTTGTTACTTACAGGAAGATGCTGGCTGACTGGTTCAAAGAAGACGAAGAGAAGGCAGTCAAAAAGTCTGAAGAGTTTGAGAAGGCCGTCAAGAAAAAGTTCATCGAAGAACCAGGGCAGATGAAACTTCTTATTGTAGTCAACAAGCTCTTAACTGGATTCGATGCTCCATCTGCCACATATTTATATATCGACCAGCAGATGCAAGACCATGGGCTTTTCCAAGCAATATGCCGAGTCAATCGCCTTGATGGTGACGATAAGGAGTACGGTTATATCATCGACTATAAAGACCTCTTCAGAGGACTTGAAAAGGCCGTACAAGATTACACCAGTGGTGCCTTGGATGGGTACGACAAGACTGATGTGGAAGGGCTGCTGAAAGACCGACTGGTGGAAGCAAAGGAAGATCTAGAAGAAGCACGCGAGACAATAAAGGCGCTTTGTGAGCCGGTTGCACAACCAAGAGATACATCGGCTTATCTCAGCTACTTCTGCGGGACTGACTCTGGTAATGCAGCGCAACTCAAAGAGAATGAGGCCAAACGTCTTGCTCTGTATAAACACACCGCTACACTTTTTCGAGCGTTTAGCAACATCGCCAATGAATTAGCTCAGGCCGGTTATAGTGATGTTCAGATCTCTAAACTTAAAGAAGAGGTTGCACACTTTGAGCAAGCACGTAACGAAGTAAAGCTGGCCAGCGGGGACTACATTGATCTAAAAATGTACGAACCGGCCATGCGACATCTGATTGATACATACATCCGAGCTGAGGACAGTCAGAAAATATCTGCCTTTGATGATCTCTCATTGATTCAGCTGATTGTTGAGCGCGGGCCTGAAGCAGTGGAGATGCTGCCTAAAGGGATTCGGAAGAACAAGGATGCAGTAGCCGAGACCATTGAGAACAACGTCAGGAAGATTATCACTAACGAACAGCCAATGAATCCGAAATACTATGAGCGCATGTCAGAGCTTCTCGATGCCTTGATTGAGAAGCGGAGGCAAGAAGCAATCGAGTACGAGCAGTACCTTGCCGAAATAGTTGCTCTGACAAAGCAGGTAAGTGATCCCAGCCATGGAACCAGCTACCCACCTGCAATCAACACCAGGGCCAAGAAGGCTCTTTACGATAACCTTGACGAAGACTTAGATCAAACCATCTTGCTTGACCATGCCATCGTCGCAGTGAAGAAGGATGATTGGCGCGGTAACATGGTTAAGGAGCGGGAGGTTAAGAAAGCTATCCGGAGTGAGTTGAAGGATAGCAGCCGCTTAGATGAAGTCTTCGAGCTAGTGAAGAAACAGCATGAATACTGATACCTACCAATTTGCTGTTAGTGGGATGAAAGTCAATGTGGTGCGTAAACGCATCAAGAACCTTCACCTTGGGGTTTATCCTCCACATGGTCGCGTTCGAGTGGCAGCTCCTTTGGGGTTGACTCGTGATGCTGTGAGGCTAGCCGTAATTGACAAACTAACTTGGATAAAGCGGCAGCGAGCGAAGTTCGAAGCCCAGCTCCGGCAGTCAGAGCGTGAGTTTGTCAGCGGCGAAACCCATTACTTCCTTGGCCGTCGTTATCGTCTTCGTGTCATCGAACACGATGCACCACCAGCTGTTCTGCTGCACGGCAAAAACGGAATTTATTTGTATGTTCGTCCTGCTTCTTCCACCGAGAAGCGCGAGCAAGTTTTTCTAGATTGGTACCGTGCTCAGTTGAAAGAGATTGTTCTTGGTCTGATCGATAAGTGGCAGCGAATCGTAGGCGTTCAGGTTGAATCCTGGGGCGTTAGAAAGATGAAAACCAAGTGGGGGAGCTGCAATACTTCCAGCGACCGACTTCTACTCAACCTGGAATTGGCAAAGAAGCCTGTGCAATGCATCGAGTACGTCATCGTACATGAGCTCATGCATCTGCTAGAGCGCAAGCACAATGATCGGTTCATAGCTCTGATGGATAAGCATCTGCCTAATTGGCGGCAGTATAGGGATGAGTTGAATTCCTCTGTGCTTGGTCCGAATTGCTGGTGAGATTTGTAATTGACGCCTAGGCGTCAGTCGGTACTTCGAAGAGGTTTAACTAACAATTGGTGTCACAGCCACATTCTTTCATACCCCGCGTGTTGCAATTGAACTTGTACTTATGTTCATCAGTGCTAGCGGGTAGATAGTGGGAAGATTGTCATATCGTTGTGTACTACCAAATTCGCAAACTCGACTACGTTTCCTGAAATCCAGTAGTGAAGGTGATATTCGTAGTCGATATCTCTTCGCATTGCCTTGAAACTGCCCGATGTTAGTTGAGGCGAGTTTCCAGAGGAATTTTGTCGCAGTCCATGAGTCTTACCTAGGTTTTCATCGCAGATAGTTTCAACCAGACTCTTAAGTAGTGTTTTAATTTTTGACGCCTGCGTAGTAAAACCATGACTAATAGCACTTTTTAGAAAATCATTTCCAAATCCGAATTCTTTATTTGGTCGCTTGTCTAGCTGCTTACAGTGTATCTGAAGAGCATCGCTGTGAAAGTTACCGTCCGCATTCATCCAAAAAGTAGTTGTGCAGAGCAAAGATTCTAACTGGCCTAATTCGGAGCAGATTCCGAGCCAGCCATCAAGATCAATGTTTCCAGAATCCGAGTTTAGGGAACCTTTCACGTTTGTTCGAATGCTTTTGGCGCAGTGCGTCACGACAAAGGTTTCACCTTGCGATAGCTCAAGCGAAGCTTTTAGCGAGGCAAGCAAAACATACTTAAATTGATCTTCGAATTTAGACTCTGTATACCCGACTACGGAATTGTCAAAATCGCAGAATGACACCGAACAATTACCCAAAGACGTTACTTCTTCAAGGTATGGTGTCTTGCCTAGGATAGTCAGAACAATATCGCAAATGTCTTGTATATCAACATCAATTATGTTCAGACTCTTTAGTCTGTTCGAAATAGATTGCCTATCAGGGTATGTGCCGGTCTCTGCCAGCACTGACAGCGTGTGTTCTGATATGAAAAATTTGAGCCAGGTATCTCTTTTGATTGGAAGCCAGGATGTTAAATTGTCCGAAAAGCGATAGAACTCGTCTTTCGAAGCATTTAGTCCCGGACAGGCTAATGCTGTGCCTTCGAAAACTGCTAGAGCGGTCATTCTTTCTTTTCCCGCCGTCGTTCCATGTTCGCCTGCATAATCGCTGCGGAATTTTCCTCAATCTCGTCAAAAAATCCTTTGGGCCAATGGCTTAGGGTGCCAAATTCATTCATTGAGATCGGCCGGTAAAAAGACTTACCACTGATTTTTTCGACAAAATAAATAGCTGTTTTATCAGGCAAATTATAATGACGCTGCTTGGCCGCTCTTAGTCTTAGTCTTGTAAGTAGATACTCACTATGAGTTTCAATAATGCATTGCTTTCCGAGGAGCATCATAGATACAAAAAAATCGGCTAGTCGGCTCTGAATTCTTGGATGTAGGTGCAGCTCGGGTTGTTCGAATATTAATACAGAACCTTGGTCTGCAAGCAGACTTAAGACTAAAATTGGCAGGACTTGTGAAACTCCAACTCCCACGTGTGTTAAATCGTGAAAAGTATCGGATTCTGAAACAGAAATAAGTAATTCATGCCCGAGTTTATCTCGGTCATGTGTTTTGACGTCACATGCCACGCCCATATATTTTAGCCAGTCCAAAACGGCTTCTAATAAGGTACCTTTGCTTTGATTTGGTTTTTGCGTACTGTTGATATCATCACTAGAGATATAAGTGACAAGCTTCTTTAGGTTTAAGTCTAAGACAGCCGCTGTATGTTCACCCTTAAAACCGACGTCCATAGGATCGCTAGTCCCAGATAATGGATAGATTGGCTTTGGTTCATCTCTCAATGGGCCTAGATATTTTACTCGTTGTGAAAAGAATTGTTGAAGTGTTTGCATCGCCGCGGCACAGGCTTCAGGTGGTTCCACAAAAGTCATCTCATATGAAGGCGACTTTGAGCCGATAATTGCACTCTTGAATGCAGCTTCATGCTGACCAAATTTTTGAGAAAAAACACGTCGTGCCGCATTTGGAAGTTTTAAATATCTTGTTATCACATCTTCATAGTGACCTTGCTCAAAATCCTTGTCTATTTGCTTTGCTATTGCTAGCCACCGGGGGTCAATATCTTTCTCGCTTGAAAGTTCTGCAAACGCGTTTCTTAGTGCGGCTACAAATTCAGGTGGAAATGACTCGCTAAAAGGCTCTAGGCCTTCCAGTGCATAGTAGTAGTGTTCGTTTGGCGTAAGCAAAACTTGCAACATCTTATTGCAGCGACTTTCGATACTGTCAAAAACCACAGATAGTCTTTCTGGGAGAAAATGTGACGGTACTGCTCCTACAATCTCTGCTGAGGAATCAAGGATGTGTCTGTGTCTAGGATTATTTGGTAGGCAAGTAACGTCGTATTCAAGGCTGTTGATATCGGCCTGAGTTAGCTGAGCGCCCTTAAGCTTATACTTGATTACGCGAGATTCTAAGCTTCGCTGCGAACGGACGATTTTAACTTCCTGGCTTTTTTTATCCTCCGTTTCGGCAGTAATTTTGCAGCTTTCAAGCCGTGGTTGTAGTTGAGAAAAATCCTTTGAATTTTCGGTGACTCCGGTTGCCGAAAAAGCAAACTCGCATCGAATACGTTGACTCAGATTCCTATAAATAGGGTAATAGTGCCAATACCTCGAATTATTCGCCCTTAGCATAAGGGACTCGGAGTCTTGTATATCAAGGCCGAAACCAATACTCACGATTTGGTCGTCAGACCGGTTGGACAGAATATCGTTGAATGTACCAAGGCGTACTATATTGCCGTTTAGAACTACAGACTTTGCCTGCACGGAACTCTGCAGCGTTTGCGCTGTCAAAAGAATGCTATGAATTAGTGTCGTTTTACCGGAACTATTGGCACCCGCAAACACTGTAAGTGGTGCTAGCTCAAGCGTAGTCTCGTCATAAACGGACTTGAAGTGCTTTAAACGCCAAGATGTAAGCATGCCGAACTCCATGATTTCTCATCACTATAACCAACTGAAAGCGTTTCTGGAAGCTCTTTAGGTATAAATACGCTGGCATGTCCATATAATGGGCATGGCGATCGAAAGATCAAGCCGCATTTCTAGTTGGTTTTAGGTTGAACTCAGCAAGAAAATGGTGAGTTGAAAGTTCTTGTCTAGTTGGCTTGTCATATGCCGCGCAGGCGATGCAAATGATTCATGCTTTGATTGTTTTCAAATATAGTGATTTCTTGCGACTTATTTATTCGTGGCCGTTGTCGGCAAGAAATCGGCGATTGCTGCTACGAATTGAATGTCATGTATTATCGTCTGATTGCGCGCTTTGTTTTTGGCAGACGCAAAAAAAACCGCCCTTTCGAGCGGTTTCCTTTAAGTGGTGGGCGAGAGAGGACTTGAACCTCCACGTATTGCTACACTAGATCCTAAGTCTAGCGCGTCTGCCAATTCCGCCACTCGCCCACGTGTGACGTTGCTGGGCAACGAGCTGCTCAGAATACCATAGCCAATTAAACCTTGACTACGCACCCAGCCCGACAGCTTAAACTGCCTTGCTCTGCACAACCATCGGAAACCTCCTTCTCTGCCATTTGATGCCGGTTATGCCGACTCTTTGCAAGTAGCTGCCGTCCCATGAAGTGTTAAGACCATTGCGTTTTAATGCCTCTTCAATTTTCTGGCCCACCTCAATGGCGATATCAAGAGCTTGCTCTGAGGTCTTATCCACCGCCCCAAAAGTGATGTTCAATTCGCCAGTGGCAACTGCCTCATCAGTGTCTTGTGCGTGAAAGAATGCGTAGCCCCAAATGTCACTGCCCTTGCGCTTTGACTGCGTAGATTGCTTGGATAGCGATTTCATCGTCACTTCAATTTCGTGTTTGGAGGTTCGCGTTCTCTTCGCGCTGTTCTTCAATGCTCGCTCAATGCGCTTGTGGCCGCAGCTGTTACAGCAACTGAAATTCTGTTTGGCCAATATTCCCATTTGATTCAATTCAAGAAATGCCCTATCAAGCCGCTCGCAATCTGTGGGCGACACCCAATTGATTTCCTCTAAGTAGCGTTTGACGATGCGCTGATACACCAGCTTTTGCGCCACTGGCAGCAACTGTTCGCGTGCGATGTCGTCTTGAAATTCGATTATCGTTCTTTCTACCAGTTCATCAGGGCCGAGAAACCCTTCGATTACATGCAGTTCGATGAAGTCTGTCAGCATCTTTCTTCTCACTTTGGACCCTCTGGGTGATTTCATTCGTCTATCCCGTTTGAGTTAGCTAAAACAGTGAGTTGATTCTTGTGGGCTTTAATGGCGTTGTTGGCTAGTTTGCGGCTGAGATTGAAGAGGCGCCAGTCGCTCTTCTTTTCTGCATGTTTCTGCAATAGTGCCTTGGCCAAAATCTTCGCATCAGCTTTTGGCAATTCTTCAATTGCATCAATCATTGGTGGAATGCCATCACTCGATAGTGACAGTGCGTAGGCTGTGTCTAATGGTTTCGGCGCTGAGTTGAGCACCAACCCAATATCTTGTGGACGCAATTTCGACAGTGCCATATTTGATGTTTGAATCAGAGCATCCGGATTTGCCAGGTTGATGCCGAGCAAGATTGCTACTCCTGATAAATAACTAGCGAAGGCAAAGCGCTGACGCTTGCCACTGAGAACTGTGGCGGCAAATATTGCGCACACAGTGCCTAACCAGCCCATGAACACGGTTACGTATAGTCTTAATTCTGATTGGCCAAACTCAGTTTGATACAGGCCCATGCGCATCAGAGCTGATCCGAGAATTACTAGCACTAGGGCGATTTGTGTTCCGGCTAAGAGTCTGAAAGTGTATAAGCCCATCTTCGATTTGCGAATGAGCATGCTGTCTGCCATCAATAGCATTGGTAGCACCAGTGCCACCACTGTGTTCAGCTCAAAGAAACCTTTGTGCACATACTCGGCGTAACTCAGCCCTGGAGTGATTTCGATCAGGCTGGCTCCGCCGAAGAGATAGCGCAGTTGCACTGCCACGAATGTGGCGAACAATATATTGACTGAGCCTAGAACTGTCGCTAGTTCTGTTAGGCCGAGGGCGAGCATTGGTTTCTTCTCGGGTACTTCGAGGCTGAAGCGGGAGTTGCTGGTGTCATGAATACTCGCTGACATGCGTGCCGCCTGGGCATTGCGCTCGGAGATGCTTAGCTGCGAGAAACGAATTTTGTCGAGGGCACCTTCGTGCTCGTATTCATGTTCGGGTTCGGTTTCGCGGTCGTATTCAGTTTTACGGTTCTGTTCAGACTTCTGAGCGTATTCGCCTTCATACTCAAAGCCATCACGTAACACTGGCCCGCGCGCTGGAGCACCTGCTGCAACGAGTGCATTGAGGGCTCCGGTTGAGCCAAACACACCGATGTCCTTTGTCTCTTTTAGCCCTCTTCTCTCGTTTAACTCTTTTATTCCTGTTATCGCATTTGTCTCGTGCGCATCTTTTGTTGCCAGTCCATATGTCGCATCGAGCCGCTCTCTTTGCTCTGTCTGTTCTCTCTGCTCATCAAACAACGCCGGATTTATCGTGTATCCGTCGCATCTGAAAATTGAGAGTCCGTGTAAGAAACCCGCTGAGAGCCAGGTGAAGATAGAGAAGATAATCATGTTGACGGACAGATCGCCTAAATCAATATTGATTGACTTTTGTGCGATTGCAGCAAACGCTGGGTCGGCTGCTGTGAACAATCCCAAAAATATTCCCACCAATGGTGTCGCTATCGCCAAACCTTTGAGCACCGCTGTGAGGTGCTTGGCCGATGTCTCTGACATCATTTCGCGCCAGTTTATTTCGCGCACCAAAAGCTCTATCGTGTTAAACGTCGGAGTGATCGCTATGCTCACTAGGGCTGAGGCGTAGTGCAGCAAGCCTCCTTTGGCCAGGGGCGTGCCCATCAGCGAGTAGGAGGCGAAGGCGAGGGCGCTTACGATTACTGCGAAATCTATCAGCAGAAGAGTTGGTGAGTCGCGCAGGAGGAAGGCGAGGGAGAAGACCACCGCGGGAATGAGGAAGCCGAGGCCGTGGCGGCGCGTGCGCAGTTTGCTGGCGCAGGCGAAGAGGCAGGTGGCCAGGGAGAGGGCGATGGTGAGTGCGGGGACGCCGAAACCTACCATTGTGTTTGTGTGGAAGTTTTCCTTGAGCATGAGGTCGGCGAGCAGTCCGATTGTGGCTGCTGATGCCAGTATTGCTAGCGGGATGTTCATTTTGTTTTCTCTTGTGGAGTTTTTGACCGTGTTTAGTCAGCGCACTTGTGGGTGCGCTTTTTGCGTGTGTGCCAATCGCCGTGCGGCGCGCTCGCTGCGTGCCACCTAGCTATTGGTTTTAGTTACAGATACCTTGGATGATAAATTCGCATGCTGCGAACCTACTTTCAATGTTATAGATCCGACTGGTTAAGAACCGCAAGTGGTTTCTTAACCTCGATTTGCTGTGTTAAGGCGAAAGCGCTGTATGGTGCGGCTTTAGAGTGCTGCTGTTAGGAATAGTTAGGGCTTGGTAAATTCGGCGTGTGCGCTTGGACCAATTCGCGTTAGGGGCGTGTTTCGTTGGCTGAGACTGGGTGCGGGTGGGGTTTCCACTATTTGTTATTTGGTTAGTAGCGCTTATATTTGATTGGTTGTGAGGGCATTGCTGTGGCTGCTGTTTTTAAATCTATGTTGGTTGCTGCGGCCTTGTTGTTGGTTGGCTTTGGTGCGGCTGGGGAGGCGTGGGCGAAAGGTACTTGCTTTGCCTGCCATTTTAGTTTAGTTACTGACCCACGTCGGATTATTGAAGCCGATGCCGCGAATTCGATAGCTGGTGAGATCACCCGCTTCGCTGAATTTCATGTCGATGTGAAATAACTGATGTTCACCTTTGTACTCTTCATAAACAGAAAAAACATCAAATGTATAAAAGACAAGATTATCTTTTCCGCGCTTCCGAGGCACACCGAATAGTTCAGTTGCAGTTTTCAGCGATAACTTCACCCACTTGGATCCGTTATAGAAAGTGATCCTATCGTCCCAGGTCAACAAGCCAGGCTCTTTATAGATTTCATTGTGCTTAGTCGTTGGCGAAGTGTGTCCGTCCGCTGAACCACGTGGTAGCGGAAGGAAAGTCAACATGATTTCCTATGAGAGTGGCCGATGCGGCGATGGTGCGCTGCTACGGCGGTGACCAGTTCTGAGGAAGCAGCTGTTGCA
>Ga0172380_10002630_pt1 | contig 26970 bp, 24 predicted proteins | sample Leawe162metaG_FD_119747 | JGI IMG/M metagenome (GOLD analysis project Ga0172380, IMG submission 119747) | Leachate microbial communities from a municipal landfill in Southern Ontario, Canada - Leachate well 162 metaG | ecosystem: Engineered > Solid waste > Landfill > Unclassified | place...
AGGAGCAAGTGTGCGCCGCGCTGAGTCCACCGCTGCCCTGATCTTACGCAAAAGACGGTAAAAATCGCTGATCAGACTGCCAGCCCCCGAAATGGTTCACTCTCCTGGTTGGTCCATCGACGCCCTTCTCGTTGCCCGCTTTTGAACTATTCGGCTTTCCCGAACACCTCGTGTATCCCTAAGCCTGTGTGCTGTCCTTTTTCTTCCGGCGCCGCCTAAGGATTGGCTTGCCACTCTCGTCGAGTTTGTCCGGCGACCACGTGCCAGTCTTCAGTAAGGCGCTACTACCGCGAGCTGCCGCCTCTTTCTTAACGACACCGAGGTAGCTGTCCAAAAACGCCTTGCGTCCGGGCGCATCTGGGATCTCCGCGATGAGCTCCTTGAGGCAATACAGTAGCCGCTGTCTGACTCCTATCAACTTCCCGCCCAGCGTGAGCCAACGGTATCCAGCTGACGCTTCACGGCCGGTCATCAGCGCAAGCAACCTCAGGGACATGCCCTCTGGATCGATGCCGTGAAAGAGCTCCCGCATTTCCTCGGCCGTCGGCATCTTCGGGAGGATTGGAAGCTTGCCGGGGTACGCATCCAGCACTCGGACGAGCAACGCGAGCGTCTCGTCAACGGGCTCATCCCGGAACTTGCGAGTGAGCGCGCTCCAAGTCGGCGCTGATACAGAGAACAGCCATAAGGCGTCCGCCACGCTCATGGCGCGTTGCTTTCTGAGGTCTTCTAGGTCAGAGCCAATAATCGGGCGATCGGCAGGTATCAATTTGAGCTCCAGAAACAACAATTGCTATAGTATAACAGCCCTACAATTCGCTATCCATTTGGATTAAACTGTTGTCTACACCGATCGTGTTCACGAGAATTGCCATGTCAACTGAAACAAATCAGCCCGAGAAAACCAAGGAAGGAGAGAAGCCTCCCTCTTCCTCATTGATCCGCCTCGATAACTATGTCGCCTTGATGGAGGACGACACTATCCGGCACGGCATCCCCTTGCCCCAAATGGGGTCAGACAAAATCCGCCGAGCTGAGATCATGTCTGTGAGCTTGCCCGGGGACAAAACGCCGCCAGCACACAGCATAGGTATTTTGATGCTCTACGGGTTCCGTGATGGCTTGGAAGAGCTCGGCCGCCAACGTAAATTATTGACAGAAGATAAGGCTGAGAGGCTCTTCCACCCGGTCTCGATCGACTTCGATGTTGGCGTTATTTGTACCAGGGTCGTCTCGCTTGATCTCGTTCCCGCGCAGCGTTTCCTCAATATTAAGCGCACGACAGCCGAGGTCCAGCATCTCATACGTGATCGCTTCGAGGCCTTTATTCGCGCAGATGGTGGCGAGCCTGAAGACGTCAAGCGGATACAACAAATTGCCCGTCGTCCCGACTTGTTCGGTCGCCTGGTACAAGAACCGCCCTTCGATAAAGTTGAGATCCTCGTTTTCCCTGTGCAAACCGAGGGAGGGGTGAAAGCAACCGACGCGAGTTTGCGCCAGTTTGCGTTGGTAACGAGGAAGGCAAAGTACGTCGAGGTTATTCAGAACTCGCGTTCAAGGCTTGAGGCGGTCCTGCCAGAGTGGATGCAGAAATACGTACCTCCGCAAAAATAATGATTTCACCCGAGGCGAACTTGAAATCACAGTTTGTGATCTCAAGTGTGCTGCAAGCACTAAGCCTTTTCTGCATCCTTCCGCATCATGACCGCCCCGTGTCCGTCCTCCATCGAATGGCTTCGGGAAACAAGCAGCCAGCCATTTCGACGCTGGACTTCAATCATCTGATCGAGCTCGCGCTTGTCGTCAGAAAACAAGCGCCGGCATTGGCCTGCGGTGATCACCGCGGGCTTTGCCGGGATGGCGGCGGAACGGTGGTTGGCGATGGCTTCGGCTAGGGTCATATTGGCCTCACGGGTTATTCTTGGGTCCAATAATTGTGCCGACTTTCGTATTTCCAAGATGGCACCAATAGTGAGGCAAACAGCGATCTATTTTTGCGATCGCCGAATATTGATCCCATAATGAAACCATGTGTGGCCGCTATGTAATGTTTGGGCCTGAGTCCCGCTACCGTGAGCACTTCGGCGCGTTGGCAGGGTTCGACTTCAAGGCACGATTTAACGTTGCGCCTACTCAGCTTTTGCCGGTTGTCCGGCGAAATACAGATGGCACGCGAGACCTGGTGCCCGCCCGCTGGGGCCTGATTCCCTCCTGGGTCAAAGATCCCAAAACACTCAACCAGCCCATCAACGCGAAGTCAGAGACGGCAGCGATCAAACCGATGTTCCGCCATGCCTTCCGCAAGAATCGAATACTTGTGCCTGCTGACGGCTTCTATGAATGGAAGGCCGTTGCAGGCGGGAAACAGCCCTATCTCATCCGCATGCGTGACGCCTTACCGTTTGGAATCGCAGGCCTTATGGAGTATTGGCATGGGCCCAATGGTGAAGTCCAAACGTTTGCGCTCCTGACCACAGAGCCCAACAAGATGATGGCGGAGATCCATAATCGGATGCCAGCCATCATTCATCCGGAGGTCTATACGGCTTGGTTGGATCCCGAGGTAAGTGACGTCGAAGTGCTGCAGGGCATGTTGGCCCCCTATCCGGAGCGCCTTATGGAGGCCTACCCAGTGAGCAAGAAGGTGAACAGTCCTGCGAATGATGGGCCGGAGCTGGTTGAGCGGGTCGAGGTGATGGCGCCGGGGTCTTGTATATAATGGGGCATCGAATTATCTAGCTTGGACACACCATGCCAGCGCAAACAATTTTCGGCAAGAAATCTGCCAGGTTCGTGCGGATTGCCAAAGTCCTGGAGCGTGCCACCAATGTTCTGGAGAGCGAAGACGACGCCAAGAAGTGGCTCCGCCATGAGATCCGCTCCATCGGTGGTGTTCAACCCATAACGCTCCTCGATACTGCCGCCGGCTATGACTTGGTCATGAGCACACTGGGGCGCATCGAACACGGCATCGTTGCCTGATCGGGTCAATCACTCATGGATATCATTGTCCTGTTATCGGTGACCGCCGTTATCGCTGCTGGCGGTATCTGGCTTATCACGCGGGATACCAAACCTTTGGATCAACCCGAGAGACGCGATCCGGCCTAGGCGGCAATCACAGATCTATGATCTTAGACGAGAGGTTGTCAAACGCTCGCCTAAATTGCTATTGCGTGTCGCTATCTGGCTGATAGCGCTATTGATATTGGCATCTTATATAATTGTCTATAATGCCCATAGCATTAGTGCACGTCCAATAATTTGGGATAAACATCGATTTGTTTTCGTGATCAGAGGCGCCGTGGGCTTGAGATCACAATCTGTGATCTCAAGAGTGAGGGCCGTCTAAGATCGCAAATTGCGACCTTAGACAAGAGGCAGCATCAACGTCTATAGGAAGCCGATGCTTTTTGCTCCTATTAGTTGCGCACCAATTCTCCCACCGCCTTCGACCATGTCGCGCATGGCGTGCGCGAAGAAGCGAAATTCGAGCGTTGCCGATTCTGCTTCGAGCATCTTCTGCGTCGAACGCCTCACTAATTCCTTCAGGAACGCGGGGCTGGTCTCGCTCGTGTTCCTGACGACACGAGCGATCGTTTCGTCCGAGATCGATACAGACCGAGTAAACCGGGACAAGAGGTGTTGTCTTTCGTCCTCCGCCGGCAAACCAATCTCGATGGCTTGGTCGACACGACCCGGCCGGGACGCTAGGGCTGACTCGAGGGCTTCAGGTCGGTTTGTTGTCAGAAGAAACATGATCCGCGAATTCGGCGCCAGACCGTCCATCTCATTCAGCAGGCGGTTAAGTAAACCCGAGTGATCTGGTCCGACGCGCTCCCGGCTCTCGGCAATCAAATCGGCATCCTCGATGACGACCAAGGACGGGGACATCCAGCGGGCGGCTTCCATGACTTGCGCGAGAAGGCCATGCCTGGCTATTGCCATGGCACTTTCGACCTATATCTTTAGCCAGATTGCCGCTCTTGCCGCGCGGCCCTATACTTGTGTCATTATTGCAACGGTATGGGGGAGAGACCATGGGAGTTGAGATCGAAGACGCTGGCCGTCCATGCCCGGAGTGTGCTGGCCCGATGATGTTCTTTACGGTCACCCGCGAGTACCTCGATTTGCCGCCTGCAACCATTATCGGCTGCCCGGACTGCGGCATTGGCAATCCACCCGCAACGAAAGCGGTGAACGCCTCCGGGGACTTATGACTTAGACAAGAGGCATTATCAACTCCTCCTTGTCCACCTTCGGGCTGTTCACCGCCTTTGACACACGGTAAGCCAACAGCTCGCCGGCATCCGGCGGCTTACACAATGCCATGACGTCAACAGCCTCGGTGATCCCCTTATCCATCCAGGCCGCATAGTGCTCTGGTTGCACGATAACGGGCATCCGATCATGGATGGATCCAATGCTCGGGATGGCATCCTGGGTCAGGATCGTGAAGGTTGGGATGATGCCTTCCACTCCTGGTGCTCGCCATTCGTCGTAGAGGCCTCCGAAGAAGAATGGGCGCCGATCCTGCCGGCAGATGAAGTACGGTTGCTTGCCGGCTGATTCTTGGCGCCATTCCATCCAGCCATCCGCAGCGACCAGGCAGCGTCGGTACCGAAAGACTCGGCGAAACATCGGCTGCACGCCGGCGGTCTCGATTCGGGCGTTGATCGGCTTCAAGGTTGGACGTGATTCCGACCAATGGGGGATCAAGCTCCAAAGGAAGGATTCAAGCACCGGGCGGCCGGCCTCGAGTGTATGGCGGACCAGCGTGCATGCTCGCCCTGGGGCGATGTTCCAGCTAGGGTGCGTTTCGCCCACAGGCAACGCCGAGACATCGATTCCTGCCATCTCGGCAAAGGTCTTCCTGGGGGTAAATCGCACGAAGCGGCCGCACATGGAATCATTCTGCCGGAAGTGAAAGCAGTTTGGTTTGCGATGAATTCATCGGGGAACGGAATGAATTCATTTTGGCAGCGCATGGTTTCATCCGGAAGGGCGATGGAACCACCCGGTTGCCAATTGACCAGGCGTGATAAGTCTGCAAACATACGACATCGCGGTCGTATGTTTGGAGCGTCACCGAATGAGTAAGATGACCATCGAGGAGCGCGTAAAGCGGAGCATCGCAAGATCCGCGGATTGGGTATTCCTGCGGACTGACTTCGACAAATTTGGTGGCTACGACCAGGTGGGTCGAGTCCTGCGCAGCCTGGTCAGGAAGGGCCGCCTCGTCAAAGCCGGCTACGGCGTCTACGTGAAAGCAAGGGCATCCAGCTATACAGGGACCCCCATCCCCGTGCTGTCCCTCATCGAAATCGGACTGGAGGCCTTATCCAAACTCGGCATCGAGGCCGATGTCGGGCGCTCGGCCAAGGCATATATGGAAGGCAAGACCACACAAATGCCCATGGCGACGGTCGTGAATGTGGGCAAGTCGCGGGTGTCAAGAAGGATAGGTTTCGGGAAACAAAGCGTCAGGTATGAAAGATAACCGTTGGCGGAATGAAGTCATTTTGGCAGCGCATGGTTTCATCCAAACAGCCGGGAACCAAGATGTTCTCCACTGGCATGCGCACGCAGATTTAGGGATGATCTGCGCCCTGAAGGCTACGCCCAGCAACCGCAAGCCCCTGGACACAGCAACAGGGATGGGATGGCGGTACGCAGATTTGGGGACATGTCGCTGCGCCAACGGCCCAGGGCGAAACCGATACGGTCGACATACATACGGGATCGCGTCTCAAACCGTGAAGATCTTTCATCCCTTTTGCTGCGTCGTCCCTGAATCTGCGTATAGCACCGCAATGAGGCTCCTTCTGGATTGCCTAAACCCCCAGTTAAGGCAATCCAAAAGGAGGTCACCCCCCCAATTGCCTATCTGGGACCGCCTGGGTTGCAATTCCTTGGCGGAGGATCGATCGCCTGGGGTGCTTCGTTCTACGGGGATCCGGATCTCGCGATTGCTAATCTGCTGTGCAGCGCACAATGCCATTGGATTGGAGTTTACAGCGAAGCTGGTCGTCTTGGTCCGGCCAAAGGACTAAACCGCTCGCGCGGTAGGGGAGCTTCGTTGTAGCGTCAGCATGTAGTTCGGACGGGGTTCTGTTTATGTTGGGAACCGAGGCAATCCGCCTCGTTACCCAAAGGAACAGAACCATGGACTCATCAACGCAAAGCAAAGGCAAACTGCGCGAACGTATGATCGAAGACATGCGGATGCGCAAGCTCGCCGAGCACACGCAGGCAGGCTATATCCGTGCCGTGCGGAAGCTTACGAAGTATCTGGGCCGATCTCCCGACACCGCCACCGCGGAGGATCTAAGAAGCTTTCAACTGCACTTGGTTGATCGTGGCATCTCGCCGATCACACTCAACGCGACGATCACGGGGTTGAAGTTCTTCTTCGATATCACTCTGGATCGCATCGAGTTGATGGCCAAGATGCAACCAGTTCATGTGCCGCGGACACTGCCGGTGGTTCTCAGCCGTGAGGAGATGGGGCGGCTCATCGCTGCCGCCGGTAATCTGAAGCACCAGACGGTGCTCGCGGTTGCCTACGGAACAGGACTACGCGCCAGTGAGGTCGTGGCACTGAAGGTCGGTGACATTGACAGTGAGCGCATGACTCTGCGCGTCGAGCGGGGCAAAGGGAGTAAGGATCGCTACGCCATGCTTTCGCCCGTACTACTCGAACGCTTGCGCACCTGGTGGAGATTCGCCCGCGCCCAAGGCAGGATGCTCGACGGCGGGTGGCTATTCCCTGGTCTTAACCCGATCGAGTCGCTCAGCACCCGCCAGCTCAACAGGATCGTCCGTTCTGCGGCAAAGGCGGCACAGATCGACAAGCGCGTTTCTATGCATACTTTGAGGCACAGTTTCGCCACGCATCTGCTCGAGCAGAAAGTGGATATCCGCGTCATCCAGGTTCTGCTCGGCCATAAGAAACTCGATACGACAGCACTCTATACCCAGGTTGCCACCGACATTCTGCGCGAGGTTGTCTGTCCTCTGGATATCCTGCCAACCCCGTAGCCTGCCTCCGTGGGGCGTCCCGCCCTGGAGGTCGCGGACATCTTCCGCGCCTGCGGGCCGGCGTGGCGACAAGCACAGCATGGCCACCTGAGCATCGGACAGCTCAAGGTCATGTCGGCCATCGAACAGTGCCGCAGCGCGGCACTGGGTGGGCATGTGTTGCGCTGCAAAGGGTGTGAGCATACCGAGATCGCCTACAACTCCTGTCGCAACCGGCATTGCCCGAAGTGCCAGGGAGCCGCCGCGAAACGTTGGCTCGAAGCGAGACAGACTGAACTCCTGCCGGTGGAGTATTACCACGTCGTCTTCACCTTGCCGGCGCCGATCAGCGCCATCGCTTATTACAACAAGGCCGTGATCTATGGCCTGCTCTTCGAGGTTGCCGCCGAGGCGCTGCGTACCATCGCTGCCGATCCCAAGCATCTGGGTGCAAGAATCGGCGCAACCTTGGTGCTGCACACCTGGGGCTCGGCACTGACGCATCATCCGCATGTACATGGTGTCATTCCCGGTGGAGGTCTGTCACTCGATGGTCAGCGCTGGGTCGCCTGCCGGCCGGGCTTCTTCCTGTCCGTGCGCGTGCTCTCGCGGCTGTTTCGTCGGCGCTTCCTCGAAGAGTTCGCCAAAGTCCATCGCGCCGGGCAGTTGCAATTCTTCGGCGAGTACGCGCATCTGGCCGACACGACCGCCTTCGCCGAGTGGCTGGTGCCGTTGAGAAAGTGCGAATGGGTCGTCTATGCCAAGCGTCCGTTTGCCGGGCCTGCCGCCGTGCTCGCTTATCTGTCTCGCTATACCCATCGGGTGGCGATCTCCAATGGCCGACTCGTCTCCTTCGATGGGCACGACGTTACTTTTCGCTGGAAGGACTATCGGGCCAAGGGGCGCACGCACCACAAGACGATGACGCTCAGTGCCGACGAGTTCATGCGCCGCTTCCTGCTGCATGTGCTGCCGAGTGGATTTCACCGCATCCGACACTATGGGCTGATTGCCAATGGCGAGCGCAAGGAGAATCTCGCCAGGGCACGCCAACTGCTGCATGTTGAACCTGTCGCCAACGTCGACGCACCGACCATCACCGTTCAGCCAACCTTTGTCTGTCCAGACTGTGGCGCACCAATGGTCATCATCGACACCTTCGCGCGCGGGCAACCCATCCGTGCACCACCGCACCATCGAGGCGCGCCATGAGCGTCTTTCCCTTCCTGTCTTCAACCGATCCGTCTGCTCTCCAACAACCAGAGCCGATAGCGGACGCTATTACTCGACGCCGTCCCGCCGCCATTCATTGCACGAAACCCAAACGAGTAGCCTGGCGAGACGGAGCCCAGGCAAGGTATCGAAGCCAGTTCATCGTCCCGGCGATCTACCTCCGTGCACCTTCAGGCGACCGAGTCTCCTCCCAAATCCCCATAGCCATTTGTAGTCCGCGCTGACCGCATCGCTGCATTCCGCGGTTTCCTCCCTTGAGGCTTGTGCGACACCTGCCCTCGGTGCTGCGCTACGTCCGCAGGCCAGGCAGGCGTCCCACAACCCTTAACAATTCCGGCCGCTGACCACCCTGCCTCCAAAGCCGCCGCTCGCTCTCCGCGCTCGCTCCAGACCGGACGCTGGATCGGCGTTATCAGTGCTCCTTGCGTGGGAGTCGGGACTGCAGCGTCAACGGACGCGGGCTGGGAGCCCTAGAAATGCGCCGGACTGGGTGATCGCAATCAGAGTCAACCCGCCCGCCCCAATGGCAGCGATTAGATTCGGCTGGCAGCCTGTGACTCGGCCAGGGCGGAACATTCACTATATCCCGCAAGCTAGATTACGAGAGGCCGGTCAATCGCTCCGAATTACAACGCATTGGCGCACGAACGCGATATGATGTGGTGATACACCAAAATTACCAGAATCGTCCAAACCGTCAAATGAATGTCTAACGCGCCACATTGGGAATTAAGGAAATCGAATGCGTACTCTAATTGCGACCCTAGCAACTATCCTCCTGGCCCTAGCCGCCTTTGATTCTTATGCGTCCTGCAACAGAAATGCAAAAGTCCATCAAGAGAGGCTGCAAAATATCATGGCAACGTTGGATATGGGTGTTAACCCGTCCCGAGAGGAAAAGGACTTTGTTTTATGCATGATGCCGGAGAAGGAGGACAGGGAGGCGTTCAAGGAACGCTTAGCGGGAAAGCGTCCCCATACCGATCTTTCAGGTAGTCTAATTATCGCTGCCAAGCAAGACATGGCAATCTTGGAGCAAGCATTGAAGCTATACAAGCTCGACAATCAGCGTTATCCGACTACGGAACAGGGATTGCGGGCGCTGGTTACCAAGCCGACATCCGGTCCCGCCGCCAATCATTGGCCTTCCGGCGGCTACCTCGAACGCCTGCCGAAAGATCCTTGGAGTGGCGAATATCGTTATGTAACACCGAGCAAACACAATAAGGATTTTGATATCAGTGTTGATAAACACGAAAACATCAATAATTGGAGTAACTAACCCAGTTTCTGTATAGAAACTGTCCGCCACTGACCGCACATGGAGTTACGCGGAGGTCGCCTTCGCGTCGGTGGCTGTCCTCCAGCAAAACCAAAGTTCGGAGGCGGGAATCTGAGTGGAGCCGCCTTTGCCTATGCCATCGTCAAATGGCCGTTGACAGTCTGGACCTGCCGCCAAGGCGAAGAAGCGTTTCGCGTTTCATCCAGTGTCGGCTCAAAGCCGCTTTGCCGCCGCCTATTTTCCCGACGGCGATTTCCGCAGCGTGCCCATACCTGTCGCTGGCGTGAATAGATAGCAGACCTTCGTTTTGCGTCTATATCCAGTAACTGGCTCATGTAGTGAGCCTCCTTTATGTCATTATGCCATTTATGAAAATTTGCATCCATCGTGGCACCAAGGAAATTGGCGGTTCCTGTGTTCAGATCGAGGCCGATGGCGAATCCATTCTTATTGATGCCGGGATGCCGCTGGCGACCAACGCAGAATCCCCGCCCATTCCACCAATAATTGACAACAGGTCGTTGCACGGCATCGTCATTTCACACCCGCATCAAGACCATTATGGCCTGCTGCCGTGGATGCCTAAAACCCCCGTGCTGATGGGCGATGCTGCTCGCCGTATTCTTCGGGCTGCCGCACCCTTCATGCGACAGCCGCCGCTAAATCTCGATGGACCAAGTCTGGTGGATCGGCAGGTCCTAAGCCTTGGGCCGTTTCGGATTACCCCTTACTTGGTGGATCACTCCGCTTACGATTCCTATGCTCTGCTCGTCGAAGCCAATGGACAGCGACTTTTCTACAGTGGCGACTTACGGATGCATGGACGCAAAAGCAAGCTGGTCGAACAACTGATTGCGACCCCACCTAAACCAATCGACGTTCTCCTCCTCGAGGGTACTACCTTGGGCCGCCAATGCGACGGTTCCCCGAAGTCGGAGGATGCGATTGAAGATGAGTTAGCCAAAATATTCTTAGCAACAAACGGAATCGCTCTTGTCAATGTCTCAGCCCAAAACATCGACCGAGTAGTATCAGTATTTCGTGCTTGCCTGAAAACCAATCGAACATTGATTATTGATCTCTACACCGCATCAATTCTTGCTGCGACAGGAAACTCGCGCATTCCGCAATCCGATTGGGATCGCATTGCACTTTGTATTCCATATAAGCAGAGGATTCAGATCAAGAATGCTGGCTTGTTTGAGTCATTGGATCGGCACTCGAATCATCGCATTTTTCCCAAAGACATTGCCAAGAATCCGGGAGGCTACACACTGATATTCCGGGAACTTTGGATGCGTGATCTTAAACGCGCAAACTGCCTGTATGGCGCATGCCTAATTCATTCCCAATGGGATGGTTACTTGAAGGAGGATCGCTTTCGCGAAATTGACTCATGGCGACAGGCACACAACATGCCATTTCATCAAGTGCATACGTCCGGCCATGCAAGTCCTGATGATCTCAGGCGACTTGTCTCAGCACTGAATCCAAAGACGTTGGTGCCCATCCATAGCGACGCACCCGAACGGTATAAAGATATGTACCCCGATGTCACAGCTCACACTGATGGCGAATGGTGGGAGATTTAGATCATGCTCGCGTGGACTGCTGAACTGTCTAATACTTTGTCTGTAAAAAAATGGCCTAGGAGGTAATGATGAGCCATCAACGTGCTGTTTCCACCAAGGTCGCTGATACTTCCAAGCAAGGCAAAGCGACACCGGAGTCGAACGTGCGCAGGGTTGTCGTGGATGCTGAAACGACGGGCCTTGACCCTGGCCACCGTATCCTAGAAATCGGCTGCGTTGAGATGATTGGCAGAAATCTAACCGGCCGAAGTTTCCATCGCTACCTAAACCCGGAACGTGAAATCGATCTGGGGGCACAGGCAGTACATGGCATATCAGGCGAGCGCGTAGCTGGCGAGCCCAAGTTTGCCGAAATCGCAAACGAGCTTGTTGATTTCATCCGTGGCGCAGAACTCATCATGCATAACGCGGAGTTCAATGCGACTTATCTCAATTACGAGTTGGGTTTATTGAAATTTCCACCGCTAGAGAGAATTGCCGTAGGCATTGTTGATACGCTTACGATGGCAAGAGCAATTCGGCCCGGACTCGGGAACTCGATAGCTGCTCTTTGCACCGAATACCAGTTGGACGATTCAGATCGGCAATGTCATGGGGCACTACTGGACGCGAAACTCACAGCCCAATCTATCTGGCGATGACCCGCAGCACGCAGCAATTTGCCGACTTGGCACTGCTGGAGCAAATCGAGGTATGCTGGGCAAAAGCGCAAGTAAGTGGCTATATGGGGGACAAGTGGGCACAAACCCTGGTGGGCAGTCAGCAGAAGATCCTTGCTTCGTCAAAAACGTTTCATCAGTGGGCACCGCTCAAGGTCTATCTGTCTGTTTCGCGAGCAGCAGCACCACGTCTCGCGTTTTCGTTGCGTTTCCAAGGACAACATGTGGCTAACCTCGTTGTCAATGACAACCCGCAAGTCCGACCGCTGCTTGACATTGATAAGAAGACCGCCGATACAAACCAGAGGTACTTTGAGATCGGATTGGTCGGTCCCCACGGCTGGAGAGACCCGGAGGCGGCGGCGTTCAGAAAGCACTTTAAGAACCGAGGGCCAGAGGCACAGGGGCGTTCGCCAGAACATCGTATCGAGGCAATGTTTCTAGAACAGATGGCGAATGGCACTAGCATGAAATTCAATGAGACCTTGAAGAACATCCAGCCGGTTCTGCTCGGTGGTTGTCCGTTCCAAATGCCGATACCGCTCTCTGGAAACACTGGCAAGCCCGAAGCAAAAAGGGGCAATATTGATATCGTGGCGCGGCGCGGTACTGGAAAAGGTACCAAGATTTCCATTTGGGAATTGAAGCGGCCTGGAGTTACGGCACAAGCAATTGAGCAGGCTTACATCTACGGCGTTACTGTGCTAAAGATGTTGCGCTCAAAGGAATCTGGGCATGTCTGGTACAACGACGTTTTCGGATTCAATGGACGAATGCCCAAGAAACTGACTATCGAATGCGTGGTTGCCGTAAACCTGACGGATTGTAAAGCTAAAGCCGAGAAATTATCGGAGGATCTTCGCCGATTCGTGTCAGAGAATTCCCTCCGAGTTGGAGGCGACACTATTGAGTTTTACTTGGCTAATTACACAGAAAAGCAAGGCTCATTAAGCATCGATCTCAACAAATGGTAATCGGACAACGGGTATTTTGTTGTGAGCTCTTGTGCTGTGAATATCCATCCAATAGCGTATTTCCGGTGGGGGTCATCGTATAAGCGTCAGCTTTGGGGAACTTTCACCATCGTCCGTTCCTGGCCGGTAGGGTGAGCTCGCCAACGGCGGGTTCAGGGTGCCGGAATTCCAATGGCCCCGTTTGCGGCAACGAACTTGAAGGGTTCAATTTCGGCCGCGTGCCCGTTGCGGCCATTCATGCGTTTGCAAAGCAAGCATTCAACATTCAAATTCGGCCAAGCGGCTATCGGATCGGTGAGAGAGAAGCGCTGCAATCCCCGTTATGCTTTCATATCTAAACCAGTCATCACAAAGACGCCGTTCGATCAAATTCCTTGTGCAGAAGCCTCATGGCGGAAAAACTCGCCCGAAAAGGGAAGATATTGAGAAACAGCAGCAAAAAGACAGGATCCGCCTTCAAGGCATCCGGAACATCTGATGCCGAATGGTCTCGGCAGATTTCTTGAAGCTCTTCCCACTGAACCGTCGAAGGATATATCTGGGTCTCATTCGCCGCCGCGTCGCCGGTGCGGTAAAGGCCGAACTGCCAAGCCTGATCCGGCACGATGCGCTCATGGCTTAATCTTGTGAAATCAGGCCAAAGCTCCTGGCAAGCCTGCTTCATGTTTGCCCGCACAAGGCACATCATCAGGCTTTCGCTGAAGTAGCTGTGACCCTCGAACCCGTCGCCCTCGAAAGGGTCCGGACAGCCAAGCGTATTGCAGTATTGATGTTGAACCACTTCCTCCGCGTCGTAGTATGGGGATGCGAGGGGCTCTCCCTCTCCGCCCGTCTTGTTTCGCAGCAGTGCGGCCAATACGGCCGCTATCATCGCGTTATGGTTTGCTGATGCCGTGGTCTTCTTGCGATACCAGATGAAAGTCAGAAAGTTTGGGATCGCGCCTTCGCCCCACAGCCATTTCTGAGGAAGCCTTTCTGGGATAATTCTTTCAACGAGAGATTTGTGATGAGGGCGCCTCCATGTATCTGCCTCGGACCACATCCAGTAAATCGACATGAGCGCGCTGATCAAGAGCACCCTCGGACGGTAGAACGCGAACTCGCTGAAGGGGTCTCCCTCAACCAAAGTTCCGTGCTCTGACGCCTCTTCGCAGAGCTGCCCGAGAAGATCGTATATGCCATCGCGTGCCGCTAATATGGCCTCTTTGCAGTGCTTTGAATAGTCAACGCCATTCTTCTCGTAGGCCGCTATGGCGTAGGAGATGAACATAGTCCATGCCGTGATTTCCGCGAAGTGGTTCTTCCGGCGCGAAAACGAGTGAAGTGCAATAGCTGTCATTACGGCTGCGCTCGTCACCCGGCGGCTCAATTCCGGGGTTTTCACATCATTGGGGAAGCGTAATGTATGCCGCAAAAGAGGATCAAGAACCTGCGCCGGAAACATCTCATCGCCGCGGTAATTGAGCAGCATGACGAGGTTACCAAAATCCTCCATCTCCGAAGGCCAAAGTGACAGCCCCAGCGACTGAGCCCAGCCAAGCAGCGTACCCCGCGTAATTGTCTTGATCTTCTCCGGTGCATGCCCGCGCTGAACGAGGCTTGCATTCAGGAGCTGAATCTGGTGGTAGACGGCTTCATCGATTTCGCCGTTGGTGACGAGGTAGCACTCATCAAGAACCTTGCCCGCAAACTCCGGAATGGCCAGCGCTAGCGTCGCGAGCTGTTCGAGCTGACCACGAATCTGATCGAAATCGCGTGGCTTCAATGTTCCGCCGGGATGTCCCTTGAGCTGATAGCCGACAAGGTTACCGCCTGGAGAAACTGCAATAACATCCTTGCCGAATTCGAGCGGCGTATGCTCAGTGTTGTGGACAATACGAAATCCCTGCCCGGCGAGCATCTGGCAGAAGCAGCGCTGATAGCTCCGTTCGCCGGCGCTATCCAACCAGTTTTCGATCAGCCTCTCTAGCACGCCACTCTTCTTTCTTTCTTTCCATCAATTCTTTGCGCCGCTTCTGCAGCTCGGGATTGTTCTGGAACTCTTCCTCCACTGCATTCAGTCGTTCGGAATTAAATAGACCACCGATAACATGTAGCTCGTGGGGGCGGCCATCGGGATAGAACTCCATGTGGATTTTCTCAAACATTTCGAGAAGTATTTCGGCGTCAAGCTTCTTGCCCTTGGCATCAACGTTGTGGCTCTGGGGTATGTCCTCGCTGAGCCGTTCCAGAGCAAAGCCCGTCTGCTTGCGTACCATGTCGAGGACCATCTCATCGTACTTTGCGATTGCCTTCTCAAATGTTAGGTCGGGTATGTCATCGAACTTTAGCTCCATCGTGCTGGAGAATTGCTGCGTCTCGGTGTTTGATTCCGACTCATCGGCGCGCATGATCTTCATGCCCCTGCCCTCGTGTAGATAGCGCATTTGAGCTGCAGCAAACGGCGAAATGGCCCGTGCCTTCTGCCGGGCATATGCTTGAAAGAACCGGCCAAATAATCTCTTCGTTTCTGAGTAATCAGGCAGCATTTCTGTCTCTCTTTCAATCCATATCTGGCGTAGGTGGACGGGTAGTGTGTGGGAGGCTATCGGGTAGGGGTGCCTAGCGTTCCAGAATTTGTATTGCTGTTTCACCGTAGTCGTTATCCCCGTTAGTGGGGCGGATCTAAAGACGACTGCAGAGTCCGGCGGTTCTGGTGTTTGCCCTGGGAAACCATCTACGCTCCTTTTGCTGCCGAACGTTTGTGCAGACCGGCGGGATTTTTGGGGCGCGCCAAGTTCGCATGCAGTTGGCCGGCGCGGGACCGTCGTTCGCATCGAGCGCCTTGCAGGGCTTCTCCTATTTCTTCTTGCTGTACGGACTCTGATTGGTTGGTTTGAGCGAGACGTTTGATTCGGAAGCTTTCGATCGCACTGAGCCTTCGGTACGACCCAGTTTCAGCCCAATCACTCTCGTCGGTGTGTTTTCACGGGCTAGTGATCGAAGTTGCGAGACCTCCGACTTTGTCCAAGGCTTTCCACTGTTCCTGTTGTATTGCGCCATGACATGTCCTCCTATAGCTATCGTACAGTTTGCTCAGTGATTCTCGATCCATCCGTACACCAGATTACAGTAGTCCCCAAAAGTCAGGTCAGGAATCCTCAAGTTCACGTCCCGACATTGCTTTGGTAACCCTCGGCGAAATGATTCGTAGTCTTTCCAAACCGCGTGCCCGCCTGGCAGCTGTTTCTTCGGTGAATTGGCCGAAAGCCAGTCTCTAATCATAACGACTATCGTGCGAGGGCTATTGTTGTGGGCACTGATGTCTTGCCCCTTGATATCCGAGATGAATTTCTCGTACGTATGCTGCGTAGATTCAAACACTTTGGAGACCTTTCGGTCATGCTCTTCTCGTCCGAAGTGTTTTGCAGCCAGGAACAATCCCAGCTCAAAGGGCATATTGAATCGGGGTAGTCGTGATCGCCCGTCAAGTTGAGTTCGAGAGAGATCGTGAATCCCCAGACGGCATTCAGAAATGATGCGGTAAATCTTGTGTAGTCGCAACTCACCGGAGTCGTCTTCGAGCGCGCACCGAGCAGTGAAGCCGCAGCGTAAGATTGCAAAAACAGACGCACGGAACAACCGTGTGTATCCGTCATCGATCGGGCAGTTGATGAATACGCTGTAATTATAGCTCTGTCTGGCCATAGGACGACTTTATGTTGTCTTTGCGGTCTCACGCCCAACTTTGGATTGCACGACACAAGTGACGGTTCAAGATTCTATCTGGACGCCAGCATATAGGGTATAAGCATGCACCCAGCGTGTCTGACCGGCAGCTTTGGGGACATTTCTCAGGTGACGGCTTGTGGCCGCCAGTACTCATTGGTTGCGGCGCCACAGAGAAGTCATTGGGAAAAACCTCTGGATTGGCCAGCGTCGTCTTGCCGGCGCGGGCCGCAATTCACGCTCCCGGCCATGAGCCGACGTTCGAGGCTGCGCCAAAGATGTGCTCCAAACCGGCCGTTCGCGAACTCCTGCGCGAAGCTTGCCCCCACTGGAAATGAGCTTCTTGCAAAGCGCACGCCATACCCTTCCATTCCCTGAACGAATAGGAGAAAACGACCCCTCCGAACTACAGGTCTCGTCGTTGTTGCTAGCTATGCTTTTCCTGCAGCGGCCAATTCTGAGTCGTGCCGCGATAGTCGCGAGGAGGACGAACGTAGCCGGCATCGACCAGGACGTTGCCGTGGGGCTGCGTCCCATCGCGTATTTCAACTCGGAACAATTGTCGGGCGGAATGTGGCTGCAATTATTGAAAAGGTGCTCGCCGATCCCATGCTTAGCGATCCTCATCCTGGAGGCGATGACGCATCGTTCCTCGATCACACTGGATCGTGCGATGTCTAGGCAACTCGATAATACCGACCGACCCATCGCCGCATTGTTCGCATCATGTCAAGATGCGGCGACCCAAGGGCCGGAGCGGCGGCAAGCGCGTCAAAAGGCGGTGTGTATCGAACGCGTAGCCCGTGCGCGAGCCCGCTTTACAAATGTGCCGATCGCCACCTGGCGGAGCTGCGATCGGAGGGGCGGTTGCAGCGGCTGCTCGAAGAGCACGATCATTGATCGCTTCATGAAATGCGGAGACACTCTTACGTCTTCGTAAGGATCGCGCTTTCCGCATCTTCGAGTTCTTCCTTGCGCCGCCAGTAGCCGTGTTTCTCGATCAGTCGCCGGGCCTCGGCTAGGTCCTTCTGCGGCGACTCCCACGGGTACTGCCGACCGCTGGCCCCTGACTGCCAGAACAACCGGGCGCGGTGAAGGTGGATGTCGGCAAGGAAAAGCGGCATTGGCCCGCGCTCGGTGAGCTCCCAAGCTTCGTCCAGGTCGCTCTGCGCGCTTTCTGGGCCGGTGCATTTCCCTTCGAGGAACCAAAAACAGGCCCGCGATGCTAAGGCTCGTGGCATTTCGGTCTGGGCAGCAGCGTGGCGAAGACCATCGATAGCCTCCTCAAAAGCGGCGCCGCAGGGAGTGAGTAGGGAACTCGTCAGAATGGCCTCGTAGAGCGCGACGCGGCCCAAGGTAAGGTGGTCGAGGGCAATGTCCACGAGCCAATTGGTTCGTTTCACCCAATTCAGCGTTTGCGCAGCACGCTGGGCGACTTTGCGGCAAGCTAGAACTTCGAAAGCCCACCGATCTTGAATGTCGCTTTGTTTGTTGGCTCTGTGCCCCCGCTCCGGGAGGATGCTCAAGACCGCAGGCTGGTATCCCTCACTCTCCAAGATGCGCTGCCAAGCGGCGCGCTCGGCTGCGTCAAGAAGCAGATCGCAATACCGTGATCCCTGGACCGCGTAGAGCAGCGGGTCGGCGCAATTTTCGGCTTGCAAGATCTCGGCTTCGCAGAAGAGTGTTTCTGCCTGAGGCCGGCGGCCTGCTTGGTGCAACGCCTGCGCATATACGGTGCGCTGGAGGACTTTCTGGGTCCAATCGTTCCTGCGTTCGGCGAACGTCAGCGCCTGCTCGGCGTGCCGCACCGCATTTTCTACTTCGCCCAACGTCAACTCTAGATCGCTCAGGGCTCCGGCGCGGGCGGCAGCTTCCTTCGAGATGTTTGCCTGAACACTAATAGTCAGCGAATTACGCATCGGCACAAGAGCTTCGGTCAGGCGACCCAAGGAGCGTAGGCAGTACGCTGCGGTGCTCAGCAGAAAGGCTTGGCATTCTATCGTGAGCGCGGGCGAGGGGCGGCTCCACGGTTCCTCAAAGAAACAGGTGATGGCTCCTAAGTCGGAAGCTATTGCGCCGACAATTCTCAAGCTATAGTCTTGCGGTCCTCGCAGAATGCGGTTGATGTAGACCTTGACACACGCTTCCTGCTGCAATCCCGCCTGGCAGCCGTGGGCCACGGCTTGGTAGAGCGGCTGAAGATGCTCAAGTCTAGGCTCAGGCGTGTTCGGGGTAGTCGCGCAGAGATGTTTGTAGAGGCGCCGGTGAGCGGCACGCCAAACCCCGGGGTTCTGCGTGAGGAGCTGGCGGGCAAAGTATTCGCGTATCAGCGGGTGCGTATCCAACGAGAGCAGCGTGCCCGTCTTGTCCCGGTTCACCGTGAGTAGCTTCGCGGTCTCTAGTCGGGTAAAGACCACATTGACTTGTGGCTCCCTCAGCCCGACGAGCGCGCTCGTTAGACCGGAAATGGCGGGAGCTTTAAGCAACGAGAACAAGCAGTCTGCGGTAGCGGGTCGGTCAAACAAACCTAGCAATCGAAGCAAAGCAAGGGCGCGCTGCCCCTTTTTGTTTTCGACTTCGTCTTTGCTCCCGATTTCAAACCATTGCACATATGCATCCATAGCTCGAAACGCGTGACCGCCGTGTTCCTCAGCGTCGGCCTCCTCCAACTTCACTAGGTCTCGTTTGCGGATGTCTCCTGCGTGCGCGTCGTGAAGATAGGTGCCGAGCAGGTTCAACGTGAGCGCGTGTCCTTTCACATCCTCCACGAGCGTCTCGAACTCCTGTTGGGTTCCTTTAACCCCGAGCAATCGGAGCAGCGCAACGCCGGCTTCGCCGGATAGACGCGTGAGCTTCATCTCCGGTGCGGTGGACTCCTGGTAGACCCTCAGATCCGGGATGGAGTACCGGGTGGTAACCACGCACAACCCCTGGTTGTTGGCGGCCAGCCCCTTAAGCAGCGCCTTGAGGCCTTGATCCTTCAATTCGCCCGGCATGGGCGAGATGGGCGAGTATTGCAGAGGCTCCAGACCGTCTAGGATGAGCAGCGCCCGCCGTTCCCCAACAAGTTGTGCCAATCGTCGGGCTTTGTCGATTGCACCCTGCGCACTGCCTGCCATATCCTGATCGCCGAAGAAGATGAGGGCTTCCTTTAGAAACACGTCCGATGACGCTGCTGCCTGCTCCTGCATGCCCTGGCTATAGAAGGACCATGCAAACACGGCGTCGCACCCGGGCCAGTCCTGATGGGCGAGGTCCGCCGTCCACTTCGCTACCAACGAAGTCTTCCCCTCGCCGCCGAGGGCAACGAGCGTGAAGACGTGGGGGCGTTTCTTCTCGCCGCGCACGGCTTGGTCCCAGGCTTTGGAAAGCACCTTGGTTTCGGTCTCTCGTCCAATGAGTTGTGCAGGGGCATACCTGTCGATGCGGGAGATGTCGGCCTTGGCGCGAAGCTCGATAGGAGAATCAGCAAAGGTCAGTGGCGTGCCGGTGGCGCGCTGTCGCGGTTTGAGAGAACCAACCGGACCGGGCTCGACGCCAGATTGCCCGAGCAGGGCATCGTAGAGGTTGCAGTAGGCGCTTTCGGACGTGAGCGTGTAGTGGGTGACGGCGCGCAATGGTTCAGGGATGAATTTCTCGTCTTCTGGGGTAAAGAGGACGGGGACGAACTTCCGAGCGGTACTTCTGCTGTCGTAGATCTCCTGGGTGATGATTGCGCCTTCCCAATCGCCCCCTTTTCCTTTACCCGGCACTTCGTGTCCTCGGAAGCGCCGATAATATGTCTCGGTGCAAACGACAAGCACGAACTGCGCGGCATCGAGCTGGTTCAACATCCAACGGGGCCAGCCCTCAGTGGGCGTGCCATTCACGTATTGATCTAGGCCTGTGTCAATGCCATCTGCCCGCAGCCGCTCCGAGAGACGCAGAGCACTTGCACGATGCTCGTCCGAATCGTGGCTGTAGCTGATGAAGGCAACGATGTTGCTCATGATGGGAAAAGGTAAGCGATCTCGACATAAATGACAAGTACCGCTTCTGATCTGTATTGCTCGACACGCTCAGCAAGAGCACCTGGGAACCGTCGTTCCACTCATTCCTGCAAGACCGGCTGAAGGACTACAGCGGCGTGGTGAACCGTACCACAATACGATCGGAAGCCATCGCTGGGCTTGCTACGATGTTCTGTGAGTTCACTAAGTGTAGAACTCCACGTAGGCACACACCGCGCGGCGGCGACCGAAATTAACATAAGGTCCGTGGTGCACGGTTCGGGGTGGGTTCAAACACCGGATTGCGTCGGGTCGGCAAGCCGTTCCGACTTCTTCGAGGCCGGCTGACTCAACTTCTAGACCTTGGTTTCTGAGCCGCTGACGACCGGCAGCTATCCGGAGTCGTGAGCGGCGGCTCCGGGCACATACTGTGAGCTCGCGTTTTCGAGAAGCCGTCGCTCAAGCAGGGAATCGTTGGTTTCTTTCGCGACCGCTCTTCGATGACCGCAGTCGAGCGTGGAGCGGCCCCACAGTTTTTCGTGTCCGGCGTCTCCTCCATGGCGTGACCTGTCATCCGCCCGCATTAGATGGCAGAGGCAGGTAACTGCACGCTCTTGCCGCTGCCCGCAATAATCCCAGCGTCCGTTAACCGCATAAAGCTGGCATAAGCGCGACGGTCTCATCCAACCAGTTGGCGCTTCTCGGAGGCTGCGTGCGAGAGGCGGATTCCAAAGTTTGGTCATGATTGCATGTCATGACGGATTTGACTTCGATATCCCCTTGTTGCAACCCGAGCAAATAGCCCGAATTTCCAGCCCCCATTTTGGCGCGGTCTCCTATTCGCGCACTCTTCCCACCATGAAGATGCCAGATTGCCATTGTCTGTTGGACCGATTCAAGAAGGGCGCAGCAGGTCGTTCAACAGGATAGGTTCAGCTGTGAACCCTTCCGAGTGACTTGGGGCAGGGAAGGCTGGGCTTCCAGGAGTCCAAAACTCCAGCGAGTCCGCATGCTCCTCAAAGAACTCTGGGTCCGTGGTCACAGCCACCTTGGGCGCGCCCGGCTGGATCCAGAACACATCCTTCGAATTTGCCCGCTGTGCCACGCATCCGGGCGGCAGCAGCTTCTGATGGTCGAGCAGGCGGCCGAGGTCCTCGAGGTCGTAGGGAGCTGGCGGCCTGTCACCCACCTCAAGGGCAGCGTCGATGGCATCGTCAATGTCGAAAGAATCCGGAGCAGGTGCTTCCGTTTCATGTTGAAGGTGTGCCAGAAGATTCGCTCTGGCCTGCTGGCGTCCGTCAGCGCCAGTCAATGCGACCGCGGCGATGCGCTGCGGCATCGTCGAAAGAATCGGCTGCAGCCTTCCGACCACGGCGGTGAACAGGTTGATTCGCGTACGAAGAGCCCGGTATACGTCCGTCTCCACCGTGTCTTCGTACATCAGGTTGGCAACGGCAATGCGCTCGAAGCGCTGGCCCAGCCGGTCGATACGGCCGATGCGCTGCTCGACCCGCATGGGGTTCCATGGCATGTCAAAGTTGATGAGCGCGCCGCAGAACTGGAAGTTCAGGCCTTCGGCCGCCGCGTCGGTGCAGACCATCACCTGGGCATCGCCACGTCGGAAACGCCGCTTGGTTTCTTCGCGCGACAGGTTCTTCCAACGTCCGTCCGGCAGCAACCATTCACCACCGCGCCCGGAATAGCACAGGATGGAGAAGCCCTCACCCTTCAGGTAATCACGCAAGTAATCGAGCGTGTCGGTGTATTGGGTGAACACGATGGCCTGCGGGTAGGGCGGCAGCAGTGTGTTATCCAGCGCGTGGAAGCTGCCGGCCTGTAACGACCGTAGCACCTCCGCGAGGCGAATGGCCTTGGTGTCTACTGGCAGACGACGGACCTGGACCAACAACCTCTCAATTTCATCGCTCTCCTCCAGATTGAGGGAGACGACCTTCTGCGCCGCAACGGCGTCATCATCGGCCTGGTCGCCGCTTTCGTCTTCGCCATCCTCCGCGTCTTCAGCAGTACGCACCTGGTCGAAGGGCAAGCTCGCCTGTCCGGTGACCACCGCGAGCCGCTCCTCGAGGGTCTGGCGCAGCGCGTAGAAACTCGATGCCAGACGCTTGCGGTAGGTGGTCATGACGAAACCGACGGCGCTGCGCTTGTCCTGGGCGGCGTTGTTGTAGGTCGTGGAGATGTAGTCCTCCAGCGCTCCATACGCTTCCGCCTCGGCCGTGGTCATGTCGAGGAATTCGTCGACCACCATCCTGTTGGCGATGGGCGAGGCTATCATCCCGCGGCGGTGGTATTCGCGCAGCAGATCTCGCGTGTGGCGCGAAATCAAGCCGGCCACCGGCGTGTGGGCGCGCATGATGGCAACGGCGCTGCGCCGCTCCTCGGCTGAGAGCTGTCGCCTTGGGGTGGCGGCGGCATCGCGCAGCGAGCGCAGCACCTTCTGCGCTTTCAGGCGGCTCTTGCCCACCGTGCGCCGTACCGCGACCTCCATAGGCATCGGACCGAACGCTGCCTCGGAAGCGCGGAACAGCAGCGCCAGCATCTCGAAATCCTCCGGCGAGGGGTTGCTGTCGCCGGACTTGCGAAAGAACTCCAGGAAGGCGCCCCGCGACCAAGCCGTCGGCATGGCCAGCAGGGAGAGCAGGTCCCACACCTCCACCGGGTGCACCTGCATCGGCGTCGCCGTCATCAGCAGCAGCCCCTGCGTCCGAGCGTTCAGCTTCTGCATCAACTGCAGCAGCAGGTTGGGCGGCCCTTCCTTGGCCGAACCAGGGCTCTTGCGCCGCGCATGGTGCGCCTCGTCCAGGACGACCAAGTCCCAGGGCTCGGCAGCGTCGAGCAACTCGCTTTGCCTGTCACGCCGGCGCATCAAGTGGCTCGATGCAATGACGAAGGGCTCGCGATGCCAATCTTCCCGCGACACTTCGCGCTCCAGGCGCCCCTTCATCAGCGGCGACGGGTACCACTTGAGTACCTTGCCGTCGTAGATGGGCCAGTTGAGGTTGAACTTTTCACGCAACTCGATTTGCCACTGACTCATCACGCCCTTGGGGGCGAGCACCAGGATGCGCTTGGCGCGACCCGACAGCCAGGCATAGCGCAAGAGCATGCCCGCCTCGACTGTTTTGCCCAGGCCGACCTCGTCGGCGATGAGCAGCCTGGGTGGCCAGTGAGCAACCATGCGGTCGAATGCGCGCACCTGGTGGGGCCAGGGGATGACGGCGCTCGTCGCCTCGGCGATGCGCTCGCCGCCGGGCAGTTGCGGTGCCCCCCAGATGATGTTCCAGACCTGTCTTCGTGTTTCGTCGACACCGAATTGCGGGGCGGTTGGAGGAGGCTTGGCACCCTCGGGGACGGTGACCTCGGGCGCACCTCCCGCGTCTCGGGCGCACTGCAGCCGCTCCGGCTCCTCGTCATCGTTCGGCAGGAAGCGCAGCAAGTCCTCGCGCACTGCCGCCGGCACGTCGAGCACCTTGGCGCGCTTGGACTTGTCGGCCCATAGTTGTGCGAAGGTACGCTCCTCGGCGTCGATGTGTTTGGTGCCGCCGTCCCAGTCGCAGAACACGTGGAAACTTTCCCAATTGTGCAACCACCCGTAGGCCGTCTCATTGACGCTGCCGGCGAAGGCGAGTCGGTTGCCCGTCTTGTCCTCGATGACGCCGGCCTTCTCGTCAAAGATGGCTTGCGAGCTCACGGGGTTGCGGTTCTCATCGCAGGGGACGGCCACCTTGATTTCCAGGTAACCCTTGGCGACCGTCCAGGCCAGAAGCTCCAGCGCCTCCTTTTCGCCCTTGTTGGTCACTGTCAGGGGCATGGTCAAGAGCATGCCGGCCACCGTGTCCTTGAGCGACTGGCCTTTCTCGATGGCGTCGACCTCCGACTGCCCGAGCGTGCAGCCCACGACCATGCGGATGCCGCCGGCGTTGAGCACCAGGCCCTCGATGCCACGCGCCGCGATAGCGAGCGCCGTGGCGGTGAAGTAGCCGGTCGTGCGGTCGTAGCGCTGCGCACAGCCCAGGGCGTTCAAATAGAATTGCTCGATGAGCGTGCCGTCGTCGGGGTCGTACTTGGTGCGCCAATCGTAGTCGGTGAGTAGAGGCAAGTCGTTCTCCCTCTAGGCCCGCGACAGGCGTGTTGCGCCTGCTATTGGCTGCGCCCTACGCATCGGCCGCCTCCTGCCAAATCTTGAGCTGCTCGGGCTCGGCGACCTTCTCTCCCAGGGCCAGCCGGCGCAGCTTCTCGAGCGCGTCGAAGTCGGCACCTGCACCCTGGGCTGAATCCGGCAGGTCGAGGCCGCTCCACTCGCGGCCGACCGGCAGCACTTCGAGCACGGCCTCCAGGGCGACCAGAAAGCTCGGTTCGTTAGCCAGACTGTGTTTGGCCAGCAGCTCGTTGGCGGACTCGAGCGACACCGAGCGCGTCGCCCGAGCCAGTTGATGGAGCGCGTCCATCATCGAGTCCCGGCCGTCCGGCAAACCCAGCGAGCCCTTCGCCGCACGAGTCGCGCTGTCCCATAGCACGAGGTCGGAACCCTTCTTCTCCGCCAGCTTGCCCACCACGTCGCGGTCGAGGTCGATACCGCAGACCTTGGCCAGCCGGTTTCCTTCATCGTAGGGAAATACGGGCGCCTCAAAGGCATCCCAGGCCAACACAAACCAACTGGTCAGGTTGTCGAGTTCGACGTTGCGCGGCACGTGCGTGAGCTGGTGCAGCCGCCAGTCCTTCACCTCGCGACGCGCCACTTCGAGTGCGTCTTCCGGCGTCACGGCGTAGGGGTCGTACTCCTCCTCGAATATCTCGCTCTGCCGCTTACGCCGACGCGCCTGTTCGACGTCCTGTCGCGGCGTGCCGCGCTTGAGCGGCCAGTGTTGCGAGAAGGCTTCGAGCGCGGGGCCGAAGCAGGATAGATAGAGGTCTACACCGCGGATTCCAGCCTGCTGGAATTGCGCGATGCGCTGGCGGACAGCCTGCCGAACGGTGGGCTCGATGTCCTCCCAGTAGCGAACGTCGTCACTACTGTCCGTGTGCGGCCGGCAGACCAGGAACACGGTCGAATTGGCAGCCGACTTGTCCTTGATGTGCATCGAGCCTTCGGCCTCGGTGTTGATGGGCCAGGATGCGGTGATGGCGAAGCCCGCCTCGAGCAGCCCTTTGGTCAAAGCGTCCCATGCGCCTGTGGCCTTGTGGGTGAACATCAGGGTCATGATGCCGTCGGATTTCAGAACCCGACGCATCTCCGCGAATATGGAGGCCATGCGATGCTGGTAGTCCCGGCCGGCAAGGGCCTTCGCGCCTTTCTCGCCCTTGAACTTGGCCGGATTGGCCACCGCCTCGTTTTCCTTGTCGGTCAGGGGGCGGCGGAAAAGTTCGGGATAGACATAACCGGCGGTGCGCTTGAGCCAGACGTAGAAGAAGTCGGACAGCTCGGCGTACATCACGTTGTCGTAGTAGGGTGGGTCCATCACCACCGCGTCGATGCTGGCATCGGCAAGGTGGTCCAGACTGTCGCCTGGCTTGCAGGTCAGGGTGACCGGCGGAGGGGTGAAAGCCCGGCGCGTGTGCCCGAAATCCAAATCAGGTTGGTCGCTGCGACCGGTTTGGGCATCTGGCCGCACCAGTGCCACCAGCTCGCCGATGCACTTGGCAGTCTGCTCGATGGCCCAGTCGTAGCCAAGACCTTCGATGAGCGGCGCCATTTCGGCGTACGACCATTTGAAGGAGAAATCGTGACGGTCGAAAGTATTGACCATGACTTCGCGATTCACGTGCCAGCGTGCCATGCGTGAGTTATAGTCGCGCAGCTTGTCGAGCGAAAAAGACAGGTAGCAGAACGCCGCCGCTGTCAATTCGCTCCAGCGACCGGCTGCTTTCTCCTCTTCAATGAGCTGGCGAAACACCTCGACCGCGGTGCAATGGCCTAGCAACTGGCGAGGAGAAAACATGTCGCGCCATCGCTTCATGCCATAGCGAATCGGTTCCAATGTCTTGTGCCCTTCCGGCACGCTTTCCGTTGGCACCATATCCAATGCTTCCCACTCAGGCAGCTTCTCGGCCAGGGCAGTGTTGACCTTTTTGGATATATCGTCCTCTGAACGCGGGGCGCGGTAGCCGCGCTCCCATTTGTCCTTGCCGCGCTTCCCGGACTTTGTTCTCGTCTCTATCCGGCGTTTGAAGACGACGCAATAGAGCTGCTCACCCATGCGCCCGGCCTGCGCGTCCGCCTTGATGTGGTCACCGGAAATCAGTCGCCCACAGTCGTCGAACGGACAGGTGGCGTCGCCGCCCGATACTGTGCCGCCTGACTGGTCCTTGGCCTTGGCGACGATGGCGAATCCAACATGGCGCGAGGTGTCCCCCGGCCCTGTGCCTTTGTGCGGCTCGAGCCGCACCCCAGTACCGTCCGGGGCTAGTCGCCAGTTGGGGGAGAGCGGTACCCGGGCTTCGCAGTGGGGGCAACGGATGGTGCGAGCCCAAAGGTAGCCATCGGGTCGGGTGTCA
>Ga0172380_10002631_pt1 | contig 26966 bp, 23 predicted proteins | sample Leawe162metaG_FD_119747 | JGI IMG/M metagenome (GOLD analysis project Ga0172380, IMG submission 119747) | Leachate microbial communities from a municipal landfill in Southern Ontario, Canada - Leachate well 162 metaG | ecosystem: Engineered > Solid waste > Landfill > Unclassified | place...
GTGAATAATAATAAGCACCACTGGTACTTCCAGTGGGAAGTCCAGGACCTAGAATATGATTAGGACGACCATACGTGTCATAGCCATAACTGGTAGTGTAATAAGTATTATTCGGATCACTGACTTGCGCGCCTGCAAAACGACCATCGATAGCACCATTAAAATCCCTATTAATAACCCAATTAGGGAACATAGACGATGAACCGAATGTTTCTTTGACTAAACGATATTCATTGGGGTCATTGGCATCGGCTATGCTAAAAGTTCTCGTCCCAACGGCATCGGTAATTTGTGATACCTGTCCAATTCTGTCATATTGAACACTGATAGTTGGGGTTATATTTGGATCGCTATATGTTATACTTGTTAAATTAAGGATATTATTTGGATCATATCCGAAAGTTGATATTTCATTTCTGTCCCACGTTCTAGTATGAATCCGGCCATCTGGGGTATAAGCATAATTAATTTCTGAGTTATCATTATAAGTTTTTTTGTTTAATAATCCTGAGTACTCATCGAATTCCCATTCTGTGACATCTGCAGTGCCATTACTGTCCCGATATTTGCTCAATGATATTTTTTGCCCATAGTCGTCATATTCAATTTCAAATTTGTACTGAGGATTTCCGTAGACGCTTGTCTTGTGCCCATGAGTGTCATATCCAAATAGAACAGACCTGCTTAGCGGGTCGGTGATTGATTCTAACTTACTAGAATAAGCACCGTTGCCAGTTTCGCCCGGATCGTAATATGAATAGATTGTTTCCTCGTCGTTATCAGATGTAATACAATCTATCCTACCGGCATTATCGTAAGAAATAGCGGTTTCGATTCCTCGCTCATCTGTGAAGCTAGATTTTCGGCCGAATGAATCATAAGTATAAATTGTTGTCGTTCCAGATTTGTCGGTGAATTGCATAATTCGGTTGCCATGCAATATAGCCGAAAGATTTGTTGTACTATCCGGATAATCAACTGTAATAGTTGATAGTGATTGCGATGGGTCAACCGAAACAGAAATATCTGTCGTTAAGTTGTGAACTTCATCGGTAACTCTTACCTCGCTAACCAATCCGATGGAAAACCCGGACATCCTAAGTGCTATTGTTTTAATGGGAACTTCAGTGCTACTATCGGTTGGATATGTACTAGATTCAATGATTTTCCACCAATTATTAGAACCGTCCTTTTCGAATTTTGTCCCTGTATCTACAACATAATCTGTGCTAGACAAATCTAAAGCACCATTGTTTCCAATATCAGTACCACGTCGATTTATTTTTCCCATCGCATCGTATTCATATCTGGTCGAAGGGAGAGTCACAGAAGAAGTTGATTTTGAAATTGAAGACAGTAATCCTGTTACATTATCATAATTATAAGTATTAGTTATAGCATCATTAGGGTCATTCCATGCTGGTCTTTTAACCGATGAAATCTTTCCTAACATATTGTAGGTTTTTTCGGTGTATCGCACTGAATTAGAGTCATCATATTTCATTTCTGTTATAGTGCCAGCTCCAGAACTATATTCGAATTCACGATATTTGGGCAAGGCGCCGCTAACTGATTTAACTCTGCCATCGCGATAATACGATATAACTCGATCTCTTAGCCCGGCGGTTCCCGAAGTTGCGCTGCTGGCATAATCAAAATATGTCAATATCTCTCGGTTGGTTGTATCATACTCATACATTGTTTTGAGTGTAGCGACGCTGCCAGAATGACTATTTTTTGTTACTGCGATCAACCTTCCGGCCAGATCATATTCTTCAATTATTTGTTTTGATAGAGATCCGGAATTGCCCGTAATTATTGTTTGTAACGGTGTATCATAATTATAGCTTGTTATAATATCATCCTGAGTATAAGATCCACCAGATGGAACGCTTGCGGTTATCTCTGATATCCTATTCAACAAATCTAGTTCATATGTGGTTGAGATACCCGTAACGTCGGTAATAGTTTGACTGCAACAACTTCCATATTCGATATTATAATGTTGTCCGGTATTATAATACACATCGCCTAGTCTGGTTTGTCTATCACTTGAGTCATAAATATAATTAGCCCAGAAAATTGTATTAGTAGCGGCAGGGAGAGTAGATGTATCGGTGTTTATGTAAACCGCTGTGAATTCATAAACAAGTCTGCCTCTAGAATCTATTATGGCCACATCTACAGTAGATTTATATGGTAATGCTACAAAATTAGCCCCATCCACATATCCGTGTATTACCTGTCTATACCTATAACCATGCCCATCATCTCCATTGAGACTCCACGTTGGTTGTTCGGTAGATGGAGAATTTGTTGGCGTGAAACTAATTACATCATCATATGAATAAAGATCTTTGTGCCCATCGGGATATTGAATTGAAATTACGTCTTCATGTGAACTGTCTCTATAGGTTATAACAGATGTCAATCCGGTGGAACCGCTCGGATTAGTCCTTGTATATTTCGTCGTAATATTGGGGTCATTCGAGTCATAACTGTAATCAATATATTTGGTGTAATCACCATCTGTTCTGCTAACCAGAGACGCAAGACGATAATCTGATGCTGCATTGTATGTCATCTCTATCGACTTAACGCCAGAATCGTCTGCGTCCGGGCAGGTACTGGGATACGTAGTATCGCCCCAGCCGGTTATTATGGTTTCTGTCAAATTATTACCGTTTTTAGCAGATTTATACCATGCCCACGAACCACCAGGATACTGTTCGCTTGTTAAAACAATTCCATTTGTGAGATCATAAGTCCAATTCGTGATAAGTGCATCATTCGCGTCGTTGGGATCTACAGGATAAATTGTTTTTTGAATCGGGTATGGATAAGTGCCATAAAAATTACATAGCACTTCTTCGTGATATACTTCAGTTGTGCCTAAATGGCTAATGGTATGAGTGTATGTTGTTTCGCTTGGCTCATTGGGATCGGAATTCCATGTGAGTGCTTCGCTTTGCAACGTGGTAGTGTCATCAAGATATGTTAAATCCCAATCTAAATCTGATACGCTTCCCGTGTACATAAATTTAATACGAGGAGTAGAGCTATTGTTCTCGACATATTCGGCTATTCGAAGTCTATTATAGCTTGACGATGTATCGGGATTATCAACGACCCACTTTTTAAAGAATCCTTCTCCAGTTTGGTCGTAAATTCCATTATCTAAATCACCTATATCATTGCTTCCATAAAAAGCAATTGAATAAGAGTATTCATTAATATCAACAATATCAACAAGCAAAAACGGAGCTGATGATGGACCAACAAGGATTTGTCTTAGAACCGATGAATTATTGGGATCATAAATAACATCAATGTCCGATTCATTTGTGTCTGCAAGAGTATATATTAAATTTGTTGGTTCCGACAAGTCTTCGGTTGGTTGTTGGGCAGATATTTCCAAATAGCCAGCTGGATCTCCATCGGACCGAGTTCCCAGATTGAATCTAGCATGCATTCCATTAATATCTAAAAATGTGTGGAAATTAGGGCATGTGATACAGCTATTTTCAGCGTAATTATTAGCATAGTTATTATAGTTATCTCCGACTACATAGAATGACATTTCAAGTTCCAGGGGGGTATCATCGCTTTCTTTTCCGCCGCATGGAATGGCCATATCATCTACGGTTACAAACATTTTATAAAATCCCACTTCATCTGCGGTGAAAGTGGATATTTGTGTTGAGCTAAGTTGGGTATACAGGCCACATGGTTTGCATATCCAAATTTTGCTGATATAAACCTCATCTATGTCACCGCCGCCAGTGTCCATATCACGAAAACAACTCGCTGTTATCGGAATCTGGCTGCCCAATTGGACTAAAAAGACTGGTGGTTGAATCATTTCAATTGGCGGATCAGCCCAGCAAGTCGCATGCACTTTTGGTGCAACTAGGCACATTGCCATGAAACATAGCGAAAGGATTAAATTTTTAAAATTCACTGCTTTTCTCCAAGTTGTTTTGATAGCCCTATTGCTATCATCTGTCGAGTATTATACTCAACGAATTTGCATAAATCCAGAATTAAATCCGCCCAGTCGAAATCATTAAGGTTTCCCTAAGTCATAAAGGATTAACAAGTAGAATTTTGTTAATGAATATATGTATATATTTAACCCATTATCACAAGGAGACTACAATGCCTAAAGCATCCTGTCTCGGTAATTGTGAAAAACGGAAAATTAGAGTCAATGACAATCAATTATGTGATTGGTTTGAGCTTAGAAAAAAGCCCAAAAGATATCATGTTATGTGTGCTCATTGCAAACACTTTACCAAAATAGATATAAGCAAAGAAAATCCAGGCAAGGAAAATAAAAATCAGGATTCCGATAAAATTGGTGATTGAATCCGTTGTATAATAATTATATAGAGAGTTCTAACGATATCTGGTTGAGATATTGAAATTTATTTTGGAGATCATCATGAAAGTATATGATGTTTATCTGGCGGGGTATCCCGACATATCGTGGCGAGAGTCCTTTTTGTCTTTAATTGATGAAAGTATTACGGTTTACGATCCAATTATTGATGAATATAAAAGACTAAATCATGAGGAAAAAGCCGATTTAGTAGCTAGCGAATTAGAGTTCATTGAGAAAAGCGAGATTATTGTATTTTATTTATGCAAAAAATGGCAAAGCTATTTCAGTATGCTACAATTGGGCGATGCAGTAGGTAGAGGTAAGCAGGTTGTTATCTGTATCGCAGATACAATTGACTCTGAAGAAAAAATTAGACGATATTGTGAATATCGTGGCATTATTGTCGTGGAGAGTCTAGACGATTTGGTGTCAACTGTTGAAGAGTATTTGGCAGAAGTAGAACTATGTGCAGTTAATTTGTGATTTTAAAACAAGCTTTAAATCCAGAACAAAAAGTTTTAATTATCTATGATACTCACGCTGGTTTTGTCCAAAAACCAGCAATATTCAAAGAGTATCAGAGTATAATACTGAATAACATTTCGCACAGAATCCCAGTTTTTGATTGCAATGGAGTCAAAATTACTGGAACGGAATGTTTTTGGATACCGTTTCAAAAAAATACATCACAAGATGAAATTCGAAGATTACAATGTGAATTAGTTCCATTACAAATAAGTGCCATAGAGGCGAGTGCTGAATTGGGATATGAAATACCACGTAAAATTAAAGATGTCGAGGTCAAAAAAATGGCAGAAGAGAATATCACCAGAACTCAAGCTATCATTAAAAAATTAGGTTTTGATCCACGAGATGAGTCGTGGATTGAAAGCGAAATGGCAATTACAAATAGAGAGAGGAATTGGTATCGATTCGAGAGAGAAAACGATGCCATTTTTAATAATAGTTGGGATGGGATTGTTTCTACTTTTAACAAACAATACGGCGACAATATCAGCTTAAATGAAGCTCAAATTCTATCTAAAAAACGGAACCGATATATCTTGGGGGCGTATATGCTTCGCATGTCCGGTAATGCCAACAAAAGAGAATGGGCAAAATCGGCCAAAGAATTTGAGATTAGACATCGCGATATCGAAAAAAGAATGAACGACTGGAGTCAAAAACACATTAATAACTTTCCAACAGTAAAAACCAAGAAACCGATTGGATTCTTTTTCGGTCCCTACTATAATCAGTGCATAGAGCGTGCCCCGAGATATTTTAGCGATGTCAATTGTAATATGATAAAAGAAGGCACAACTCTACGGGTGATATCTTTTGATCCTGTATCTAGGTGTATCCGGTTGGATTTTCCGTTAGTTGTCCGAGAAGACATAAAAGGTAAAGACGGCAATAATACGCCGTGGATTAAAAATGAACCTGACTATGAATTTTTTGTTAAACCAGATGAAATTGAGGAGTGTTTAGAGATTGTTTCAGGAGATGATTTGTGGCTAGAAACCTAAGAAAAGTAATAAGTCAGGCATGCAAACAGATTACCAAAGAAGTCATATGTTTGTGGCGCGATAGGAAAGATTATTTAGATAAGGCTGAATTATTAGCCAACAGCAGGCAATTAGAAGATCTATATAACTTTAGACGAGGACAATTCGCGGCGATGAATAAAAACCAAAATAACAGATATATAGGTTAAAACTTAATGACGATTTCGTGTAAATATATCAACTGCCCAGATACTCATTTTTCTGACAAAAATTTAAATGACAGAATTTTTCCCGATGATTTTATTAACCACATTATTTGTGGTGATTGTTCTGTTGTTTTAAAAATTATCCCAAATTCATCTATTAATTTGATTATCACATCTCCGCCGTATTTTGTGAATAAGAGTTATGAAAACACATGGACTTTTGAAGAATACTCTTTTTTGATGAATTGTGTATTTAAAGAATGCTATCGTATTTTACAACCAGGCGGATATGCTGTTTTTAATTTCGGCGATTATTTTAATAAGGACCGATTTTATGAAGCAGAAGTGCCAAGTGTTTATCCTGCTTCAATAAATTATTTTCAATGGGGCAGAGATGTTGGATTTGATTTACAGGCAACTCGTATTTGGCGCAAGCAATTTTCACGCATGTCAATACCGTTTGTATGTAACACTCATCCACGACCAATTTTTGATTATGAGCACATTTGGACATTTCGTAAACAAGATGGAACTGGCAAAGAATTTGTAAATGATCGTAAAAAATCTCAAAGAGCCGTTTTAGGAGAAGATTGGACTGCGCCTGCTAAATTACAAAATCACGAAGCAGCTTTTCCGATTGATTTACCCCTGTGGGCTATCGATGTTTATGCTCGGCCGGATGATATTATTTTAGATCCATTCGGGGGCATAGGAACAACAATGTTGGCTGCCATTGAAAAGAAGCATAAATGTATTATAATTGAGAAAAATGAAAGCAACTGCAAGTATGCATATCGTAGAATTAGAGGGCAGGAGATCTGAAATGCGGAGAAATAAGTGAGCAGTCGAGCGTTCCTGTCTGAGAACTGGCATCAATCTCCAGCAGTTATTGTTTTTAAATGTCAACCCGTGCCGCTTTTGCTCTGCTTTGCACAACTAGGGCATGCAGGAGCGTGGCAGTATGGCATATGTATGCACAAACTACAATCAGAAGCGATAGGTCGTTTTTCTTGCCCGAAATGTTCTGCCACGTATACATTACGACAATATCCCGGGTTTTGGCAACTCAAAGCGGACAGTCCCATGAACCCCAAATTGGAAGATATACAAACATTTTCAGTGAACCAAGAATATAAGAACTGCTTAGTTGATTGAAGGTGAGCCACCGTGGAGTGAAAAATAACCATGCGATAGAAGCGAAAGAGGACAACCGGAGCCATCTGCCGTAGAACAAAATATGTTACGAGCTATCTCCAAACGATTGATCCCCGGGCATCGCAAATGAGGAAGATATGAGCCAGACCGTTCGTACCCGTTTCGCGCCGTCGCCGACCGGCTATTTGCACATCGGCGGAGCGCGGACGGCGTTGTTCAACTACCTGCTGGCCAAGCGGCTGGGCGGGAAATTCGTGCTGCGCATCGAGGACACCGACCAGACCCGCAACATCGAGGCGGCGGACCAGAAGCTGCTCGAAGACCTGCGCTGGCTCGGACTGCAGTGGGACGAGGGTCCGGAGGTCGGCGGACCGCACGGGCCCTACCACCAATCGCAGCGCCGCAAGCTGTATGACGAGCACGCCCGCCGGCTGCTCGACGCCGGCCAGTCCTACTACGCCATGGAGACGCGCGAAGAGCTCGACGCCATGCGGAAGGCCGCCCAGCAGCGCGGCGAGAAGGGCTTTCGCTATCCGCGGCCAACGCACTTCCCGTCCGATGCCGAAGCGCAGCAGGCCCGCGACGCCGGCCGGCCGGTGGTCGTCCGCTTCAAGATGCCGCAGCGCGACTTCGTCGTGCCCGACCAGATCCTTGGCGACGTGGCGATCGGGGCGGCGGAGCTGAGCGACTTCGTGATCGTGAAGAGCGACGGCTGGCCGACGTACAACTACGCCGTGGTCGTCGATGACGCGTCGATGCAGATCACCCACGTGCTCCGCGGCCAGGAGCACCTGATGAACACGCCGGGCCAGATCGCCCTCTACGAGGCCTTCGGCTACGCGCCGCCCGAGTTCGCGCACCTGCCCATCATCTTCAACATGAGCGGCACGAAGATGAGCAAACGCGAGAAAGACAAGGTGGTGCGTGACGCGGCGAAGGCGGCGCAGCTCGACGATGCGCGCCTCATGACGCTGGCGGGCGTGGACGACGCCGCGCTGGCGTCCTGGCGCAAAGGCGACACGCAACTGCCGGGCGAGGCCCTGCAACGGTTGGCCCGCGCGCTGCACGTGCGCTTGCCGGAAATCGAGATCCACGATTTCCGCCGGAGCGGGTATTTGCCCGAAGTGCTGGTGAACTTCATCGCGCTGCTGGGCTGGTCGCCGGGCACGGACCAGGAGAAGTTCACGCTGGCGGAGCTGTGCCAGGAATTCCGCGTGGAGCGCGTCGGCAAGACCAACGCCCGTTTCGACCGGGACAAGCTGCTGAACTTTAACACGACGGCGCTGGAGGCGGCGCCGGCGGCCCGGAAGCTGGCGGCGTTTCGTGATTTCCTCAGCGTGAATGAGCCGGGGCCGTTGACCGGCCTCGACGATGCGCAACTCGCGCACCTGATCGAGCTCTGCCAGGGGTTCCGCACGTTCCCGGACATCGAATACAAGTGCGGGGCGCTGTTCGTCCCGGACGCGGCCGTGCGCTACGACGACGACGCGCTCAAGAAGCACTTGTTGAAGGGGGAGTCGGCCGGCGTGAAGGTGCTGACGGAGATGCGGACGCGGTTGGCGGCGCTGGACGACTGGTCGCCGGCGCGGCTCGACGGCCTGATCCGCAGCTATGCCGAGGAGCATGGCCTCGGGCTCGGCAAAGTGGCACAGCCGCTGCGGGTGGCGGTGACGGGGACGACGGTGAGCCCGCAGATTTTCGACACGCTGGCGGTGCTGGGGCGGGACCGGACGCTGGCCCGCATCGCGCGCACACTGGAAATGGTGGCCGGCGCTGCGAAATAGGCGGTATAATAGGCATAGCGGCGTGGTCCTTTCAACTTGTGGAAATACCCCTCATCAACTACCCAATGGCTAAAGACCATTGGGCTTGCTCCAATAACTAGAACGATTCCTCCACGAAACTAAAGATTTCGTGGTTTCCTTCGCTCAATCATATGAATAAATAGAGGGCAACTGGGTTTATCCCCTGCGAAGTGTCAACCTGGTATATAATCGAGATGAAATATTTTAAAGGAATTTACTTGACTTTTCCCGTATAGGTGGTATAATACTGTCGGAGAACAGATGAAATGACCATAGCCAAGACAAAACGATTTAGCTTTAAGCGAATACCAGAGAAAGTCCTGAGTATGGCATAGATTTATTTAAGTTTATATATTCTTACCACCCCAGGCAACCAAAAAGAAGCTTGGGGTTTCTTTTTGGGAGTAAAAAATGTCGTAGAAAGTTTCCAAAAACAAGCTCAGGAGAATCGAGCGAATGAAAATGTATATTTTGGTTCGTAGATCAATACCGCTGGGACATCAGGTTAATTGTGTTGGACACGCAACATTGGCATGCTATTTAAAATTCAAGGACCACGCTGATATGCCGGGTTGGTTAGAACATTCTTACAAGAAAGTGACATGCCAAGTAAGTGACGAAGAATTTGAATTAGCCAAGAACAGTTGTGAGGATTGGGCGATTATAAACGAAAGTGACCTAAACTACGAACCAGTTGCCATTGCATTTAGGCCGAGAGAAAAGTTTCCAGAAATTTTCAAAACCTTTAAGTTATTTGGAGCAACATGATGCAAGATTTTGTCAATTATATAGCAACAGCGGTTGAAGGATCGATTAGATTCGTAATTTGTTCGTTCTTGCTATTAATCCCGATCATAATTTTAGGAGTTTGGAAGCTAATTGAAATTATAATTTGGATGTTTAATTAGTTGAGGAAATTAGATGCCAGAATCGTTCGGTAGTTATTTCAAAAAGTGTCGCATTGCTAAGAAGATTACATTGCGATCATTTTGCAAGCAGAACAATTTTAATCCGGTAGATATTAGCAGAATTGAGCGTGGAATGATCCCACCACCTAAAAACAAAATTATTGAATATGCTGTAGCACTGGGGTTACAACCCGAGCAGAATGAATGGCTAGAATTCATTGGGCGTGCGTCGGCAGAGTTTGGAGATATTCCCAGAATACTCAGTGACGAAGAGATTGTTAAGAAATTGCCAATTTTTTTAAAAACTAACAAACCCAGTGATTTGATAGAAAAAATAAGGAGAGCCTAAAATAACCCGAGGGAGCGCATTTGGTAAGTGCGGGCAGTCTTATACACTGCTGTTAATGGGTTCGATTCCCGTCTCTCGGATCAGATTATGGACCAGTAGCCTAATTGGTTTAGGCAGGAGACTGAAGATCTCTGCATTGTCGGTTCGAATCCGGCCTGTGTCCATTAGGGAACGTGATGTTAATGGTAGCATTTTCGACTCTTAATCGAACCGTGCGAGTCCGAATCTCGCCGTTCCCATCGGGAGCGAAGCTGAGCAGGCACAGCACTAGCCTTTTAAGCTAGGGTTTTGTGGGTTCGAATCCCACTGCTCCCATATGGTGGCCAGTATCTTGTTTTGGTATGCTGTTTGCTGTATAATACTTGGTATACCAATTTGTTTTGTATGGTTTCTGTTAACAAGGAGAATAGATTGAACTCGAAAATGAGAAATACTGCGATTAAACACCGCAAAGCCGCCGAGCGTTTACGCACAAAAAGACGGCTAATGCTGGAATCCTCGGTCGAGAATCGTAAGTTGCGTCGTAAATCCAGAAAAGAGAAGAGACAAAATCAAGGCGTGTGATGAAACAAGAATTGGCTAGTGGAAAGTTTCTCCGGTTGATGAAGATTGAAAACAACTGGGAATCCGTCGAAAGAGTCAACGCTGACAAAGTTGTACTAATTATCGCAATAACTGATGATGATAAAATTGTTTTGGTAGAGCAATTTCGATATCCCATAGGTTCTAATTGTATCGAATTGCCAGCAGGGTTAGTTGGCGATGTGAGAAAAGGCGAATCAACCCTAGACGCAGCAAAAGCGGAATTGCTAGAAGAAACAGGATATGAGGCTGATCATTGGCAATTTATTATGAGCGGAGTATTGTCTCCTGGTATGAGTAATGAAATAGCGGATGTATATTGTGCAACTGGGTTGAAAAAAGTGCACGATGGTCCAGTTGATGAAAGTGAAAAAATAACCGTGCATGAGGTTGATATAGACAGATATTCGTTTGCAGATTGGGAGATAAACGACAAACCTCGCAGATCGATATTGGATACTAAGATATATGCGGGTCTGTATGTTGCTGAATTTTTTGTGCAGGAACGAGATGAGAGCCACTGAAGCATTACATTATTATAACAGCGAATCCGCTCCAACTAAGACATGGATGCGGCATCATTATTCACATTTTGACCCCAACGTTGAGGATCAAAAAGCAAGAGAAAAGTACCAAGAACAGAAAGACAGGAGTAAAAAGAAAATGAAAGTAAAGGACATTTTCGGGTAGATTGACAACAAGAAAACAGAAAGGAAGAGCACAATGGAAGTGCTTAACTCACCAGCTTTGGTTCTTAACAAAAATTGGCAAGCCCTTGACACTGTAACGGTTAGAAATGCCATAATTGATGTTATCGGTGAAAGAGCTAAATTTCTTTGTCCGGATTCATATCAAGTCTATGATATGAATGATTGGATGCAATTAGATCCTGGAAATGATTATATTCAGGCGGCTCGACAGAAGATCAAACTGCCTGAAGTAATTATCTTTCCAAATTATAGCCGAATTCAGGAAAGAAAGATGTATTTCTCTCGCAAGAATTTGTGGAAGAGAGATCACGGGAGATGCCAGTATTGTGGAAGTCAGGATGATATAACAATTGACCACGTACTGCCTCGATCTCGTGGTGGAACATCTACATTTACTAACTGTGTTTTGTGTTGCCTAAAGTGTAACACCCGAAAGGGCGGCAGAACACCAGAGGAAGCAAGCATGAAGCTCAGACGATACGCTGTTAAGGATGGCAAGCCATCCATAGAATACTACACAGCTCCAAAACCACTAAGATGGAGTCCATTATATAGGCTTCCACCTGGAAGTTATCCTAAATCTTGGAAACAATTCTTACAAAGCAAGAATGATGAACTTTACTGGAATGTAGAATTAGATCCGTAACCTCAACAATGAGCCCCCTGAATTTCAGGGGGCTTTTCTTTTGGAGAATTTAATATGTTTCTAGATATTTTGCAATTCTTAACTACTAATAAATTGGCAATAGTAGGTGCAGCGGCAACCATTGGTGAATTGGTTGTAATAGCAGTTAATACAATGCGCAAATGTAAAGCGCAAAAAGTGCAAATCATGAGCAATCAACAGGTTAAGACTAAATCGTTTTTATGGTCTGCAAACCCCATAAATTTATTCCGTAAAGTTGATTGATTGTCTGCTTGCTAATTGGTATAATGCATGCTGAAACTGAAAGGGAAGCCATGAAAACTCGAATCGGATTTGTGTCCAATAGCAGCTCGTCATCTTTTGTGGTAATAACGACTAAGTCGTCACACGAAAAAGCATTATCTCAACTTAAGGCATCCTCAAAATTTAAGGATGCTGTTGAGATAATCAACCGATGGTCTGTATCAAAAACAATTGGAAAAGAAGAATTGATTTTAACCGCTGGACACCGATATGAAGATGGTTTGTATAGTTATTCACACGAATTTACAGGTCTAGAAACAAAACGTGAAGATGTTAGTTATGAAGACTACGATGAGATAGATAACGTGTCCAGTGTTTTGTATGAGTATGAAAAAATTATTATTCAGGATTGTGAGAATACTACAACTTTGCACATGAATTGCTAAACCGAGGAAACGAAATGAATGACGAAAAATGTGAAATCATTACTGACGCGTCCGCGCTGCGGCAGGTATCAGCTCCTGTAGATTTGAATTCAGATTATCTCCCAAAAATAAATAAATTATTGCAATCATTTCCCGCTCAGCATTTAGGATTGGCTGCACCACAAATTGGTATATTCGAGAGATTTTTTGTTGCCAACTTGTCGATCGGTCGATTCGTATTTGTAAATCCACAATTAAAACTTCAACCCTCAACAATCGCGTCCACGGAAGGATGTTTGTCCGTGCCAAATGTGCAAAAGACCATTCTCCGTCATGAATTTATTTCTATCAATGCGGACAAAATATTTAAGGTTGTAGGCGGATCTGTTGTAACTCCATCAGTTTGTACATTCGGATCAGAAGAGTCCAAATTGGACACCAAACTTTGTGGATTAGATGCCTGCGTTATTCAACACGAATATGATCATTTGGAAGGCGTATTAATCATAGATCATGGGGATGTGCTAAACCCTGGTGAGCAAAGAAAGCGTCGGGAAGAAAAAAAGTTACAGAAGAAAATAGAGAAGAAGAAACTCAAGAGAAATCAGAAATCTCAACAAACCACCATAAAAATTAGTGACAATCAATTAAAAGAATTAGATAGAAAATTCAAACTATCTGAAAAGCGAAATAAGAAGCGTGTCGAGATACAAGAACGACAACGAGCAATTCGGGAAGAGTCAATATAAACCATTGATTTCAAGACAGATTCAACAAAAAATAAAGTATAGAAGGAATGCTACAATCTGCCACTGAATGTTGCTCTAAAATGATATTTAGAAGGAATAGAAAATATGGAGCAAAATTTTACTCGCGAAGATACTTTAAAATTTTTTGGTGGCGATGAATTAGCAACGGACGTATATCTGAAGAAGTATGCGGTAACTAAACCAGATGGCACGATTATAGAATTTTTACCAACTCAAATGTGGGAAAGGATGGCGGTAGCAGCCGCATCTGTAGAAAAAAATCCCAATAAATGGCAAGAAAAATTTTACGAAGTCCTGTCGGGGTGGAGAGCAGTTCCACAGGGCAGCATAATGTTTGCTCTTGGCAATCCATATCAAAAATCATCATGCTCAAATTGTTTTACTTTACCAATTAAAGATGACAGTCTAGAAGCAATATTTGATACCGCCAAAGAAATGTCTCGAACGTATTCTTATCGCGGTGGTGTCGGCGTTGATATCTCTCCATTACGCCCAGCGGGATCATTAGTTTCTAATGCTGCACGAACATCTACTGGTGCGTGGTCTTTCATGGATTTCTATAGTTATGTAACCAGATTGATCGGACAACATGGTCGCCGTGGTGCTTTAATGATAACCATTGAAGATAAGCACCCTGATTTGATTAATTTTATTACGTCAAAAACTAACAAGTCTAAAATAACAGGAGCTAATATTTCTGTAAAAATAAGCGATGCATTTATGAAGGCGGTTGAAGATAATTCTATTTGGATTATGGAGTTCAAAACAAAACACGAGATTATACATAAAGAAATGCCAGCAAGGGAAATTTGGGATCTGCTTGTTAAAACAGCTACAGAAACCGCTGAACCAGGAATATTATTTTGGGATAATATATTAAAAGAATCTCCCGCCGATTGTTATGCCGATGTCGGATTCAGGACGACTTGTGTAAATCCTTGCGCAGAACTCCCCCTTGCAAATTACGATGCATGCACTCTTCTGTCGCACAATTTAACCACATACACTCGCAATGATTTTACTCAAGATGCATATTTTGATTTTGACCAGCTTGAAAAAGATATACATATATCTACCCGATTTCTGGATAATGTTAAAACAATAGATCTTGAACTGATGCCCCTAAAACGACAAAGGGAGGTTGCAGCTAAAGGACGACGAATCGGCATGGGCACTAATGGTTTAGCCGATGCTTTAGCTAATTTGCGTATCAAATATGATTCAGATGAGGCAATCGAATTTGTTGGCAAATTATACGAATTTTTTGCTAAGACAGTTTATCAAATATCAGTAGAACTAGGCAGAGAAAAGGGTGTCTTCCCGATATTTGATGCAAAAAAAGAAAAAGGACACCCATTTTTGGAAAGAATTGGATTTGCCGGCAAGGCTCGTCGCAATATGGCCTGTTTGACATGTGCCCCTACCGGTTCTTTGTCAGCTATTTGTCGAACATCATCAGGTATTGAATCGGTTTTTAAAAATTCATATACCCGGCGGCGCAAGATAACTCACAATGAAGCAGTCAATATACCCAAATCACAACTTTATAAAGATGAAATGGGAGATTTGTGGCAAGAATATACGGTGGTTCATCATAATGTTACTCGGTATTTGTCTCTCAGGGGGTTAGAGAATACGCCTGAGGTAAAGCTTCCCAAGTATTTTGTCGAATCTCATCAGATAAATTGGGACAAGAGAATTAAAATACAAGCTACAATGCAGAAATTTATTGACCACAGTATAAGTGCGACTGTAAATCTGCCAGTAGGGACAAGTCCAGATGAAGTTAAAAAAATATATGAAGCAGCACATAAATATGGATGTAAAGGTTGTACTGTATATGTAGACCAATCCAGAGCCGGTGTACTTGTAACAAATGAAGCACCGACAAAAATCATCAAAACAGATGCTCCCAAACGTCCGAAAGAAATGAAATGCGATGTTCATCATATTACAGTTAAAGGAGATTTGTATTTCGTAATGGTGGGTATGCTCGAAAATGAACCCTACGAAGTCTTTGCTGGTAAAAACGGATTATTCGATAGTAAAGTAAAAACCGGCGTGATAACTAAAGTCAAGAGAGGACAATATCAAGCCACGCTAGATGATGGAACCACAATTGACAATATTGGAGAACACATAACCGATGAACAAGCTGCTGTTACGAGATTAATTTCTCTATCATTGAGACATGGAGCGGATATTAAACATTGTGTTAGTGTGCTAGAAAAAGTACCTGGTGATTTACAAAATTTTGCAAAATGTATTGCCAGGACCCTTAAGAAGTATATACCTGACAACACTAAGGTGACTGGTTTCACTTGTTTGGGATGTGGATCTAATAACATTGTTCGCACTTTGGGGTGCAAACAATGTCTTGATTGTGGTTGGTCTGCGTGTAATTAGGAGACTAGAAATTGGAAATTAAGGTGAAAAAGCTGCACCCCGACGCAGTGTTGCCTAAATGTGCGAACGAAACTGATGCTGGTTATGATTTAGTCGCAATTGATGAGGGAGAAATTGTTAGTGAAGGTCTTGATATTATGTACATACAATATAGGACTGGTATAGCAATAGCACCACCCGAAGGATACCATACCGAGATATTTCCAAGATCAAGCATTAGCAAGAAACAATTGTTTCTTGCTAATTCCGTTGGATTAGTCGATTGTGTTCCAAGAGACACTCTAATTTCAACACCAAACGGAAATATTGTAGTGCAAGATTTATTCGAGAAAAATGACAAATCATTGATATGCTCATTTAATGAAACTGATTTTTTGATTGAAGAAGACACCGTTTCGGATATGTGGATAGTTGATAATATTGAATTATATCAAATACAAACGGATGAAGGTGATATTTTAGAGATTCCAGCCAATAAGCTAGTATATACAGATAATGGATGGAAAAAGGCATGCGAATTAAAAGAAAATGATAATATTTTAAAATTTTAGATTTTACCAAAGGAAAATGTCTCCTCTATAGATAATTGATTATAGAGGAGATGTTTATGATAAAAACAAAAATATGTGTAGAGTGCAAAGAGGAATTTATACCAAACAAGTATCGACAAGACGTGCAAAAATTATGCTCAAATAAATGCGCCATAAAATACAGGGGCAGAAAAAGACGTAAACGAGTCGATATAGCGTGCATAATGTGCGGAAAAATTTTTACTGTTGTTAAATCTAGATCTGATGCAAAATTATGTTCCAGAAAATGCCAAAGAAAATATTATTTAAGTGATCAGAATCCAGGCCGGAGACGAAAAAAAATAATCTGCAAAATTTGTAAAAAAGAGTTTGAATGTTCAAACTATGAAAATCGGATATTTTGCTCATTGAAATGTTTTGGAAAAAGTATTGAGGGAGTATCCCGCAAGAACGAAAAATCCCAGATATCTTTACATTGTCTAAATTGTAACAAAGTTTTTACAGTTTGGAATTATAGAAAAGATGCCTTGTTTTGCTCAAAAAACTGCAAAAATCAATCCAACAGAACATCAAAAATATGTCAGAGTTGCGGAAAGTCCTTTACTGTTCCTGTTTATTTAAGTTGCAGAATATTTTGTGGGCAAGAATGTGCCGCGCGCGGAGTCGGCAAACGAATATCGATGTTTTCCAAAGAAATCACTCAGTTTCTGGATGATAATAAGATTGTTTACAAAACAGAACGACCAATCAAAGGCGATAACTTTAAATATTTTGTTGACATATTAATTGATAATATTGTAATCGAATGTTTCGGTGATTATTGGCATTGTACACCTGATAAATACGGTCCTGATTATTATCACTCTCAAATTAAATTAAGTGCGAAAGAAATTTGGGACAGAGACGCCTTGAGAATAGATCGTATTCGAAATAAAGGATTTCGAACAATGATAATCTGGGAGGGCAAATTCAATCAAAACAAGAACAAAGTACAAAAGGAGATTTTAAATGAAATTTGTAAAAATTAAATCAATAAACAAAAGCAGAGTTGCTCCGATATATCATTTAACCGTTGAAAAAAATCACAATTTTTTTGCTAATAGATTATGCGTACACAATTGTGGGTATCGCAATGAAGTTCTTGTGCGTTTCAAGTATGTTGGGCATCATAGCTTTTCGGCGGATACATCTAAGATATATTGTAAAGGCGACAAAATCGCTCAGCTTGTAATTCGAAAAACTGAGAAAATGGATTTTAAATTTGTAGATGAATTAGATGCAACTGAAAGAAATCTGGGAGGATTTGGGTCTACGGGTAATTAGTATCTTGCTTGCCAGTTGCTATTTGTAACAATCTGTTCGATTGATTTATTTTCTAAATCAGACACAAGTCCCCGAGGAGTGCCACCTGTAGTAAGATACCAGTATATAAAAGTTTCTGCCTGTAACGTTGACAATTTATATTGTGATTTGACTCGATTTATAAGATTCGCACCAACAGCCTCTTTCTCTAGATGCGCTAACTGAATGACGTTATATCTTCCTTCTCCTAAATCTTGCGGTGTGAGAAATTCTTTTACCCGTTCGCCTCCCATTTGTTGTGGTATTCTTTCGTATAGATCTCTCGACCTTTCGGGTATTCTTGTCCATTTTTGTTTTTGCATCTCGTAAGAAGTGATATACAAACTCTTGCCAGCTGCCTTAGCAAGTGTTATAACCATGTCTAACATTACCATAGGCCAATGTCTAAATGTTTTATTCCAAAAAGCAAGAGCAAGAGCTTCGTCATAAGCTGTATTATCCGGATAACTTAGATTTATAGGTGCTGAATCTTCCTTTCGGTACCATTGTCCGTCTTTCTTGGTAACATATCCCTCTTGAATCTCTTTTATTTTTTCCCGTGTATTTTCTGATAGCGCTAAAATATCAGCATCGGTTTGTAGGTTATCAATTATCCAGTTGCCATAGTCTTCTTCACTAACTCTGCAATAAGCAATATTCCCATAATGGTGTCCTCTGTTGTTGACCAATTTTGTTAACATGTCTCTGGCATATGGGCACATTGCATCACCAAAATTTTTCAACAGCGATGAAGGAGACATTGTAAAGGTCATTGATGGAACATCTGGTTCGCCATAGGATTCTTCGATATCAAAGCGACATGGAATCATTTTGATATTTTTCAAGCCAGGATATTTGTTGGCGAATTCTTTTTGTGCATTATCGATTCTGGTTAAATAATCAATAATTTGCTGTATATTTTCATGTTGTTCCAAAAGAAGTTTGATATAGCTTAAATATTCACCCTTTAAATTTCTCTTTTTTGCAAAATCAAGTATTATTTGAGGATGTATTGGAGAATCAGGAAATTTTTTCATAGCCGCATCAAAAAACGGGAGATACGTTTTTACTATATCTGCCGAACTAATTGGTAGCATCTCAGAAAGATCTAAATTTTCTTTTGACATTAAAGCCTGGTAGTCACTATATTCAATTGCTTCTACTGCTTTTTTACAGTCATAACAATATATTCCGTCGTGGATAAATTGGACATATTGCCCGTAGTCATCGCCTCCAACTACACATCTGCCACAATTATCACAACAGGTCATTTCCATTCGGTCTTTACACTTATCGCACACCCATCCTTCAAAACCATTAAGTGTCATGTCGCTTGTAAAATGCATCGCTTCCTTTTCATTTTCTACTTTCTCAGAACAACTCTCACAGTTGGGCAAATCATCATAGCACTCCTCGCAATATATCTCATCAAGTTCATGGATATCATCTCTGCCGGGTATTATTTCGTCACCGCATTTGCTACAGAAAGATATTTCCCATTTTTCACAATCATCACAGATGGGTTTTAATTGTTTAACCTTAAATTTACTGAAATTTATTGCTATTAAGTTTGCAGTATTATCCCGCATTCCATCCAGCTCATTTATTCTATCAAAAACGCCTTTATAAGTAGTATAATACCCTTTAGTTGCAGGCATTAAAGATATATAAATGTGAGAATTTGTATATGGATATAATGGGGATGCAGATAGAGCATTAGATAAATCTGAATAAAAGTCCCCACATACTTGTTTATTTTGAATTTCACTATCGTCTAAATTTTGTTCTGAATATGTTTGTTCATGCATTTGTTCTAATCTTAATAAATAATTATTTAATATCTGTCGATATTCATTCATTAGCTTAGCAATTTCTTCGGAAATTATATTTTGGTCAATGTTAATTCCGATCGATTCGCTAGAAAATACATTGCCTTCTTTGTCGCGGTCAGACCAATAATTCACTCTGACAATATTTTCTACCTCTTCATTGCATAGAGCACATCTCCACCTGCCATCTGCATCGGGGACTTTTTGTGCATCATTTTCTAGAAAAGAAGTATAATATGAAATATCATGGTAGGGTAGAACTTGCTGGGTCTGGGCAGTTTTAATGGCAAATTCCCAATGTCGGCAAGTTCGTATTTTAGGATAAATCCGAAGCAAAACAAACTCCTAGAATATATAATTGACCATACGCAAAAAGGTTATTGCAATCCTTTAGTGGTATTTTAGATCGATATGGGTAATACAGGTGATCTCCATTTTCAGCCGGTTTTGCACAATATCACGGCGGACGAGGTAATTTTTTGCTATCGTGCAGGCGATGCTGATTCGTTGGATGTAGCAGAATATTATAAATCAGCTCGTGGTTTAGATGCAGACCATTTAATTCCACTTCCTTGTGGTTTTGATAATATCATTATAGAACAAGAGTACATTGATACCATCGAAACTCCATTGCTACAAAAACTTAACAAATTTACCGAATCTACTAGCGCGTCCTCGGGTAGCCATCGAATTTGGGTTATAATTTTGGGATATCATATACCTCATGCCTATTATGTGGACAATGATCCCTACGGAGAAACAATTGCAATTGCCAGCAGATTGCATCGACTAGGAAAAAACAAGAGTTATAAATTTCCCAATTTTGTATATGATCGTAAATCTTGGTCATATTTCGACCAAGAGGATGCCTCAGAATTTTATATCACAGCTATCATCGATGGTCCATCTGTTCTTGTTGCCAAGAGATTAATAGACAGATCTGTCGATATTGATAATCAATTATTTGTTACTGGCTCTATTTATGTTGATCCTTTTGGAAAACAGGATACAGAAAGTCAGTTAAAATTTCAATCTGATGTATTGGAATTTGTATCATTCACAATCCCCAATATGGGTATGGATCACAAAATAACGGCAGAATTGCCAGGTGAAGATCCAATGGTGCACTTTTTTAAGAATGATTCCTTTTATTGGGGATGGTATACGCCTAGATATTCGAGTAATTTGTTTATCAATCAAAATGAAAGGCGAGTTTTTCTATACAATGCAGATGATGACTCTGCTTCGGATTTATCAAATGATTTGAGTGGGGAAAGTGACCCTTGGTGTAACATTGCAATTAATATAGAACCCGGATATGCAGCCTGTGGTGGTGCCGTAAGCGCACCTGGTGAAGATGCGTATCTAAGAGCGCGACCATTTTTTGAATCCCTACAGAGAGGTGCATCTTTGGGTGAATCATTTTTGTTTGCGTCTCCCTATGTCGATTGGAAAATTGTTTTAATTGGTGATCCATTATTAGTAATTAATTTTCCTGCGAATCTTCCGCCCGAATTGGACCTGCAAAACACCAAAATTCCAAACAAAGAAGTTATACGTCGGACAAAAAATATACTTGAAGATGCTATTGCGTGGCAATACAGGCAACCAGATATCCTGGAAGATTTGATTGAATTTAATTATAAATCCAGCAATGTGTCCGAACAATTGCCACTTATGTATCACTTAAAATCATGGTATCAATCAAAATCTATTTCGACTAGAAATCAAATGCTATCACCGATCGTGTCAAAGTGGATAACTTATATACTAAACACCGAAGGAACATCTCTTCAATCGTGGTTAGAAACTTACCAAGAGAAGGCAAGTTCATACCTTAATAATGTAATTGAAACAGTGTCTAATAAAATACCTGATAATTTAGTGCATCCTTTGGGGCATTGGGAATATGAATTTGTTTACACTCATCCGCGAAAAGCGTTTGAAGACGTTTTTTTTAATCTTCAAATATCGGACTCGAATACATTTGCAACTATATTAGCTAATATTAATAGCTACACTGCAATTGGTGGGTGGAGATACGAAAGTGAACCACATATTTTTGTTCAAATCGGCACCTCGGGAGTGCCATCAAATTATAGCGGTCGCCGAATTAAATATACGTCACAAGAGTCAGATTACCTCACATCACTTGGCTTATATTATATTCGATGGAGAGCATGGGATAGTAATGGATCTCCAATTGGGGATTGGAATATAGATTCTATACAAAAAATCATATCGAGATAGTTATGAATATTAATTTTCAAATGAGTAAAGATAGATTTGAAGAATATGCCGAGAAAATGGGAAATATTGCCCGGGCAGGGATTAGAAGTGCCCAATCGCTATTTGGTATAATCGCAATAGTAGAAAAAGCAGATTTTTCCACTTTTAATTTAAATGATGATACCATGAGGTCGGTTGTGGGGTTCAGAAATTCTGCGGTTGATTCATATCAGATTGTCTATACCGAAGCTTATCAGCTGACTTCTATGACAGGAGCGTTTAGGGCGTTAGGCGACCATGTCCAGAATTGGACAGGGAATACGATCAATGACTATTTGACTGATAATGGGATAATTGTAAACAGGACTTTTGGCACTATTACTCAGAGAGTAATGGGTGTTGCCATTAGTGATTCAAATTTGGAGTAGTCGTGGAAAAGTTAGATATTGACGTTAATAATATTTTCGGTAGGATTCGTGATAGAATTGCACTTGAAAGCGAGGCCGACGCAGAAAACTATCTGCCAAATATTATAGAATTTTGTGAGTCAAACAGGTATCTTAATCTCCCAGATTCTGGAATTCGATTGTTTCCAATGCAACGTGTAATTTTAAAAATTTTCTATCGAGGACAAAAGGGGAATGAACACTTAAAACTCACTGAAGATGAATTAAAATTATTAATAGATTATAAAATGGACAAAGTGATCGCAAAGTATCGAAGCGAGCATTTATTTAGAGAGTTAGTATTAGTATTAGGTCGAAGGTGTATAAGTGGCGATACTCTGATATTTGATGCAGTAACAGGAGAGAATAGGTCTGTTGAAGATTGGTATAAAGATAGCAAACATCTATCTGTTTGGACATATAATGAAGAAAACAAACAATTTGAAATAAATAAAGCAGAGATAATAGAACAAGGTATTCGTGAATGTTTTCGGGTGACAGTTGATAATGGAGATTATGTAGATTGTACTGATAATCATCCGTTGTTAACACCGAATGGCTGGAAGCAATTAAACGATTTGAAAGTTGGTGATTTAATAGCTCAGGCAGATGATATACCCAAAACAGATGATGGAGAGGGACTAGAAGAACACGAGGCAGCTATACTCGGATATATAATTGGCGATGGAAATTGCACGATGGCGCGAGCATATTTTACTTGTAATGATCAACAAGTAATAGAGCATTTACAAGAATGTCTGGATAAGCTTTCTGATAATATGATTGTTCAATACGACAATAATACCTTATCACCATATCAATACTCTTTGCGACAAAAAAATATTAAATATAGAACTTATATTAAAAACGGAAAATCTGTTACACATCGATCTGTTTCTGATTTATGTAGATTTTTGATTAAACATGGGCTACAGGGAAAAACAGCCAAACAAAAGAGAGTGCCACAAGCAGTGTTTTCTGCAAGTAGCAGGGTGAAATCTGCATTTTTAAAGGCTTATTTCTCTTGTGATGGATATATGTCACCAAGAAACAAAAATGGTAATGCCAGGATTGAATTATATTCTGTTAATCAAGGGTTGCTAGAGGATGTTCATGAATTATTGATAAGCCTGGGAATTTATTCAAAAGTAAGAGAAAAAAGAACAAAATATATTGAAATTATAGACAATGGCAAGACCTATAGATATCCCAATCATCTTTCGTATAGGCTATCTATAGAGCGCAATTATGATGTTTGCCGATTTAGTAAATACATTGGAGCTTTTAAAAATTATGATACTAATGTTGCGCAATTTATAACCGAAGAACTGCACTTTGTTAAGATCCAAAACATTAGCAGTATCGGCACTAAACAAACATATGATATATGTATATACAATTCTGGCTCCGGATCTCATAATTTCATTATTTCTAATGGGCTCCAGATGCATAACAGCGGTAAGGATTTTTTGACATCAATTATAGCCTTATACGAAGCTATGAAACTTCTTGAATGCCCCACGGGTAGTCCATTTATATATTACGGATTGGCGTCTGGTAACCCAATTTATATTTTAACGATCGCAACATCTGGAGATCAGGCTCACATTTTATTCAATGAAATGAAAGCACGAATACATACTTCAGAGTATTTTCGATCTAAAGTTGGAAAGATAGAAATTGACAAGATGTGGCTATTGACTCCAGAAGATCGTAAACACAATAAAAAACTTGTTGAATCTGGACAGGATAATATTCAGACACCTGGTAGTGTAGTGATCATGTCCGGTCACTCTAATAGCGAATCGTTGCTTGGCAAGCGAATTTTTGCGCTGTTGCTTGACGAAGTTGCATCTTTTAAATCAGCAACAGCGTCATCTTCGTCGGGAGACCGAATCTATTCGGCTTTAGCTCCTGCAACGTCAGATTTTAAAATTCCAGGCAAAACGTATTTAAACGAGCAAGGAAAAGAGTTACCATTCTACGATTCAAAAATTATCAGCATTTCATCACCCAGATCTGAGGAAGGTATATTATATAAATTATACCGAGAAGCGCCTGATAGTCCGAGTCGTTTAGCATTTAAATTACCAACATGGAAAGTAAATCTTCAATTCGATGAGGACAGCCTGAGATCTGAATTTAAATTTATAAATGACACTGAATTTGCAATGGAGTTCGGTGCAGAGTTTTCTGGAACCGCTGGTGAAAAATTTATTCCTAATAAGTACGTGGATGAAGCAGTAGATCTGGGAAGAAAAATGCTGCTAACCCAGAAAATGCACGGATACCCCGGACAGGTGTATTTCGCCCACTTAGATCCCGCCACCCGATCCCATAATTATGCTTTAGTTATTTTGCATATCGAAGAGAGAATACGAGCAACAGAGCGAAATGGACTTCATGTCAAAGAAAAGATCAAATTATTTGTTGTAGACCACTTAAAATTTTGGCAGCCTACGGTCGATGATTCTATTAAAATCAATGATGTAGATCAATATATTATAAGATTGGCTCGATTATTCCGATTCGCAATGGTTTCGTTTGATGATTTTAATTCCACCGCCAGTATGCAAAAAATTCGAGCTAAGGGAATACCAACTCGAATCACATCTTTTCGTAAACAGTATAAAATAAAAATTTATGACACTTTAGAACAACTTTTAATCAATCACCAATTGGTTTTGCCATATAAAGGTGACTGTGCAACTCAACTTACAGGAGAGTTGAAGTGCCTAAAGCGAATTTATACTCCTATTGGGTTCAAAATTAAACCAGATCCAGAATCTAATTTTCCAACTGACGACATGGTAGATGCACTTGCAGGTGCAATTGGTTCGAGTTCAGAGTCGGTATATACAGGATATCCCAAAAGCTCTACCGTTAATATGCCGCAATTTCGAGAGGATTTATCTCATAAATGGAATATAGGAAGAGGTTCCTATCCTAATAATACGTGGAATGATATTAGTAGAAAATTTGGAAAATTGAATCCGTATGGAGGTTGATACGTAGTAATTTTTGAATAATTAAAGATACTATCTTAAGGAGATATCATGTTTAATTTGAATAAAACCAAGTCGGCACAGATTACAACCGAAGAAAAAATGCTTCGAAAGGATCCTACTGGGCCAGATATTGATGAAAGGCAACTTGAAAAGAAATTACCACATCGAGATGGTTATGAAAATGTAACCACTGAATCTCAAATGGATAGAAAATCAAAGAGTGATGTTCAAATTATAGAAAAAGTCCTTAATGATGCCAAGGGATATATAACCCATCGTAGTGATGCTGGTGACCTGCCAATCCCTCCAATCAACGTGCTAGTCGAAAAGCTGAGGCAGAACCGAATGGACAAAGATTGGGAAGTTATTAAACAAAAACATTGGAGTCAGGCCAATGATCAGGCGCAACAGGGGGATTTGCCAAAGTTGAAGGGTAATGCTGCACAGCATGATAAGCCAGTATTAAATAACGATCCACAGCGATTTGCTGGAGAAACAACCATGCCAATTCATACCGATCAATCTGAAAACGATAAAGGACATGGCAAAAAACAAACCATAAAGCCGCTCGTTGGAGGTATAACAACTGCCGAAATCAGTGCGGTTGCCGACAAAATTAAGGTCGGAGAGTCGATTGATTATGACACGGCTATAGTTGCTATACTACATCAATCCGATAAAGAGAAAAGAGAACTAACTGATGTGGAAAGACGTTCTATAGTTGATTTAAAAATTGCCCGAACCAAAGCATTACTGAGTAAATAAGATATGTCGTGGTTATTGAAACTTTATGGTTCTAATGTAAGTATTGATGACCGCGCTGTTGAAAAAAAATTAATTATTGCCGATCGGGATAACCCTAGAATTAATGACACAGAATGGGACAGAGTCCAAGAATTGTTAAACGGCGATCATCCGTTATCGACGTTTAGACATAAGCACGATTCTGGTGCCCCTCGTAAAACCCAGTTGAATTTGGGCCCTGGTATGGGGTCACAAGATAGAGGAAATTCTGCTGGCGGTATGAACGCGGCTGGCGACGAAATGGAGCGAAACGACCCTCGAACACCTCGGTCATGGTATAATGAAGGGGATGCGCAGGCAGATGATGAGACTGGACCTGGAAATAAATCCATTATGCCAGCACCAGATGGAAGCCGTAATGATGGATACGCAGCACAGAGAATTTTTTTAGATAATGTTGATGCGTTCAGTCCTTTTATTGATAGGGATAACTCCCCACAGTCAGTGGTTCAGAAGAAACATTTGAATAGTATTTTAACATCTCGGCCTGTGCCTCCAAAGAGAGTTTTTGTAGATAGAAAGTAAACTACTCTATGATAAATTCAAGGAGCTTGTGAGCGATGGAACACAACGTAAGAGTTTACTAGACTAAGAAGAAAGGAGACTATTATTCTACGTTAAGAGAACTACAATCACCCCGGAACGCCACCCTAATTCCAGGCTCTGAGCTAGAACCATTTAA
>Ga0172380_10002632_pt1 | contig 26965 bp, 39 predicted proteins | sample Leawe162metaG_FD_119747 | JGI IMG/M metagenome (GOLD analysis project Ga0172380, IMG submission 119747) | Leachate microbial communities from a municipal landfill in Southern Ontario, Canada - Leachate well 162 metaG | ecosystem: Engineered > Solid waste > Landfill > Unclassified | place...
ATTTGTTGTTTGTTAATTTTTAACGGGATTTCTTTTTCTTTTTTAATTGTTTTTGAATTGCATTTTTGCACTTATTCAATTGCCATTTTCGAATTGAATTTATAAACACGCTGAGACCTTTGTGGACAGACGGTTGCAGGCGGCTAGTCTAGTTAGGACGGTGGTGTGTCCACTTAGGTCTAGTCTGGTTTGTACCGAGCATTGTATTGCTACATGTGTTGGTACAAGCTAGGCGATGGCGTTTGTGCAGGTCAGAGGCTTGCGGGCTCTAGCTAGGTAGAGAAGTTATTTCCTAGGTGCTCGATAGGACCCCTTGCACTGCTTGGCTTTCGACTTTTTAATTCGGTTGAGTTCCTTATGCGCGCCGACCCGACCGTCAGACCTGATGCGCATAGGCTGTCCACAGACGGAACAAATGCCCTGGTTATAGCGTCCTCGGAATGTCATGGTGAGTAGTTTACCAAATGTGTCAATCCCGGACGATCGGATACCCTACCGGGGTACAGTAGTTGGTTAGTAATTCTCGAGGACCGTCCCAAGTGGACAGACGTTTTATTAGTTGTTCTCTATACACGTGCGCGACGGCTCGTGAATTTTTCACTGGACTTTTTTTATTTTTTATTTTCATTTCTTTTGTTCGTTAATTATTCACGAAAATTATTTTCCAAAATTTTTGACTGTCCACTTAGGATTTTAATTCAACAAAGAATATACAAAGGACATTCAATTAATTCTTTAGCGAATTCATTCAGCGTTTCGAAATGGATTGGGTGCAGGTTGGTAGCCGAAGGTGCACCCAAACCATACTGCTCTAAAACGGATCGGTGTTCCAGCAGTATAGTCGAGGTGCTCTTTTGGCACCCGGCCTGCACCCGGCCCCTGACCTGCACTTATACACCGTACACTTTAGACAGCACAGTGGTTGACCTGCACAAACAGTGATCAACTCCTCGAGTCCACAAAGGACTACACAATTGATTCCACAAAAGTTTCTGTTGATTTCATCAGAAAATTATCAGCGAAATTTTCCAAATAAATTTCTCGTAAGCTCATCAGAAATTTTGCACAGAAAAAAGCCCGGCCGTTTCCATGTGAATTACACAGAAAGGCCGGGCATATTTTTCAGTTAGTTATTCACGACAATTCTATGTGACGGTAGCCTCGAACACCGTGGCGTATTACCGGCGTAGCCTTGCCTGCCATTACGGTATTGAGGCTCTCATAGAACCGCTGTGCCGACATGGTGTGATAGCCGTTCAGTTCTGCCCACGTGGTGTAAGCCATGTAGATATCCGTGCGTGCTGTGAACGCGTCACGTGATTCCTTAATGCATTCCTCTACGAAACCGCGCATAGGGTCAGCTTCATTTCTAAACCGCTCCGTGGCGTTGATGACACTCGGCGGAAGCGAGAATGAGCCACGCCGCATGACAGCTTGCAAGCCGGTCACAGCACCCCTCAACAAACCCTGTAGCTCATCCTGCGTGGTCAGACGGTCGATCAGGTCCGGATCTGCCCGACCAGCAGGGAAAAACCGTGTGAAGGGAATTACAACCCACCGTGAGAAAAAGCCTTCGGTGGTGTCCGCTGTACGGGGCAGTGCATTAAATGCCGCAATCATTAGCGCACGACAGCGAAATACAAACGGGTCCTTATGCTTGTGTTGCGCCATCATGTAATCGCCACCCGTTAGCTGTTTGAATTGCTCAGTGCTTTTGAATATACGTGGATCCACGTCGCCAACGAGATTAGCCAACTTTCCGTATAATTGCGCTGAGCTAAATTGGGAAGAATCGAGAGCTTGCGGAGTAACCGCTGATATATTTCCATGTCCCACAAGCATTCTCGCCAATCGTATAAAAGTTCCCTTTCCATTGCGACCACTTCCGTATAAGAGGATCGCTTTATGCAAGGGATTATCATTGAACAACATATACCCAAGTATTTCATATGCAAGTTCAATAGCATCAGAGGGGAAGACCTCAGCAAAGAACCGGTCGATTGCGGGGCATTCGGCATCGTCATTCCATTCAATAGGTAAACGAATTGTGCTTACGATAGTTGAATTATGGGGATAGAGTTTTCCATCCGACCAATCAAGGAGTCCATTAGGGAGGTTGAGGTATCGCGTGTCTGTTCTGTCTTCTGTGATGAGCGGCTCTCTGCTGATAACAGCACTACGGACATTCGCAGCATGAGACGGGCGATATCGTTGGTTGAGCAGTCGGACAATACGACGGTTAATTTCAGCGTCTCCGTCTGGCGTCCATAAGCCGTCCGCATGACGATAAACGATTCCACCTGTACCCACGGCAAGTTTTCCAGTGCGCTCAACAGCTCTCCGCAATGTTCTGGCTTTAAGTCCATACTTGCCGTCAAAGAATCGGTCCGGGTCTTTTCCCCGTTCCGCTTCCTCAACAATGCACGGATCTCCATGGCGCACCCTCTCTACGGCCGTTTTTTCGATTGCCCCAACGATTGAACGTGTGAATTCGGAAGCTGATATACCTTCGCTATCTCGTCTTCCTGATTCTTCTGCTTGAGCCAGAAAGGTACGTTTGATCGCAGCGAGGGCGCGATACCCTCCCGTATGTCCATTGGAAACTTCGGCGAGAATTGCCCATATAGCGTTAACCATAGCATCATGCAATCCTCCGAGTTCCGCATGCTTGCGGATATCCCGTTGGTGTCGTGTGACAACCCGCTTAATCTCAGGGCATGGATCACCCCCGCCGTGTTCTTTGATCCATAGTCGACTGTCCACTTTGGCTCGATCACGTCGGACGTAATTGTCGCCCTTAGTGAAATGACGCCACGATTCCGGCAGGTCAGCAAATTCATCAATCCCCGGAAAATATCCGTTAGAAACGGCCAAAGTATTTTTCCGGAGATTCGCCCAGCGATATTGCCCACCGTCAGGGTGAATCGACGGAGGGAGCACCATGTACCTGTAATGGCGGTAGATAATGTCAATTCCTGGTCCTAACTTTCCTGGCCACACTAATCCTTCGGGAACTACGTACCACATGTGGTATCGGTCCGGGTCACCACGAAAGCTCATCCACGTTGGAGGCAAAGGCCCTAGTTCATTCTCCAATTCGGATAGTGCCTCGATTGCGGCCGGTCCGTCCACATCGATCACGACAACCCCATCCGGGATTATGCAACCGATGTTCTTGTGACGATTGTCCAGTGTGGACCGTCCAATGTAGACACCTTTAAGCCAGTCCTCTAACAAGCTCTCGGAATATTCCACATCGTTAGGCACACCCTTGGGTGGCGGACCTTTCTTGCCATCTGGCAAGGGGATCGGGAGATAACCAGCGTGGTAATAGTCCATAGCAGCTGTATGGAAGGGAGACCATCCCGTTGATACACGAGTTGGTACTAACCGGCCGGTGGTGCTATCATCCTTGGCGCGTCGGGCTACGGCCGGTCGTTGTTTCACCATTTCCATTTCCTCCTAAAAGGGTGCTCCGTGCTTTGAGATATGCCCGTCTCTCGGCACGGGGCACCTCTTTTTTGTCCACATTGGACTGTCCTAAATCGACAGATCAGTAATGAAGCGCTTAGGGTCTCGAAGATCACCCTGCAAACGCTCATGCAAGAAATATGAATACCATTCGGTAGCCCAATATGTCCGACGTTCAGCCAAGGTGCCACGTGGATACAACGGATCTTTGGGGTTGTAAATCGGCTTAGTGATAATGAATTCTTGATCAGCGATCCGATCTAACAAATGCTTAGCTTCGTCATCGCTGAAATCGATTGGATGACCACAACCGATACAAGCAATGTAAGTCCGTCCCATCTCATCATCCCGGAAACCGAACACACGGGCATCACAGCAAGTGGAACGCAGGAATGGGCTCATCATGGCTTAGTCCAAACGCTAACAGGTAGACCCTTCCTAATTACGAGACGCTTACCCCGGAACCACACCACCAAGCGTCGCGACTTGTGTCCAAATTGGATCTCACCGAACGGAATTCGGATATAGCTCTTATTTCCATAGCGCTCGTAAAAATTCATCCGCGTGTGCTCCTCCATCGTGGCTTAGCATCGTGCGAGTTTCTCAGATGAGTCCGCATCCAGCGCTTGAACTGAGGCACTGAGCTTGAATAATCCTGCCGACAGATAGGGCACCTACCGCTAGCCGAGATAGAGGAGCCTCGGGCATGAGTACGCTGTCTAGTCACGTAGTTGACCGTGTGAGTTTCTTTTCCTGCCATCAGATCAGGCCATCCATTCGCATTAGGGCGATCACACAAGCTGTCACCATGCCAACCCACCGGTAATAGCCAGCATAGAGCGTGACACCTTCGTCATCGGTTAGTGGTTCCACTCATAGCCCCCGATCAATTAGCTCAGCTTCGGAATCGGCGGCTGATAACGCAGCCTGCACAATTCGTTGTATCGATTTGTCATCGAAGTAACGATTTTTCAATATCGTTGTAAATTCAATAGTAAGGCCGTAGATATACACACGCACTTGGGGTGGTTGATGAGTACCCTCCTCCATATGTCGAACGCTTACATTTATCTGCCTGAGGATATGAGTCCCCTGTGTATTAATTGCCCCAATATCCACCTAAATTCCTCCTAAGACGCCGAAAGCCCCCCGGAGGTAGTTCCTCCGAGGGGATCGGCTTTTGAATTATCGGGAATTACTCGTCGTCCTCGACGCCCGTGATCTTGACCTTGACGGTATCGGTACCGAGCGGCGCGTAGATGGAACCGACCATCGTGCCGTTGAGGTTGGCAGGGACAACGAATTTCGCGTAGCTCTTAGTGTCAGAGTGATATTCCAGCTCCACTACGAAACCGTCCGTCGTGGGTGCCTCTTCCTCGACCGGCTCCTCTGCCTTGGCCGCAGGCTTGGGCGCTGGCTTGCGCGTGGTGGCCTTAGCAGCCGTGCCCGTGGTCTTGGCCGCAGAGGTACGCCTACGCGGCGTGGTGGCGGTCTTAGCGGTCGTATCAGCCATTTCCTTGCTCCTAGCTAGATGGGGTGCTGGTGTCCCAGCAGTGCCCAGACTCCCTACGTGCTGATTTGCTGTCAAGTCACGATTGCGTAACGATCACTTGAGAGGTTTAATTCCCCCGGTCAGCGCTCCGTGAGGAATAGAAAGAGCAGCCAACACAACTAACGAAATTGAGAACAGAAGTAAAAGCACTAGTAAAAAATTCAAATGCTTGTCAACAAATTTCCAAAAGTCGCTCATTCCGGGTGCCTCAAATCATGTGCGTAATGAATGTTGTCCGAACAAGCACAGTCCCAATATGAATTTATCTGATCACCTTCATTCAATTTCCATGGTCTAGACTTGCTGGCTTCCTTGGTCCTACGCACGTGATATACCAAGTGTTGCATAGCCGCTAGCTCATCCTTGCCAAAGCGTTTGTTAAATCCAAACATCTTGAGTCTAGCTTTGGTCTGGTTGCTTCTAATGGAGCGGTTCTGATATTTGAGCTGTAGCCCTGTCTTACTAACCTCCCAATCGATTACTGCGTTGATCCTAACTGGACTGAGTAAATCCTCTTTGGTGCCAACAGTCTGCACTAAATCGAAATCCTCAGTACCGGCAGTAACCGCGAGGAAACCCCAATCCTCAACAGATTTTTTAACTAGCCAGGAAGCTTGCCGACAGTGCTCGTGCTCGGGACCCTTGTACTCTCCGGACTCCCAGTAGTCCAAATTGGACAGAACCATGTTCTCGGGGCGGCTAAAGGCCATACGCTTAACGACCATGAAAGCCCAGCCGGTAGCCGCCAAACCTGGATCAAACCAAATGAATACGTGGTGCCCTCCATCTTCGTTCATGCTTTCCTCACTTGGATATTGGTCCTAGCTGGACAGTCGCGGCACTTCTCCCACGTGATCACTTTACGAAATAACTTCCGGGATTTCTTAACAGTGCCTCGATTATGGGCACACCCGGCTTTACCGCCTGACCATTCATACGCCATTTTTGGGGTCCTCGTATCTAGTACATTCTCGACTGTCCACACGAATTCGAGTACGCGAGGGGGTCTTAATTTCAAGATCCCATCCTGGATATGTCTTGGTCACCTCACATGCTATAAATCGTCCATATGAGACGATGTCTTGTTTTTTGAAGTCACTTCGGTGGAACATGAACCCCTCCAAACAGAAGCCCTCAGATCCTCACCTGCTGGAATTCCTGGACACCCACATTCCCAACTCTGCAAAGGCATGTCGCTTCTGCTAGGCGGGATATGAATGCTCATTGTAAGATTCATGGTTTGATCCTATTTTGAGACTTGGTGAAATGTCCACAATCTTTGCATTGCTTACGCCTGAATTGCTTACCATACGTGAGAGCATCCTGCCATTCACCCCAACGTTGCCGACGGGCCGGATGGTCACATTCACTGACTTTCTTTGGCCAGGCCATTATTTAATTACCCTTCCTGTGCCAGAACACTCGGGATTAGGTCCCATTACCCTCAGATTGTGCGAAGGAATAACCCACTGAGTCCCTTTTAAATCCAATGTGAATCGTTTCCTACACTCAGGGCACCTACCTTTTGGTGCTTTATTACCAAACATTATGCTTCCTTTCTGTAACCATGGCCCCATGAGGGACCGTACACTTTACCAGATGCGGTGATAGGCACCCCCATAAATTCCGTAGACATGACCTCTCCGTATCGTTCGGCAAAGTAGGCTGCCTCAGCTTTGGGAGCCTGCCCTAGAGCCTCATCGTGCACTAGCAGAAGCACAGTAGGCTCTAACTCGGGATCGTCCATCAGGCGGAGGAAACCTCGCTTAAAGATATCCGCCGCGCAAGATTGAACTTTGTAATTCACTACGGTATATGGCTTTTCCGCATCAACCACTAAAGGTCGCCCAAACTCGTTATGAATTCGAGCAACCTTGCCCCGGCACAGTCTCTTGATTTCCGCCTGAACGATCTTGCGAGCATTCTTACCGGCGTCTGTGTCTCCTCGGAATTCAAACATCTTGGATAGTAGGCGTTTGTATTGTTTGTACTCAGCAGGATTAAGAGCATTGCGTAGCACTAGCTCTTGCTGAGTCTTGGCGAATTTAGCCAGGTTCGGAAGAGTCGTCTTATAGTCCTCGACTAACTTCTTAGCCTCTCCGTATGGAATTCCATACCGTTCCGTCATGGTCCAGGCGCTACCGCCAAAGGCGAATGTGAATCCAATATTCTTGGTCTTCTTGTACTCGTCTGGTGTGTGATCTTCTCCAAACAATCGGTTAGCTGTTGCCAAGTGGAGCGAGATGCCCGCCTTAGCCGCATTGATCAGAGTTGGTTCATTGGCTAGAGCACCAATTACCCGCAACTCGATTTGGTCATAGTCAGCCGTGAATATCGAATGACCCGGGTCCGCTATCAAACAGCGTCGGATTGCTTCCGCGCTCAGCAATTTCATTGTTGTGTTCCCTGACTACAGATTCAGCTGCATCGTCCAATAGCTTTAGAACTGTCTCAGAGCCAATGGTCGTAAATGCTTCTCGGCTTATCGGCATTGTGATGAACCCGACTTTGTCCTCAATATCCTTGACGCTACGCACCAATAACACATGAGTTTCGTCCACATGGGTCACTTGCTCCCAATAGGCTCTCGCGTCGCTACTCATGGCGTCGGCACGTGCCAGTAGCTCATGGGGTTTGCTTTGACTGTCACGAAAGCATCGTGCACGGAAGCGTCACCTACTCCATAATAGCGTCCTACGGTGTCGTGCTTGGCGTATTCATCCAAAGCAGCCTTGACTACGTTCGTAGCCGTAGCTGTCTCAGTTCCAAGGTTAACGTTCTGGTATGCCTGCTGGAATTGAGCCAATTGATAAGGCTCTACGTAGAACCTCAGTCCATTTGGAATGATTGCACCGTCGTGCAATAGCATTTTCGCAGCAGCACCGCATGTCACATGATCCGCATGACGAACACCAGGGATGGGAAGATCAGAATGGGTCTTGACCCAACCATTTGGATAATCATCAAGCCAATCAGCAATCATGCCGTAAGCAGCTTGTGTGGTCAGGCTTCCATCAGCCGGACGAACCGGCGGAATTTCAATGTTCCTACGTCGAACACCTAGCCGTCGGTTACCGCGCTCGTGTTCATCGTCACGAGCTTCAACGAATTCTTCTGTAGACAGGAATGGAAAATCCGACTCATGGGCAGCAGAATTCTGTCCGGTTGTGAGAACCAAAGTGAAAATGTCGTAAGTGGACACTCCTGCCTCAAGCATCTTGCGAACGGCGGAACTCATGCTTAGCTCAATATCGTCTTGGTGAGCTGCAACAAACAGCACGGGCTGTGCCACGATATCTCCTAAAGGTAAGGGGTCTGACTTACATGGTCGCGGGTAAGCGCACTCCGTATATCGTCTAGCGTAACACCCTTCATCTGCGTATCGGGAGACTTCAAACCCGCACCATCGTGTTGCTCCTGGTTAAATCGGATGGTGCGGAAATGAATCAGATGATGCGCGAGATCGGCTATATCAAGTTGATTCAATGCATCTCGCTGATAGCTAACCAATTCAGCGATGATGTCCTCTTTGGACATTCCACTAATTTCCTTCATTCTTAGCCTCCAACATATTATTGATGCTTTCTTCTAGCCCGCTGAGGCGTTCCTGGTGATTGCCAACACGGCAAACCATAGCCTCATCAAACGCGGTAATTACAGATTCCGAAATACGCAACTGTTCCGGCTCATCGCAAGAAAGAAACCATTCGCGCCATTCCTCGGGGGTAGGCTTGGTCCCTCGGTCAATCCACGGAGGCATCAAACGTGCCATCACTAAACTCCTCTTCTGAGTGATCCTTTGTGGGCAATTGCTGTAGTGCTGGATTACTAGCGCTCATACGGCTTGTGCGAGCAGCTAGAGAATTCAATGACGTATGTACCCGATCGTTTTCGTCTCGTTCCGCTAGCATTGTTTCTGCATAGGCGGCTCGACGTTTTTCTACTTGCTTGATGAGCAATACTTTTCTGATGAAATCCTTGGCTCTGTCCGAAGTGGAATCGTGAGCCATGATCTTACGCAACAGCTCCGCGTCGGTTTTCCATTTACCACTATCAGTTTTTCTCGTGAGCTTGACACCTAGACGAATTAGAGTATCCGCGACTTGGTCTCCACTTTGGACGTTCTCACAGCTGTAGGTTTCAAGGACATTGGTACGGAGCTTGAGTGCACGACGTTGGTAGGCACGCGATAATCTCTCGGTATAACCCACGTCAAGTCTAATAGCACGTCTTTGTAGGCGATCAGTGGCAAGCTGAACCCGCTTGTCAAATTGGTATAGATCATAGTATTCCTTAATGACCGGCTGTAGGTAATGGAACACATGCCAATTGATAATCGGGTCAGCTCCTGCATACGCAATATATGCCGGATTTTCAGGGTCTATTAAGGACCAACCTTCCGATAGCTTTGCCTTACGGACTTTTTGCTGCCCCTTCCTAGGTCCGGATTTGTATACTTCACCAGGAATTGGGATGAGAATATTTTTGAATTCGACCTTGAGAGCTTTTTCCCATTTCCCACAATCACGGTCCACATAGGCTACGCCTAGTTCTTTGAGACCGTGCCCTACACCTCCCTCAGACTGATTACGGGTGTCTAGATGGTGGGAGGGAATGTATGTCTCAGCGCTGAAACGCAGTCCGGATACTTCGCCCAAATAAACATCAATGCATCGCGCATCGTGGGGTCCGTTGTGTCCAACCAGTCGTAATAGTGATCTAGGTCCTGTACTGCGTCCAACAGCCCAAGAAATAAGATTGCGGCATCTAGCGGGGATAACAAAAGCCATGTTTCCATTCCCATACTGAACAGTACGTAATTCCCATCCTCTCTTGTAACAATTGATGCCAGTGGATTCGGTATCCATCGCGAGGTAATCGGAATCGCCAATGAAATCCCTTATTTCATAGAGGTCCTTTTTGGACTTTGGATAATTAATAGTGATCGATTGTCCTGCTAGGGTGTCAGGAATTCGGAGCATCACGAATCCAATACCGATCTACAAACAGTCACCCTAATTCACCATCCAAATAGGACCCTAGAGTTTCCCAATGTTTTTCCAATTTTGGTCTAAGCGATTTTTCTTGTACCGCCATGCTCGGATGGATCATGGGAAAAATCGACATTTCCTCACCCTGTTTATTTGTGATGACATGGTGAGTGCCAGCGACACGGAGAATTGACCAACCAGGACCCATGATCGCACGGAGAGCTACAGCCCCTACCGGAATCACAATTCTAGGTCTGCCAACAGTGTTCCACTCGTCTAGCAGTAAATGCCTAACACTGTCGATTTCCCCTGGTCTAGGAGTGCGGTTACCCGGAGGTCTGAATTTCACTGTGTTGGTTAGCCAACAATTCGCGTCCCAAGACATTGGCGGTTTACCGGGAGACATTAACGGCTGAGACCGTAGGCTGGCTATCTCCATGAGAGACCTCAGAATAAGCCCTGATTCGCCCACAAACGGCCTACGGCGGATCTCCTCCTGAGCACCAGGAGCTTCCCCTACGATAAATGCTGAGGGATTATCACCCTCTCCTGAGACATATACAGGGCTCAACTCCGGATGGTCGGCACGCCAGCGTTTGTGCTTGCGCGCCGACCTATCCAAAGCGTCCCAATCAATGTCGGGACTCATGACTGTTTAACCGCCATTCTGAATTTGTTTGACCTCTAATGCCCATTCCAGGAAGCCCAAAATAAGGCCCGACTTTGAATGCACTGGACATTCCGGGTGCTCGATTTGGTCTCGCATCTTGCGACGACCTTTAAATTCGTGGTCATGATCAGCAGCATTCGGCCCTTCGTGGTCGTCGCGATCATTAGCACAAATCCGGCAACAACCCTCAGAAACATTCACATCATCCGGATGGATAGACCATTTGCATTTACACATACGCTCAGTGGTCTCTGTCTCAATAAGACTAATCCACTCTGACACCAGAGCCGGAACACCCTGCATATCTACGATGAGCTTGCCCTCTAGATCAGATTTCATTATTGGTTTATCGAATTCCATTTTTACTCCTAGGCTTATGCTGACAGTCGCAAGAGGATATAGGTTTGCCTTCATTAACTAATATACAATTGGCGTGATCACCTGCGGCACAATCATCGCAAACGAAAGTTATTATGGTATCCAAATACATGATGTTACCTGCCTGTCTCCTCGCCACGCCATAGCTACGGCAGTCTTGTACGCTTCCCACCAACTAGTTTCAGCGACTAAAATTTTTCGAATATCGAGTTTATCAATTCCTGCCTTTAACGACTCATGCGTAGCCGTGGCTACTTCAAATTCGTAGATCGTCACACTACCCGCCGTGCGGCATAGAATGCATATACATCTGCCACCTTCACAGATTCGCCCGGCTGGGGAGCGTTCACATACTGACCATCGCCGAGATAAATACCGACATGTCCCGAGGACGGGAACACGATATCCCCGCGACGCATATCCGACTGACTCACAGGAGTGCCGTGATTGACCATTTCTCCTGTGTAATGTGGCAGGCTAATTCCAATCTGCTGGAACGCCACCATGACAAGTCCAGAGCAATCCCATGAGTCGGGGCCAGCAGCGCCATAAACGTAGGGCTCTCCGACCTGAGAAATTGCAAACTGAATAACACTCTCCACATTGGAGTTAGAACGTGGCGCTGGCACAGTGCGCTGAACATTAGTCGCTGCAACCGGCTTGCACTTCCGAGCATTCTTATAAATCCACTTACCAGGATAAATCACATTCGGGTTAGCGATACCATTCCGGCATGCCAACTTAGAAATCGAGATGTGCCAAGCCTTGGCGATTTTGCCGAGAGTATCTCCGGACTTAATGCGGTACTTGCTAACGGCTGCAAGACCTTTGTCAATAGCGGTCTTGATAGCCACGGGGGGAATTACCGGTGCACGATTCATCAATTCATCACGACCACTAACCGGCATTTCGTGGTTCCGGCTAGCGGTCGCACTATGACTCGGTTCGTCATCTGTCTCAGCAGGACTAGTTACAATAGCCATTGTGGACCCGGAAAGCATGAGCATAATTCCGATAATCGTAGCGGTGATAATCCTTCTGTTCATCAGAAAACTTTCCCTTCAAATTTTTTGGAAAAATATGTGATGACGGAACGCCCAGAAAAAAATAGAAAAAATTCTGGGCGTTCCGTCACACACAAATTATCGAAAAAATTATCTCGAAAAATTACTCGTAATCGTCGTCGTCCTCTTCGTCGTCGTCCTCTTCGTCGTCCTCATCATCATAGTCATCGAAATCGTCTTCGTCGTCGTCCTCTTCGGACTCGGGTTCTGTGTTGGGCTCGCCCATCCACCCAATTTCCTTGCGAGGGTTGCCGTCCTGGTCTTCACCAGTTTTCAGCTCAGCCGCGATGATCTCATCACCATCATTCCGCCACTTGCCGATTTTCTTGATGTTTCCTTCGTCATCAGTGATTGTGCCGCGTGTGAATTCACGACCAGTTACACCGATTGCGTCAAGGAAAGGCACGTACCGGAATTCCGTCTTGTCGGACACTGGAATAAAGGCCATAACGAAATAACCCTTGTACTTGCTCTCATTGCGCCCCTTACGCGGCACAAGTTCCAGCCCGACACGGAGCTGAGGGAGCTTTGACTTAGTACCAGCAATAGACTTGAGAACCTTGATTTTCCAGTGATAAACCGCGTTCTCAGGGATCGGCCCGTCATAGGGGGTGTATTGGGAATCGCGATCGAATTTGTCGATGTCCTGTGAATTGACACCCCAATTAGCCTTTGGCATTACCATTTCCTCCTCAGGAATTATGCCGAAATCTTTTCGAGAATTTTGGGGATAGTGGGACTGTCCATGTACTTACCTAATGCGCCACCAAATTTTTCACCACAAATGTAGCGTACGTCATCCTCCTTTTTGGACTGTCTCTCAGGAGTTTCCCACCAAACCCGTCGCACTAGGCGGGATTCTCCATCGCGTCTCCGAATTCTGCGAGACTCCATATATCCTGTGAAGTCCATCAATCCGGAAATAGCGTTGGCTGTTTCGGTCACCTTTCCTTGAATACCAGGGAATACGAGAAGCTCTCCGCCATCAGTGTCGTCAGTCCGGTAGGCATGAGCCGTAATCAGCAAATTAACCGGCATATCCACTAATTGTGGGATCCAGCTTTTCAAGAAATTCTGTGTGTTGAAATAGTCGGGTCTGTCCGGCAAATTGCGATGCTGCCTCTTGGTCGGGTTTATATCGAAAGCCTCAGCGGTATATCCCAGACGAAAACGATCCTGCATTGTGGACAGTCCATCTAGGATAATCCAGTCCAAGTAGGTATAACGCGGCTCCCTCTTGCCTTTAGGTGGAGCATTAAGCCAATCAATGGCTGTGAGAGCCGTAGCCGTGTCGGCAATCCTCCTGCCCATTCCTCGACCACCCATCCGGGCGGCTGTCTTATAGCCGGGCTCACACACTAGCCAGAACGTCCTACCGGGACACGTACCGCCTACATAGGTCTTACCGCAATTTGAATCCCCGTAAATGAGTCCATTAATCGATTCACTGTTAGCTGACAGTTGCTCGATTTCAGCTTGGAAATCGGACAAAGAAACCGTGTCGCGCTCTGTCCTAATTCGACTGGATTGTTTACCCGCTGTGCTAGTCATTTAAAAATCCGAGAGGTTTACCTGTCATGTTCCCACGAACAGGATCAAGATGATCTTTGTATTTGTGGTCTATACGTCGCCTGTCAGCTCGATTTGGGGCACCTTGAGCCCTCAGGATATCGGCACGCAATTGGTCCTTCGCACCCTTGCTTAGCTCCTGAGGCTGTGGTGTGGGGCTAGGATGCTGGATCTTGCGCACCAAACCATAAACGCTAGGAACACGCGGGATTGCGTGATGCTCTGCAATAGATCGCGGCTCACCATACTGCATCGCTGTCATTTCGTCAGGAGTGGCACGGCGAACAACAACGCCATGATTACCGCAGGAATCAACAGCCATAAAATCCAATTCCCGATTGGACATCGCGAGGACGGTACCGGGCTCAGCCTTAATCCCATTTAAACGACCTAGTGGTTTGAGATTCTCTGGATTCATCACCAAATCTCCAATGTCCACGAGGCGTTGTCCACAGTGAACGGAGTTTCGAAAGCTTCCTTGTCAAAGTCGCCGAGATCCCACCACGCCTGCACCATCTGTTCCTTAAGTTGGTCAAGGTCAAAACCCTTCATAATAAGGGGCTGTGAGCCATACGCGGTCGCTGTCCATTCCCCACTAGTCGCGTTTTGGTGGAAATTTATATCAAGATATACCGGACCAATGAAACGAAACGTATCCAGTGTGACCGGCTCAATAGGATTAAACCGCTGGTTGTAATCATCCACATAGGCTTGTGGCGTCTCTTCTTTGGTCTCAAACCCTGTCAGATAATACGGTTGTTCAGGCCACTGTGTGATACACCAAGTTTGTAGTGTGTTATCGAAATAGGACGCGACGGCTTGTTTCGGATTAACAGCGTCAATCATTTTCTCAGCTCATTTCGAAACCAACGGGATCATCGGACGTTTCTGGTGTCTCATATGGATTCTGCCGACGAAACATTTCGTGACGCATTGACGAGATATCGGAGCCCTCTTCCTCAGCTACGCACATGGCAAAAAAATCACACGTACGAGGACAAGAATGATGGGGAGTTTTTTGCAAAAATTTTGGGTCGATTTTTCCTGTACGTAATCTGACAGAAACGTCAGCAATTTTTAGCGATTCTCTCTGTACACGTTGGAGGGTCAAAATTTTTGCTTTTTTACTCAAGCGAATTGGTTTGCGGTAAAAGAATGCCGGTGGCTGTCGTTTTGAGATAGAGCCGTTCTTATTTAGATATTGACCCTTTTCATTCTGCAAACGTTCGTCAGGAAGGGCTTTCCGAGTGTAGCTGTACATCATCCCGCCCCAAGGCTGGTTAGCTTGGATTAGTCCAGCCTTAATTAGCGCACGCCGCGCCATGGCGGAATATGGCCTGGCTTGGTCATCAATCGCTAGATGTTCTGTGCTAATGGATTTGGCTGTCTTATGCTCCATCATCCACACGCGACCCTCAGTGTCCAAATAGACAAGATCGGGAGTCAGGCGGTGGTTGATAATGGACTTTCCATTCTCATCCGGAATGGAGAATTCCAAATGAGTTTCGCTCGTAACGACTCTAATTCCTGAATCATCACCATACTTATTCATATATCCTATTGCCATAGCTTCGCCCAAGGCTATTAATTCCTCAGCTTTTTCTATGATGTGTTCCGGTGCGCCTGCCTTGATAGCTTCTGCGAGTTCATACTCAGCGATATTTACAAATATCTCGGCTAGGTTGCCGGTACGCTTGAGCCCAACTCCGTACCACTCAGCTAATGCCGCGTGCCACCACGTTCCTAAGTCAAGCGCACCAAAGGACTTGACGCGGGGAACCAAGCCCAAGCGCCAAGCCCAATACCATTTCTTAGGACACCGTTTGAATGTAGCTCTTTCACCACCACGAATTATCGGAAGTTTCATTTCCGTCCCTCCTAATAGGACAGACCCGATAGAGTCGGCCACCCTTGCACACCCATGGCTTAGGCATTAGCCGACTCTACCGGGTTTTTGTTCCGGACAGACGTATTATCCGGAAGTCCTAATTAGAACAGAACGTCGTCGTCCGACTTCTTGCTACGTGCGGACTTGGCAGGAGCCTTTGTATTTCCACTCGGCTTCCGGCCCGTCGAACGGGCACGCCCAGCCGTTGATGCACGGGAACGCGTGCGCTTGGCAGGGGTGCGGGTGTTCGTAGTCTTGCGACGGGACTTTGGGGCTGGTGCAGGCTCCTCCTCTACCTCTTCATCATCCTCGAATTCGTCATCATCCTCAAAATCATCGGAATCGTCATCGTCGTCAGCATCATCCGAAAAGTCGTCGTCATCGTCCTCATCGGAATCATCTTCGTCGTCATCAAAATCGTCTTCGTCTTCATCATCTTCGAATTCTTCGTCGTCAACGTCCTCGTCTTCGAATTCCTCATCGTCCTCTTCGGGCTCAGGCTCAGGCTGAGCATCCTTACCCTTAGGACCCCGCTTCGTGGTGCCCGTCTTCTCGCGCCACTCCTCCAAAAACTCCGACTTCATAAATGCCGGTCGTGCCGCGCTGGCAATCTGAATTCCCTTGAGGTAGGCCATTTTTTCGGCCTTGGTGCCCAATTCGACACCACATTCGAGAATGCCCCAACGAGCAAATGCTTTGTGGTAATCAGTGGGAGCCTTGGTGCCGTAGTCCGAAAGCGACATTGCCTCTCTAGGCGGAGGAGCCTGCCGACGCTTGGCAGGAGCCTTGCTAGCGGTCTTGCTGCCCGTCCGACGCTGGTTGGTTGCCCGAGAGGTGCTACGTGTCTTGGTTGCCGGGCGTCGCCGACGCTGTGTAGCCATTTCCTGTTCACTCCTAAGTAGACCGATGTTCGCCACGATGGCGGAAACGTCAAAGTAGCCCTACGGCGAATTGATGTCAACCACCGCCGATGGCCTTAGCTACGGGATAGGTCGAGAATGTGTCGGGTGTACTCGACTCCCCGCCGCCCGTCCAACAGACGATGCGAAATTTTGTCATCCTCTACATTGGCTAATGCGGTACCTACATCAACGGTACCTAGAGAGCGTAAGTAGTAATAGAAGGTGTGGCGAGGATTGCTTACCCTGTGAATTCTATCCTCAGCCTGCTTTTGTTGATCAGGAATACGAGTCTCACTAATAAAGATCATTCTATCGGCTGAATCAATAGTGATAGAAGTACCTCCTGCTTTGACATTGAGAAACATAATTTGTGGTCCGCCATCGGCATTGAATTCGTCAATAATTCTCCGCCGATCTTTCATCGGAACTTTTCCTGTAATTCCAGTACACATTGGATGATCTGGATTTACGCGAAAATGCCGATTAATTCCACGAGCAAATTCACGTAAGACACCACTGAAAAAACTAACGATCACGACTTTGTCAATCGGGTCTTTCGGGTAACCCCATTCCTCAAGAGACGAAACTATCCAATTGAATTTGTTAGACGGTAGCTCAGGAAAGTACAGGTCTTTTGGTCCTTTAAACCGTTGCCTCGTTTCCTTATCCGTCTGCCAAACGTCTTTACTCTCGATGCGACCATATGAGCACGCTAGTTGCTTTAAACGAGTTAGCTCCGTAATAGCCTCTAACGCATTCAACCTGCCGGAATCTAAATGAGCAATACTTGTTTCCGCCATCTGGTCATAGGCGGTCTTTTGTTTCCCTTCCATGGGTAGCCAGATTCCAATAGGACTGTCATCGTCATTAGGAGTTAACCGTGCTCCTACATACATTTTGGGAGGTAAGTCTTTTGCTACTTCCTCTTTGGTCCGGCGCAAGGCTATCGAGTCTAGAGACCTCCATAGCATCTTTTCACGCTCTGTACGGAATTCTCCGATCTCGTACCCGGTATAACCTCCCTTGGTCCAGTACAGCTCAGCCCAGCGGTAGAACGCGCTGTAAGCCTTAGGATTGAGCCAATTTAGCGTGCCCCATAGGTAATGCGGACGTGAGTTGTACGGCGTTCCGCTCATTGCAATTTTAACACCATCCGCACGAAGCTTGAGCATTTCCATACCGCGTCGGCGCTGTGTAGGCGTGCCCTTCCTCTTAATTAGACTGTCTTGGGATTCATCAATCACAACAGCACCCCAATTAACCTCAAATAGCTTGGGGTAGTTTTGCAGTAGTAAACGCTTAGTGTGTCTATTCCTTACGTGACCACATTCGAGCACTCGAATATTTTTGTTTTTTTCCTCCGTCCTTTTGCCACACTCGACTACCCTAACTTTTTTCGATTTTTTGCTGCGCCTCTTTACTCGTTCGGTACACACATAGACAGCTTTGACTAATACGATTTCCGGGTGAACAATTAGCCAAGTATCCTTTGTGTACCGGGTGAGCCGGATTCTACGTTCCCGGTCATACCGCCATTCAGGGAGAATTACCGCACGGTGGTTATCCGGCAACCATTTAACAATTTCTCGATTCCACGTAGTGTCGGTAGCCGTCTTAGGGCAAATGATCAAATACGGTCCATCAATTCCAGCCTCAAGAATTCCACCCATAGCCATAAGCGTTTTGCCCAAGCCAGGATCATCGGCTAGCAGGGTCGCCGGGTTGTCGGCAATGAACCGGGTACCAACGAGCTGGTACTTACGCCTACGCATGGCCTTGTAAAGCTGAGGAGCCACCTCAGGAAGCCGTGAGAGCTTAGCTGTTTTGGCCACTGAGAGCTTCCGCATCTGGCGACGGTTGCGCACAACACCATTGATCCAGCGCTGTAATTCGGTATTGAGATCCAATTCCTTGCCGAATTTGTGGCGTAGCAAGATGAATGACTCGATAGCCAGCGGTACAGTCCAATAACCGGCGGCTGTCTCATAGGCTCCTGGAACAGCGGTACGCATTCCGCGTAGTGGTCTGTCAGACCTAATTTCGATCCGATTGCCTTTCTTTTTGAGATTTATCGCCATGGATCATTCACCTCCGTATCCGCGTCTGGCCACTCAGGATCGGTCACGTGTTCGACTAGATCTTCTTGCAACCTGTGTCGGGCATCATCAGACCATTTCTTATCTAGCGTTTCTTTGGGGTAGTAGCTACGCCATAAATTCCACGCGAAAGCCCACATAGGAATGACACTGGTGAAGAACCCATAGTGGTCGGTCAACCATCCAAAAAGGATTAGTCCTAATTGGACAGATAGACCTAGCCCCCAAGCCCACCGACGTTTGCGCCAATTATTCGAGCCTGCCAGCATGACCGATATGAAGACCAACACTCCATTTAGGACAGAGATGATGTCGGCAAGCTGGAACTTGAGAATGAAAACTGTGTTCACTAAGCCTCCATAGACACGACGAAAACCCCCAAGGATATTTCCAAGGGGGTAACCGTCTCTTGAATTCTCACCCAAGCCACTGGATTAACCCTAGGGTCATCAGAACGCCTAGGAAAAATGCTCCTCCCGTCATTAAAACAACCGCCACCGCACCGCCAAACCATCGGAGGTAGCGCATCACTTGTGGCACCTACCTAACCGATGTGCTTTGGTCCGCTCGTGTTGTGTCAGTTCGTTCCGTTCGTCTGCCTCATCGGCTCGAATCGCCCGCCACATCGCACGCACGCCACGATTGTGAAGCCTCCGGATACCAGACGACCGCTCCACTTTCGGTCCCAGATTCCGGATATCCTCACGCATCTGTGCGTGCACGTCAGAAATCCGCATCAATAATCCCCTTCGATTTCCACTTGATCTTGCATATAGCAAAGGAAACGCTCCTCATTGTTCAGAGGAACCGCACAGGGTGCGTATGCCCTAATGAGTACGAAACCCACAACCAGCAACAGAATTAATGCCGCTAACGCGATCATGGCTTTCTGGAATTCCGACATGCCCGTCTGTTCCCATTGCTGGGTATAGGGATTCCAGCGCCACATCAGGCATCATCTCCCACGTGCCAATAATCAGCCTCGCGGTCGTATTCCTCTTCCTCCGACGTGGTGGGGTCACGCTCCTCCGTGTCGTCGGCAGTGTCGTATCCATCCCCATACCCGTTGGGGTCATTAGAGAACACGTTCATCACATGCTCACCCGCATGAGAGCGTCCACATGGAACGAACGGAAACCGCCACCGGTCGGGTCCACGAAGGACACGATCCGGAGAGGCTCTGACGGTTCGATTTCATTGCCGTCATCGTCCGTCGGACTCGGGTCATAGAATGTATGTTCGATCTTGATTTGCTTCATCGAAATGGTGGCTTTTTCCTTACCGGACTTAATCCGGTTCCACCATTCAACTTGCTTTCCACGAAGCGCGGTAGCCAGCTCAGCATCCGTCATCTCGTCAGGATTGAACGGAAGCCGACTCTTGGGCTTACCATTTTGACCGGACGTTTTGTTAGCATCCCACAACCAATAATCCTGGCTAACCGTCTTGCCGTCCTCAAATAGAATGGTCATGTATTCCTCGCCACGAGTGGCGGAAAATGCAACCCGTGCGGTGTCGTCATCTTTGGTTGCCGTGCAAACCCACCCAAGAGGCTCTAGTTGATCCTTAGCCTTTTTGGCGAGGGGAACCGAAGGGTTGTGCCGGACAATAGCCTTAGAAGCTTCTATGGCTTGCTGGGTTGTGCGCTTACGAGGATTAGCTTTCCAGTCTGCCTCATGCCGTTTCACCATAGCTGCACGACGGAGCTTGTCAGGCGTCACCGTAAGAGCATCAGCAGCCTTACGATCTACTGCCCTTGTGCGACCCGAAATGTTTGATCGCTTAGGCAATTCACCCTTGAGCGTTCGCGCTGTACGAGCTGCAACCGAATCAGTTTGACGCTTACGCGCCATATCGCACTTGGGATAATTCCCTCCACAACGTGTGGGGGGACGACCCCGCTTTGCGGGGACCTTGAAATTGCCGCCATGTTCACGGCATTGCAATGTCCTGTATTCCATTTCTCTCCTCCTACAGAGTTATCTAGCGTGCCCCGTACAGGTTTCGAACCTGTGACCCGCTGATTAAAAGTCAGCTGCTCTACCAACTGAGCTAACGAGGCTAATTCCGGGCGAACTACTAAGCCGTTTCGTTTAAGGCTACCTGCGTTCAAAGGTAAACCCCCGGAACTATCTAGCTACTTCTTGTATTTCTTGGCATCTTTGTTCGTTGCTGCCTTAGCAGCCTTTTTAACCGCTCGCTTTGCAGCAGCAGCAGACTTACGAGCTAGCCGCCCCCGTTTCTTCTCGGCTTTCTGCGCCTTGATTCGACCCCTAGCCATTGCAGCCTCATTGCGCGCTTTCCTTGCAGCTTCGCGCTTTTCAGCCGGTGTCGGCTCCATCTTAGGCGGGTCAATCGGTCTACCTCTGTGCGCCTTATCCCGCGACCACGAGGTTTTTTCGGGATCGGCTTTCTTGGCTAGCTTGTACTTATCGCCGAATGCCATTTCATTTCCTCCTACGAAATGAAATCAGTAGGAGAAAGAACCGTCACCGATACCCGTCGCAAGCTGAGTCTTGCTCTCAGCCGACAAGGAAGACCATTCGGTACGAAACCGCGCCAGCGGGTAGGCTGCCTTGTCTTCCGTGGTCGCCTTACCGCCGTTGCGTGCCGCGAAGAAGTTGTACACGGCCGCGATCGATGCGGGCTTGTTCTCCATTTGAATTCTCCTCTTTGATTTCCTCAGGATATCGTTTGATAATCCCAAAGGGAGGTACGAGCATCCCCAAATACTCGCACCCCCGAGTGACCATCAAACTAGTCAGTACTTGTGCCCGACGAATTCGATTGATGCCGCGCGCTTGCGGAGGGTTGACCATGTACGAGAACCAACTCGATTGGCATAGTCGGTTTCGCTGTTCATCTTCTTACCCGGCAAGGTCTCGGGGTCACGCTGCCCGATTCCATAGCTCCGCAGGCGGGTCACATCAAGATCCGTAACGAATTTCTCCGCGATCATGTACGTCATGTGCGGCGGAGGCTTGCGGCCACCTTTTTCCCGTTTGCGGAGCATGTTGCCCAGATCGTTGCTCATCGACATTTCCTTTGCAGTGCGTAGTAAGCATTTGCTAGAGCTTCGTCGTACGTTTTGCTCTTGCCCTTGCCCATTTTCTGCTTACCGTCTCGGGGATTTTTAGCTGCGAGCAACACCCGGTAGTACGGATGTAACTTCGTCGGCTTGGAAGTTACCCGATCGAAATCTGGCCATATTTTGCCCGTCATCAGATATCACCGCGCCGTTTGAGTGCATTGCGGAGCATCCGACGCATGCGGGCATCCACCTTGGCACTCAGCTTGCTACGTGCCTTGGCTTTCGCAGCAGCAGCACTAGCCGCTACGCCCGTAGCCCGGAGAAGCTTGCCCTTGTGCCGCGTAGTGAGCCGCACGCGGATTTTTCCATTGCTCAAGGTCTTTTGCCGACCCTGCTCAATGCTAGGCCATTCGGCCATTGCCCTTTTCCTCTCTCCTCCTGCCGAATATTCGGTTTGAATATCCGAGCGAACACACTCCCCGTGGTGTGCTCGACTGAAATTCAAACACTTTCCAAATTCAGCTTCGTGAGTGCGTACTCACGTCGCGGGATCTCATTTGACGGTAGCCGACCCAAATTTAGCTTGGTCGGCACGAACCTCGACCGCCACTGTTCGTTCATGCGGTCGCGGATATCGGTGATCACGTCCCACGAGTTGAAAAATCGAGTTGGTTCACGCTCCAACCGATCAATCAACACGTAACCGTCATCCTGCGTTTCGACTCTGAATCTAACCTCTTGCCATTGCTTCATTTCGATTTACTTTCCCTTGCACATTTTCTTGCGCTTGCGATCCCAATGAAGCCGAAGCTTGCCGTTGGGCAAAATAGCGGCTATAGCGCCGCACTTGGTGCACTGACCGAGATTGGGCACTTACTCCTCCGACCACGGGTCACCGTTGATGGTGTGTGGAACATCTAAGTAACTAGCCCACTCACGAGCGGCGGACCAAGAATCGAACGATGTAGAAATGGGACTGTAAAGCTTGGTGTCCAGATTCTGCGCCCATACGCGGTACACCGTGCGCTCTACCTCCGGTGTTTTCTTTACGTTTTTCATTGTCCATTCCCTTTCTAGGTTTCCAATTGGAGGTACGGGCATTGATTGGGTAGCCGAATATGTATCTCTAATTGAGATGGCCCAATATTCGGCTACCTAAACAACACCCGTGCCCCCTCTTTGGAAATCTAGAGGGAGAGAATTCAAGATCACTATTGAGTTTCCAAAAATCAGGTGACCGGCTCACCCTTCGGGGAGATGACCCCGCGCGATGCGCCGCACATGACTGAACCTAGTCAAATTAGTACCCGACGCAAGGTCATCCGGCTCATCGTTATTCGATCGTTACATAAGCCTGCCGACAGCCCGTAGAGACAGTGCGAGCCTGCCAGGGATGCGATTTAACACCCCTAGCAGGCTCACAGAGCCACGAAACCCATTCCTAGGTAGCTCCACACCACCAAACCGATTCTAGGCCGGTAGCGTGGATCTGGCCTGGTCAGAGCACGTGAATTTTGATCATGCCATGTTATTAGTTCACGGGCTTGTTGGTCGTCTTGTAAATCGCGACCACGGTTCCGGCGAACGTCAACACAGCAACCACAAGGCCGCCGATCTCGTTGAAATCAACAGCATCGTCTGCCGTGGCAAAGCTAACCGCAGTCCAGAGCACGGCTGCTGCCTGGATGATTCCGCCGATGGCACCAACAATCGCCTTGGTGGGCTTGGTGAGAACTACGTCAAATCGGTTTTCCGGACCATTCATTTCTATCTCCTCCTACTTGTTAAACTGAACACGAAGTGCGTTCAGCAATTCCGATCCAGCTATCGGACCGAGTTTGTCAGCGAGAGCCGTAGCAAGGGCAGTCACATCAATTCCGCTTACTTCATCCTGGTCGTCTTCCTGCAACGCAGCCAGAATAGCCGCGTCATTATCTGACAGGTCTCCGACCTTAGCCTTAATTGCATCGATTGCTAGGATGCGCGGCTGATAACTACCCGCCGCATGGGCAGTCAACGCACCATCGGTATTACCGTTAGCCGGAATGTACTGTGCCAATCCCGAAAGGACATCGGCGACTGTCAACCCTTCGTAAGTCTTACCATCCGCCATCTTGACCGGAACGCCAAGCGGAGTATTCATGTCCATATCCAAATCCTCTTTCTTGTCTACTCCTGGCCAATAATCCTCTACAGAGGACAAATCGAAATGACCTAATCCATGGATTGGCGGGTCTGCGTATTGCTTAGCTACAGCACCTCTCGGAATATCGGTTGAGTTGTTATATCGAGCAACCCACCACTCTGGTTCTCTTACTTTGTGTTTACGGAATAGTTCTCGTAAAGGTGTCCAATCATTCAACTGATTACAGTAGATCGTCGGCTCAGTTCCGGCTTTCCGCCTCATTAGAACCCAATTAACAATACTGTCATTAATTGGCCAAACAGTCGGAATTCCTTTTTCTACATCGAGAACGTGACCGTCGTTTGTAGACGTTCGTCGAGCAATGCGGACCTTCACCGCATTAGGGAACCTATCCCAGTCAGCAGGAGTCCAATAAGAACTTGTACCATCGATGTAGCCCGCCACCATTTTAGCGGTCTTTGGAATCGCTTGCGCATTCGTCGAGTCATACATGATTCTCATATGCTAGTTACCTTTCTTCTAGGCAGCGACGGGGATGATCCCGATAAAGCGGTTTTGGAACTCCGCCGTTCCCGAAGTCGTCCTAGCGGACTGGCGGATATTGTACGTTACTCCCGGAGTCAAACCTGTAACTCGCACAGCGGTAGCGGCAGTGAGATCGTTCTGTCCGACATGCTCGACCGCATTAGCATCTGCTGCTGCCAAGAACACAGTGCCAGAACCAATAACAGCCCCTTGTCTGATAACGAAGCTGATATATGACCTAGCAGTAGTTGATGTTTGGTGGTCTACGTAAGCTCGATTGATAACAAACACAATCCCCGATTGCGGAGCAACAAATGTGGTAGCCGCAGGGGTATTGCTGGTTAACAGTGTTTCGTTATAAATAGTCTGAATTGTAGTGGCAATAGTGTTCTGTGAATCACTAGCTGACATGCCTAGCACGCTATTAAGTAATTGAGCTGATAGCCGGACACCGGCGGGTACCGTCATCTTCTACCTCCCTACCTAGGCAAGTACACAGGATCGGCTAATTCGATTTTAGTACCCGCAAGATGTGATTTAACAACTCCGTTAACTGACCGAATAACCGTCATTGTCTGAGGGTTGCTCGCTCCAACATTTGCTGTGCAAGTCCATCGCTCACCACTAACAATAAGATCAAATGGGAACTCAGCGGGCCAGGCTGCTGTAGTCGCCCAAATCACGCTATCAGAAGCGGTGACTTGGAATGTCGTATCTACTTCGTCAATATCTTCGTTTAGTAAAGAATTTAAATGATCGAGCCGCGTACTGTCTCTGTCCAAAATAGCCGTATTGTATGGCCTTGCAGGTTCGCCATTTATTTCCAGTGTTGGAGAAATCTGATCTAAAACCAGTGTGTAGCCTAGCGTAAGTTGATCAATAGGCTCATAAATATTTCTTGCTTGCAGATTCCTTAACTTAAGCCTATTACCTACACCTACTGAGAGCATCTGCGAAAGTTTTATATTCCCTGATGCTGGCGTCAGCTTGATGGACGGAAAACGATCTTCATAAACAGTTCCCAAATGGAGTAACCAATTAGCTAGATCAGGAAGCTGTAGATCATCCCGTGCATTTAATTCTTTGCTGTCAATATAACGCCCAACTCCACCATCTTTAGGTTTGAGTACTGACAACCGACCGGTTGTTTGTTCCACATGATAGCTAGAGCCGCCGGTGCGAGTAACCGTGATGTCATTCTGAGTATCTTTATCATCGTATGTTCCGATTAATTCGGAAAGCACCCCACCAGCGGAATAGTCGATATCTAGCACATATGGCTGATCGTACAAAGTGGACCGTTGAGCGTACACAAAGGAATACGCTCCTCGGGCTTCATAAAATCGACCCATATCGAAATCAGCAGCAGCTTGTAAGTTATTGAGAAATGTATCTACCTGTTGCGGCCCCATTTGCTGCCCCGTAATAGGCCCCCCACAATAGACTAGAGGTACGTCTTCCTCATAAGGGAGCCGATTGAACCGACGCATTATTTCTTCTTGCTTGTGTGCTTTTGGTGCATCTAAGAAATTGAAATACTCCATAAAGGACGGGACAATGGCTATATGGCTAATTCCAGTTTCTATATATCCTCCACCAAATGGATTCAACTTTACATCAGTCATTTTCCCAAGATTTGTTACTCCCGTCACTGTCCCGGTAGCCGGTCCGGAGATAGTAGCGAGACCGTTAGCGTCATAACGTATGGTTCCTATTGAATATTCCACTGTAGTTGGAGCTGTATGGCGTAGTGATAAGACTACAACTACCGGGGTATTTCTTGCATGTAAATCCCAGTTCTGGTCAAACAACACTGTTGCTGTCGGAGTGTCCACAGCAGCTAAACGCAGGTTACCATTACCTCCTCCTCCGGAATAAATAAACTCCCACCTTTCGGCTGTACCATCTGTGTAAAAAACTAACAAATCGGTATTCGTTGCCGCTTCATCCGTTTCCGGAGTATTCAAAAGAAACGAAATGGTGAAAGCTTGATTTGTATTTGTATAGTTAGGAATCGTTCCTCTAAGCTCAGCGTTGTTTAACTTCATAAACGGAGCACTACCGGGGAACGTATCTATGGCGCCAAACCCCGGTTGTCCGCTTACGATCGTTAATGGTGCTCCTCCAATCAGTCCACTTGCAACACTATTGGAATTTTCCAAGTCCTCACAAGGCCAATACGCCAAAGGAAGATCGTCCGCCGTGGCCCTACGCAAAGTATGAAGATTATCCCCCGCAAATGTGCCTAAGCTAGCATCCGGTGTGAAGTGGATATTGGTAAAACCCCCTGAGGAGTCCTTAGAGGTTACCGTGAAAAGGATGTCCTCTTTGGCTTGTCCAAGTCCGTTAGTGCCTCCAATGTTGCTCAACAATCTAAAGAATGTGCCTATATTGATATCTAATGCGTCGGCATCAGTGACCACCATGTATTCAGTTGTGACGGAAGTTCCTACGGCTATAGCGGCCCCCTCACGCACCCAATGTGGCCCAGACCACCAACGGCGGAGAGCAGATTTTAGCGGTTCATCACCTTTCTCAGTCCTCTGTGTTATTCCACTCGCTGTTATTTCCACATAAGGGGCTGAGTGCGATTCATCCGCTACCTTGGGGACATACTCGCTAATCTCTCCAGTAAACGGCCTAGCCTCAACAACTGTATTCGTGTACGTGAAATTGAATGGC
>Ga0172380_10002633_pt1 | contig 26960 bp, 26 predicted proteins | sample Leawe162metaG_FD_119747 | JGI IMG/M metagenome (GOLD analysis project Ga0172380, IMG submission 119747) | Leachate microbial communities from a municipal landfill in Southern Ontario, Canada - Leachate well 162 metaG | ecosystem: Engineered > Solid waste > Landfill > Unclassified | place...
CGCCACCGCCTGCACGACGTGGTAGAGCGAGTTGCGCCCCATGTACGGCGGGTACACCGGGCTGCCGGCCTGCTGGATGGCGGCTGCCACCAGCGTCAGCACCACTCCGGCGATCGCCACGTGCCGGGCACGAGTCGGATCCGCGAGCTCCAGCGAGATGAGCGTGCCGAGCAGGAAGAGCGTTGCCGGCAGGTAGTAGGCGACGGCAACGAGGAAACGCTGCTCGCCCGCGAGCACCAGCACCACGAACCCCGCGTATCCCGCACCCGAGAGCCACGAGATCCATCGCACCCGTCGCACCAAGCGCGTGCTCCGGATCATCCGTGCGGCCAGGTTCCAGGCCGACAGGCCGGCCATTCCGACGAGCAGCAGCGTCGCGGTCCACAGAGCCGCGTGCATCGCCGAGGCACCGTCGGCGAAGAAGCCATGCACGGTGCCGCCCACCAGCGACGCGGCGGAGGCCACCACGAAGAACGTAGTGAGCCACGCTCGCACCGGCGTGTTGCTGGCCATCGAGCGCCACGCGAGGATCCCGCACAGGATCGCGAGCGCGTAGTCCGTGAGCGTGACGTCCGGTTCGAGCATCTTGCGGCAAACCTCATCCCGCGGTGTCGAACGTCCCTGTCGTTTCGTGGCGAACGGCCCTGTTCGCGGTGGACTGCGCCCCACAACATCGTGCGGAACGTCCGCCCGGGGAGGCGGCACGATGTACTTCAACGAAATTGTCATCTCGTTCTGCGTGCTGCTGGTCTACTACCTCCTGCCCGTCATCGTGGCGACGAGGCAGCACCGGCTCACGGTCCCCATCGCTCTGGTCAACGTGTTCCTCGGATGGACGCTCGTCGGATGGATCGTCGCGCTCGCGATGGCCACCCGGCCCGCGCGCGGGGCACGGTAGGCCGACAGCACGCAGGATGGACGACGGCCCTCGAGGTCCGCGCATCACGGCGATGGGTCGTTGCTCGCGGCGCGGGCGACGACGGGCGGTGCGACGGCACGCCGATCACGTGCGGGCCGGCGCGCGCTGCTGCGTGGCGACCGCCCGCGCCGCCTCCTCGTTCGACGCCTCGACGAGCTGGCTGAGGCGCAGCGAGCGCATCCGGGACGAGCAGGCGAACACGAGCAGCCCCACGCCGAGGGCGAGCAGCCCGTCCGCCGTCCCCACCGCCACCGCGCCGAAGCGGTCGGCGGCCGCGCCCGTGATCAACGTCCCCGCGGCCATGCAGAGCGGCTGCACCTGCAGCACGCTGGTGATGCGCCCGCGCAGGTGATTGGGCGCGATGAGCTGCACCACGGTCTGGTTCGTCGTGTTGAAGATCGAACCGCCGATCCCGGACAGCACCAGCATCGCCACACCGAGCCAGAACTGCCCCGTCAACCCGCCGATCACCGCGAACACGGCGAGGAACCCGCCGCACGCCCACAGCGCGTAGAGCTGCATCACACCCCGCCGGTCCACGCGGTTCAGCGCGGCCGTGAGCAGCCCGCCGATCAGGCCGCCGACTCCCAGCGCCGACAGCAGGACGCCGAGGCCGGCCGCGCCCGCGCCGAAGATGTCGCGCGCGAAGATCACCATCAGCGCGTTGTGCACGGGAATGATGAACAGCGGATAGATCACCATCATTAGCAGCAGGATGCGCGCCGCCGGGCTGCCCACCACCCACCGGTACCCTTCGACCATGTCGCGCATGAACGACTGGCGGCGCGCCGCTCCGGCCGGCCGCTCCGGCAGCCGGATGCGCAGCACCGTCACGATCACCAGGAGGTACGCGACCGCCTGCACCATGAAGTTGTTGCTCGGCCCGAAGAGGAGGATCAGCGCACCGCCGATCGCCGGGCCGACGCTCCGCATCACGTTGAACGCGATGTTGCTGAGCGCCACCGCGTTCGGCCCGACCTCGCGAGGGACGACGTCGAAGACCATGCTCTGGCGCGCCGGCATATTGAACCCGTTGAGCACGCTCGCGCCGATCGCGAAGGCGAAGAGGTTCCACACGTGCACGGATCCGGTGCGAAGCGCCATCGCGAGCGCGAGCGCGTTCACGAAGAGCAGGAACTGCGATACGGCAACGACGTGGCTGCGCTTGATGCGATCCGCCGCCAGTCCCGCCAGGGGCGAGACGAACGGGGACGCGAGGTTGCCGACGCCGATGATCGCGCCGAGCATGGCGCCCGAACCGGTGACGTCGAACACCACCCAGCCCATCGTCGTCTGCTGGATCCACTGCGCGCCCGAGCTGAGCGCGTTTCCCAGCCAGAGCCAGCGGTACCCCGCGTAGCGGAACGCGAAGAACATCCCCATCTCTGCCAGCGGGGGCAGCTCGTCGTGCTCGGCGGGCGGTGCGTCGTCCGTTGCGACCGCCTTCACGCGGCCGCGGTCGCTGGTGTCCGGCACGTCCACTCCCACCCGTCAGGCGCATGATCGGCCCGGAGTGGCCGCCCGCTCACACGATACTCCGGGCCGATCGCCGGGCTCCACACCCCCGTAGCGAGGTCCCCTGGGCGTGCCCCAGCGCAGCGCTGGCCGCCGCCGCGTACTATCCCTCCGGGCGTCGCGCGTGCATCGGGACCTTCGCCTCGAGCCGGCGCTCCCGGGAGGGCAGTCAGGTGGCAGAACGGCTGAACGGCATCATCCGCGTGCTGGAGCAGGGTGGGACCGCGATCACCACGTTCGCGAGCCCCGAGGTGAGTAGCGCCACGGAGCTCTCCACCTCGAGCTACGACGGCGTGGTGTTCGAGATGGAGCACAACCCGTACGACAACGGCGATCTCCGCCACGCGCTGCAGTACCTCATGAACCGCCGGCAGATCGCGCAGAGCGGGTCGATCGCCCCGGCCGTGACGCCCCTCGTGCGCATCCCCCCCAATGGCGGCGAGATGAGCCAGTGGCACGCGAAGCAGGTCCTGGACTCCGGGGCATACGGCGTGCTCTGGCCGCACATCAGCACGCCCGAGGAGGCTTACAACGCCGTCGCCGCCTGCCGCTACCCGCGGCCGGACGAGGCCGCGTACGTAGAGCCGCGCGGCATCCGCGGCGATGCGCCGGGCGCGGCGGCGCGCTACTGGGGGCTCACGCAGCAGGAGTACTACGCGCACGCCGACGTGTGGCCGCTGAACCCGGACGGCGAGATCCTGGTGATGTTGATGTGCGAGGACGTGCGCGCCATCGATCGCCTGCCCGAGATCCTCAAGGTTCCCGGAGTCGGCGTCGTCGTGATCGGCGAAGGCGACCTCTCGCAGAACCTCGGGCATCCGCGCGAGTACGACCATCCCATCGTGCGCGAGGCGATGGACACGATCCTGCACATCTGCCAGCAGCACAACATCCCGTGCGGGCACCCGCACGTCGACGCGGTGAACGTGGAGCGCGTGGTGCAGCAGGGATACCGGTTCCTGATGGCCGCGCCGACCCGCGCATACGGTGCGCTGAACGAGGCGCGGCGCCTCACGCGGCGTTAGCGCGCGCAGGAGCGGCGGATGGGCGCTACGACGTTCCGCGGCGTGTTTCCGTACCTCGTCTCCCCGATCGATGCGGCGGGGAACGTCGATGCGGACGTCCTGTCGCGGCTGTGCGACGACCTGATCGCGGCGGGTGTGCACGGGCTGACGCCGCTCGGCTCCACCGGCGAGTTCGCCTACCTCTCCACGGCGCAGCGTCGCCGGATCGTGGAGGTGGTGGTTGCCGCGGCTCGGGGCAGGGTCCCGGTGGTGGCCGGCGTCGCCTCCACCACGATCGCCGGTGCGGTGTCGCAAGCCCGCGATTTCGAGCGCCTCGGTTGCGATGGCGTGCTGGCGATCCTCGAGGCCTACTTCCCGATCCCGGACGACGGCGTGGCGGCCTACTTCACGGCGATCGCGGAGGCGGTGTCGGTCCCGGTGGTGCTCTACACCAACCCGAACTTCCAGCGCTCTGACCTGAGCCTGCCGGTGATCGATCGCCTCAGCCGCCTGCCGAACATCGGCTACCTCAAGGACGCCTCCTCCGACACGGGCCGGCTGCTCTCGATCATCAATCGCGTCGAGGGCCGGCTGCAGGTCTTTGCCGCGTCGGCGCACATTCCCGTGTCCGTGATGCTGATCGGAGGCGTCGGCTGGATGGCAGGACCGGCCTGCCTCGCCCCTCGCCAGAGCGTCGAGCTCTACGAGCTCTGCGTGCGCGGCGACTGGCAGGCGGCGATGGAGCTGCAGCGCCGGCTCTGGACCCTGAACGAGGCGTTCGCCAAGTATAACCTCGCGGCGTGCATCAAGGGCGGGCTCGCCCTCCAGGGGTACGCGGTCGGCGCACCGCTGCCGCCGCAGGCGCCGCTGTCCCCGCAGGGCGTGGAGGACGTGCGGCGCGCGCTGCTGCAGATCGGGGCGCTCTGATCCCGGCGCGCCAGCCCTCGATGGGCGGTGCGACTCCGCGGGCTGCGCCCGCCGCGCCCGCGTCCGTCAGGTCCGCTCCGCCGCCTCGCGCGGGGCCACGCGACGGCCGTCGCGGAGGGCGCCGTCGTCCTCGTGCGTGCGCAGGGAGACCTTTAGCCGCAGGAACTGCGGTTGAAGCGCGCAGACGAAGACGATCACGCCGATCGCTGTGCCCGACATGATGTGGATCGCGGTGGGCGCGCCGTAGCGGGCCGCGAGCAGACCCGCGAGCGCGGCGCCCATGGGCACGGTGGCCCGGCTGAGCAGGTAGATGCTCATCACGCGACCGCGGATGTGCCGCGGCGCCAGTACCTGGAGCAGCGTCTGGTTCTGCGTCGTGTAGCTGACGTTGAACGACCCCACGATGACTCCGAGCACGCAGCTCAGCCACAGCACGTCCGACGAGGCGAAGGCGAACACCCCTCCGCTGAAGAGCATCGCCCCGATCACCATCGGCAGTCCGTAACCGTACGAGCGTCGCATCGAGGCGACGACGAGCGCGCCGATCAGGGAGCCAGCGCCGATGCAGGAGAGGATCAGCCCCTGCGTGCGCGCGTCGCCGTGCAGCACCGCCCGGGCGATCACCGGCATGAGACTCGTGTACGACATGCCGAAGGTCAGCGGACCCAGTGCGAGCATCATCAGGGCGCGGATGTTGCGCTCCTTCGCGACGAACGCGAAGCCGGCCCGAATGCTTGCCAGGAACGGCTCGCTGGCCCGCCCGGCGACATCGGTGTGCGGCTCGGGCACCAGCATCTGGAACGTCCACACGGTCGCCATCGCATACATCGCGGCCTGGACGTAGTACGAGCCGCTGACGCCCACGGCGGCGATCAGTCCGCCGGCGATCGAGGGACCCAGCACGCGTGCGCCGTTCAGCGCCGCGGAGTTGAGCGCGAGCGCGTTCATCAGCCGTTGCGTCCCGACGAGGTCGCTGACGAGCGTCTGGCGCGCGGGCTGCTGGAACGCCTGCACCGTGCCCGCCAGCAGCGCCGTGGCATACAGGTGCCACGGGTGGACCATCCCCGTGAGCACGAGCGTGGCGAGCACCAGGTTGAGGACCGCGTTCGTCACCTGCGCGATCACCAGCTGCGCCTTCCGCCCGGAGCGGTCGGCGAGCGCGCCCGCGATCACGCCGAAGAAGAGCAGCGGCAGGCCGCGAGCAGCCGTGACGAAGCCGAGGTCGGCGGCCGATCCGGTCAGCTGGAACATCAGCCAGCCCCGGGTGACCTGGTCCATCCACTGGCCCATGCTGGTGCTGACCTGGCCGAGCCACAGCAACCGGTAGTCGCGGACGCTCAGCGACTCGAAGGTGGACAGCCGGCGGAACGGTCCCAGCGCCATGCGACGTACTTCCAGCGTTCGGCGTGTGCCCGCGGCGACGTGAGCCGACCCGCGGTCCGGTGGAGTGTACGCGTGCCGGTCCAGCCCCGAGCCTGCGGGCTCGCGGTCATCTTTCCGGCGTCCCCGTTCAGGTGCCGGGCTCGCCGGGCGTCGCACGGCGGGCGCCCCGGGTGTGGAGCGTCGTGCTATCGTCGCGGCGTTCTGGCGTGGTTCCGGCGGGGGAGGAACGTGATGACGGCGGTTCAGACGATCGCGGGGTTGCGAGACACGGCCGACCTGGGGCCCACGCTCTCGCACGAGCACCTCTGCAGCGGCTTCGGCGGCATGAGCCTGTCGCACATCTTCGACCTCGACGAGGCCGTGCGGCGCGCCACGGACGCGTTGAACCAGGCGTACGAGGCGGGCATCCGCACCGTCATCGACTGCACACCGCTGGACAACGGACGCCAGGGCCGGGTCTTCGCGCGCGTGGCAGACCGGACGCCGATGAACGTGGTGGCCGCCGTCGGCGTGTACCGGGCGATCCCGATCTCCTACGCGCGGTGGGAACCGGACGCGTACGCTGAGTACTTCCTGCACGACATCGAGGTCGGGATCGAGGACACGGGGATCCGCGCGGGGATCATCAAGATCGCGTGGGACATCGAGACCCAGATCGAGCCGCTGCGTCTGCTCCTGGAGACGGCCGCACGTGGTGCGGCCCGCGCGGCGAAGGCGGCCGGCGTGCCGATCACCTGCCACACGCGCCCCGCGGAGTACCACGGCAACCGCCTGATCGAGATCTTCGAGGAGGAGGGCCTGGACCTCCGCGCAACGACGATCGGCCACACCAACGACAGCACGGACACGGACTACGTGCTCGGCCTCGCGAGGAAGGGGGCCACCGTCGGGCTCGATCGCTTCACCGCTGCGCGTGGCGAGGAGGAGATGGTGCGGCGCTCGCAGGTCGCGCTCGACCTCGTGCGGGCGGGTTTCGCCGAGCAGGTCTCGCTCGGCCACGACGGCGCCGGGTACAGCCTCACCGGCGGCCCGCCGACCGGCGGGCCACGCCCGGAGAACCCGGCGGTCTGGCGCCTGGTCCCGGAGTGGGAGGTGCCGTGGCTGCGAGCGCACGGCGTCACCGAGGATCAGATCGACGCGATGCTGACGCGCTCGGTCCGCGCCACCTTCGAGGCTGCCGCCGCGATGAAGCGGTAGCGGCTACAGCTGCGGCGGCGCGCCGTCAGGCCGCGCGCTCGAGCGCTTCGATCTCCCGGATCGAGGCGCGGACCGCCTGGATGTCCTGGTCGAGGGTGCCTGCGACGATGCCGAGCAGCGGCTCCGCTCCGCCGTCGGGGTCCAGCCGTGTGTTGACCGTCCGCACGAGGATGCTCATGGCGAGGAGATCCTGTAGCAGGCCCTCCCGCCAGTCGTGCGCCACCTCCAGGGGTGTCCGATCGGCGCAGGGCCGAACCACAGTCGCTTCGGGGTACATCGTCGGCTCCACTCGCGTTCTCTCGCCTTCTCCTCGCAAGACAGCGGCTGTCACCCGTCCCTTACGGGCGATGTCGCCGGAACGGGACGGCCGGCGGTGAAATAGGAGCCTCGACGATGGCGTCCGGGGGGTAACCCCTACCCGGAAGCACGCCGAGCATTGCGGTCATGGCAAGCCGGTGACGGCGACCCGGCGCTCGCGAGCCACCCGCGAGCGGTTGGGGCGGGCGCTGCGTTCCAGCCCGGATGTTTACCGAACCCTTACTCGATCCGGTGTCAGATTCCGGCCCTCCGCGCCGTCTGAGTAATTGCGGGAGAGTGACGACGCGGACCCAGATCGCGGTGGACACGGTGCGGGCGTCGCCCGGGCCGGTGCACGCCGCGCCGACCGAAGGTGCGGGCATTGGCGACTACCAGCGACCTCCGCACCACCTACCAGGAGACCCTGGGAGCCTGGTGCGCCGGCGTGATCGCGCTCGGCGATCCCGTCACCACGCTCCTTACCGAGGCAACCGAGCGACGACGCCTCGCGCGCCTGCGCGCGCTGGTGGAACGCTGCGACCAGCTCCTGGAGGTGTACGAGGCGCTACTGCGGCCCGGCCCGGAGGGGGCCCTGGAGGCCGCAGAGAGCGGCGGGTGACCCTCGTCGCGCCGGAGTCCGCCTGACCGATTTCGCGCGCGATGACGTTTGCCCCCCGGTCGTCAGGACGTTCGGCACTGTCAGCGGCGTGCCCGCGATGCTCACACTCCGCCCGTACCACGCTCCGGGAGCCGTGGGAGGGCAACCATGGACTGGCATGTGCGGGATGTGGCCGTGGCCGTCGGGCTGCTGGCGGTGTACGTCACGATCATGACTTCGCTGGCGTTGACGGTCGACCGGCGCTTCTTCATCAACGACGGGATCTCAGTGACCTTCTGGGTGATCACGGGCGTCGTGCTCGCGTACGGCACGGTGCACGCGTCCCGGCACCCCTAGGCCGCTCGGACCGGGCGGCCGGACGAGGACTGGTGCAGGTCGCTCGCTCCGCCGCGAGCGTTCCCATGGCGGAGCGAGCGAGCCGGGCGACCCGGGGTGCCTCGTCAGCGCGGTGCGAGCCCGGCCGGCGTTCTGCCGCTGCTACTCCGCCTTCACCACCACGAGTCCTTGCGTGACACCGTCGGTGGGCGTGCCGCCGAGGCCCGGGGGCACGGTCTCGCCAACACCTGCGTCGTCATCTGCGATCGTGCCGGTCCCATAGTTCACCGCGGTCACACGACCCGGCCCGACGCCGCCCCAGCCGGGGTTGAGGAGGTCGACGCGGACACGGAACGTCTCGTCCGCCTCGGGCTCAGTGTCCGGGCGGATCCGGATCTTGAACGTGTATGCCTCGCCCGGCTGGACCTTCACGTGCATTGCGCTCCGGTGGAGGTAGTCCACGCCGGCTGACGCCGCGTTCGGCGCACCGGGCGGCGAGTTGGTCGTGTACATGTCGAGCATCACCGGACGCTCCCCCGGCACCGTCAGGCGCGCGGTGAACGTGGCGGTGGTGACCCCCCGGTCGCCCTCATCGACGCTGGCATTGCTGACGTTCAGCACGGGCGGCGTCGTGAGCGCGACGGCCGCGCAGTTGCTCGTGGCGGGGGCGTAGGCGTCGTCGCCGCTGTAGGCGATCGTGATCGAGATCGCGTCCACGCCGAACACGGCGAGCGCCGGGGCGATGTCGGCGAGGCCGTCCACGAGGGTGACGGGTGCGTACGGCGACGGCGTGACCGGGGCGCCCGAGCAGTCGCCGCCCGCGAACAGCGCGGGGGTCACGACGCCGGTCGGGGTGCCCTCGTACCCGCTGATCCCCACGCGAGGATGGAACGTGGAGCCCTGCGCGAGCGAGGTGACGAGGTTGTGCTCGGCGTCATGAACGACGCCCCACACGTATGGAGTCGCCGTGCCCGTAGCCGCGAGGGCCGTCGCATGGCCACTCCCGCCGGTGATGGTCACCGGGAACATCGCCACCATCGCAATCACGCTGAGGATCCCGCCGAAGAGCAAGGTGCGCATGGCACACCCCCATTTGGCCGCTGCCCTGATGGACGCATCTGATGTGATCGACGGTACGGCTCGATCACTGCGATCACCCCCAACGAACGGAGAGTCTGCGGGGAGCGTCCGCCGACTCGAGCACCTGCACGCGGCAGCCCGCCGCACCGCGCGCGATGCGTGGCGCAGGGCGCCGAGGAACGCGACGTGCGCGAGGTGCGCGAGGTGCGCGTAGGAGTGGCGCGTGATCGACGCCCGCAGCATGAGGACCGGTGAGCCCTCGCAGCGCGGTGACGGCTGGATCGTGCCGTGTGCCAGCGGCGCGTGCGGGGATCGGACCGTGTGCAGTCCCCGTCGAGTGAGGCCGATCGCGACGCGGATAGCGATGACGCTCACTCGACGGGTGCCCTGCCACAGATCAATGCAGCGGGCGTACCCGCCGTGACCGGCGAGCGTTCGAAGAGCGTCAAAGTTCTCTTACGGACGCACCGCGCCATCGGACATGGGAAGGGGCGGGTCCGCGCCCGCCCCTTCTACCTCAATCCGAAGCCAGCGGATCTCGGCTGGTCTGAGCCTGCCGTGCGGGGCATCATGAACAGGTCAACCGTTCGCATGATTTCATAAGAACGTCCGCCCGCCGGCGCCGCTGGTGGCGGCGGCGGAGCGCGTGGCTCAGCGCGAGAGCATTCTCGCGTTCCTGTTCTGCGCATCCCTGTTCTCAGCGTCCCGGTCGCGCACATCCCAGTCTCGTGCATCCACGTCTCGCGCATCTGCCTCGCGCGTCTCGGGCACGAGGGGAGCGAGCTCCGGGCTCGCGGTGGGCACGCCGTCCCCGGGTGCTGCGATTCCGGACTCGCGAGGAGGATCGAGGCGCGCTCCCATGACTTCGGACATCGCGAACATCGCGATCGTGCGCCCCGCGTCGGGGTTGGGGCTGTCGCGGACCTCGAGCACGTCACCGTTCTTGTGGAAGGCGACGCCGGACTCGAAGCGCAGCTGTGTGACGCGTGTCGCGTCCACCTCGTGCGTGCCTTTGAAGAGAACAGTCACAGCCACCGGCGTCTCCCTGTGACGTGAACCTGTCACGCGGTCCGTATGGAAGCTGTCGTGATTCCGTCAACGTTCATCAGAATCGCGACTCGGTTGCCGGGCGCGGCCTCGGTGATCGATGTGAGAACGCCGGCGGTGACCAGGAGCATGAGAGGCACGCGCGAGGCGGCAGATCTCTGACGCTTTCATACCGCTCCATATCCGATTCCCCCGGAGTCACGTGCGATCGTTTGCGAGCAGGGCCTCGGCGCGCCGAGCCGCTCGGCGACGCGATCCCCGCCGGGCGCTGCGGACGGTCGAGGGTCGAGCGCGCAGTCTCGCTTCGGACAATGGCGTCCGGGTTTGGATGCATCGATGCACGGCATCCTGGATCTCTCGGGCAAGTCGCTGCGTCGAGGTTCCTCGGCGCTGTTCGTGACCGGGCTGCTGGCGGGCGGTCTGCTCGCGGATCCGGCGTACGCGGCGACTCCGTCGATGAGCTTCACCACGCCCAGCCATCGAGCGGTCGCCGCGCAGGTGAGCAACACGGCGCCGCAGTATCAGAGCCCGACCACCGGCGCGAACCTCACCGTGAGGACCTCCGGGGTGACCGGCAGCCAGTCGGTGCGGATCACCACCGACCGTGGCGACCTCGTCGTCGGCCTCGACCAGTCGTGCCCGCAGGGCGGCAAGACCGTCGTGACGACCGCCGAGGCCAACTCGCTCGGGACCCCGGCGGCGATCCAGCTCACATTCTGTGCCAGCGAGATCGATCCGCCCGGTGTCGTCACGATCACCGCGCAGAACATCGCCGCACCACAGCTCCAGGCCACGACCCAACTGATCACCATGGCGGGGCCGCCGGCCGCGCTCACCGCCACCACCACCCGCACCTCGATCACGGCGACCGTCACGGACGCGACCGGGAACCGCGTCGCGGACGGCACGCCCGTGCGCTACGCGATCCCGCTGACCTCCGAGGCTGCCTGTGCCACGACCGTCAACGGCTCCGCGAGGCTCACGCTGACCTCGACCGCCGTCGAAGTGCTCACCGGGTCCGGGCTCGTGGGGCTCACGGTCGACTGGAACCAGACCGGCATCGCGGCGACGTGTGACGCCCCCGGCACCGTCAAGGTCTCCACCGTCGTGCTGATCCCCGCGCTTCTCGCGACTCCCACACCGATCAGCGCGTTCGCCAGCCGGCCGGTCTACTCAAGTCAGAAGCTCGCACAGGTCGTGTTCAACGGAGGCTCGGTCGCGGGCCTCGACGCCGGCCTGAGGACGGTGGGAGCGACGGGGGCGTGGGCGCAGAACGCTCAGGGCGACTTCATCCTGTACGTGGTGGGCGGCGGATTCGTGAACGATCCGTTCAAGGTCGCATTCCCGGGCGGCTTCCCCACCGCCACCGCGATGACGCTGACGGGCCGGTGAGGCGAGGCTCATCCGGCGCGGTGTTCAGCTCGATCGGTTCCAGGCGAGCGAGAGGATCACCGCCAGGAGGGCGAGGAGCGCGCCGGCCGCTGCGAACGCGAAGCTGATCTCCACGTGCTGCTTCTGGAGCACGATCTCCCGCGGCAGGTCCTTGAAGACGTCGACGAGCTCCGCGGCATCCCCCGCCCGGTAGTACGCACCGCCCGTCATGTCCGCGATCGACTGGAGGGTCCTCTCGTCGATGCGCAGGGCGGGGCGCGCCGGTCCATCCACGCCGCCGCGCCCGCCGCCGCCCGCGAACTGGTTCGCGAACACGTCGCTGCCGAGCTGCTCGGGCGAGCAGGTCAGCGGGGCGGCGGCCGTCGTCCCGAATCCGATGGCATAGACACGCAGCTGGCGGTCGGCGGCCAGCTGCGCGGCCTTGAGCGGTGCAAACCCCTGGGTCGTCGCGCCGTCAGTCAGCAGCACGATGATGTCGGGCTGGTACGCCCCCGGCGGCAGCGGGCTCACCGCATCGCTCTGCGCATCGGCATCGCTGCGTGTCACGCCAGCGTTGACGGTCGAGATCGCGTCGATGGAGCGCAGCAGGGCGGTGCCCACGGCCGTGCCTCGCCCGGCCCGCAGGGCATCGATGGCGGCGAGCAGTGGCTTGCGGTCGGTGGTGGGCGGGGCCACCAGCTGCGCGCCGCCGGAGAACGCCACGAGCCCCACCCGCGTGCCGCCCGGCTGATCCGCGACGAAGGTGCGGGCGACTTCCTGCGCCACCGCGAGGCGGTTGGGAGCGACATCGGTGGAGCACATGGAGAGCGACACGTCCAGGGCGAGGATGATCGTCGTGCGGTTCATCGGCACCGCCGCGACCGCCTGCGGCCGCGCCGCAGCCACCGCCAGCGACAGCAGCGAGAGGAGCAGGAGCGCGAACGGCACGCGCCGGCGCCAGCGCGACTGGCGCGGCAGCGCATCGCGAATTAGCGAGAGGCTCGCGAAGCTCACCGCGAAGCGCCGCCGTCGGCGCAGCATCACGAGGTATACGGCGAGCAGCAGCGGCGCCAGCAACACGAGGACCAGTGCGTACGGCCACGCGAATGTCATCGCTACGGCACCCGTCCGAACCAGCGGATCGTCAGGAGCGATCCCGTGAACAGCAGGAGCATCGCGGCGCCCGCGACCACTGAGGTCACCTCCGTGTCCTTGCCCGCGGTGGTCAGCCGGAGGTTGATCTTCCGGTAGGTCTCCAGGAGCTGCGCCTCGTCCTCCGCCCGCAGGTAGGCACCGTCGGTGGTGGTGGCGATCTCCTTCAGGAGCGGCTCGTTCAGGGCGGTCGAGATGCGGTAGCCGTCGATCGTCAGCGTCGTGCCCTCGGGCTTTCCGAGGCCGATCGGGAACACGCGCACACCCGCCCCGGCCGCGACCTCCGCGACATCGCGCGGATCGACCCTCGAGGTGTGCTCGCCGTCCGTCAGCATCACGACCACCGCCGATCCGAAGTGACCGATGTCCATCGACAGCAGGTCGTCCGCGGTGGCATCCGGCGGAAGTGCGATCGCCTTCCCGGCGATGACGCCCAGCGAGGCGAACATCCCTTCGCTGAGCGACGTACCGCCCTGCGGCGCGAGACGATCGATCGCTGCCAGGACGTCGTCCTCGACGTTGGTGGGCTGCAGCATGACGAGCGCGTTGTCGCTGAACGCCACGACGCCGATCTTGATCGTCGACGGCTGCTCGCGCACGAACGCGCTGGCTGCCCGCTTCGCGGCGTCGAGGCGTGTCGGCTTGAGGTCGTCCGCCTTCATGCTCGTCGAGACGTCGAACGCCAGGAGTACGGTGCCCTCCAGGTGGGGCAGCGCGAGGACGACCTTCGGACGGGCCAGCGAGATGAGCAGGAGCGCGATCGCCGCCAGGAAGATCGCGGAGGCCACGTGCCGCCGCCGCGCGGGGCGACCCGCGCCCCTCGAGTCGGTGAGCCTCAGGCCGAGCTCCGCCGCCGCGGCATCCCGTCGCCGGGTGAGCGACAGGTACGCGGCGACGAGCACGGGCACCACGGCGAGCGAGAGCAGCATCAGCGGCCACGTGAACGACATCAGCGGAGTCTCCGCTTTCGCATCCCCGCCATGCGCACGAGCGCCGCCACCAGGTCGTCGTCCGTGGAGATCGCAAACGCATCGACGCCCGCACGTCTGAACGCCGCCGCGACGCGCTCTTCGCGGGCGCGGGCGGCTTCCGCCAGCCCACGCCGCAGCACCGGGTCGCTCGTGTCCACGAAGACCTGCTCTCCGGTCTCGGAATCCTCGAGGACCACGAAGCCGACGTCCGGGAACTCGACCTCGCGCGGATCCCAGAGACGGATGGCGACCACGTCGTGGCGGCGGCAGAGCAGCGGCAGCGGCCGTTCCCAGCCGGGCTCGCTCAGGAAGTCCGAGACCAGGAAGACGAGCGAGCGTCGCTTGATGGTGTTCAGCCCGGTCTGGATGAGTCCGGTCAGATCGGTGGCCGCGGCGGTGCGCGGCGGCGGATCGAGCAGGTCGCGCACCAGCCGCAGCACGTGCCGTCGTCCGCCCCTCGGGGGGATCGTCCGTTCGACGACGTTGTTGTACAGGATCGCGCCGACGCGGTTGCCGCGGCGGGTGAGGAGGTGCGAGAGCGTGGTCACCACGTCCGTCAGCACGTCGCCCTTCGTGCGATGCTCCGGCCCGAACGCCATCGACGGCGACCGGTCGAGCAGCATCCACGCGGTCAGCTCGCGGTCCTCCAGGTACTCGCGCACGTACGGCGTGTGCATGCGCGCCGTCACGTTCCAGTCGATGTAGCGCGCATCATCGCCGGGCTGGTACTCGCGGAGATCGGCGAAGTCGACGCCCGCCCCATAGAAGAGCGTGCGGTAGTCCCCCTGCAGCAGCCCGTCCAGGCGTCGCACGACGTGCCAGTCGAGGCGCTGGAGGACCTGCTCGGGCGTCGGCTCAGTGACCGCTGGCGACGGCATGCGTTCTCTGTCTGCTTTCGATGAGGGACGCCTCGGGTAGCGCGACCGCCGGGAGGAGCTGTCCGAGGATGTCGTCCGCGCTCACGCTGGAGGCGAGCGCCTCGTAGGAGAGCACCAGGCGATGCCGGATCACGTCGTACGCCAGGTCACGCACGTCCTGCGGCAGCGCGTAGTCGCGTCCGCGGACGAACGCGAGCGCCCTGCCCGCCAGGATGAGGTTGACCGAGGCACGCGGGCTCGCGCCGAACTCGATCAGACGCCGCACGTCGGCCTTCCCCACGCTTCCCGGATCCCTCGTCGCCCGCACGAGCTTCACGGCGTACTCCATCAGCGCCGGATCGACGTAGACGGCGTCCGCCGCGCGCTGCAGCGCCAGCAGCTGAGGACCGTCGATGACGGTGTGCGTCTGCTCGAGTGCGTGCGTCATGCGCTCGACGATGACGAACTCCTCCGTCTGCGTCGGGTAGTCCACCAGCACCTTCAACATGAAGCGGTCCTGTTGCGCCTCGGGGAGCGCGTAGGTGCCCTCCGACTCGATGGGGTTCTGCGTCGCGAGCACCAGGAACGGATTGGGGACGAGATGCGTCTCGCCGCCGATGGTGACCTGGCGCTCCTGCATCACTTCGAGCAGGGCGCTCTGCACCTTCGCCGGCGCGCGGTTGATCTCGTCGGCGAGCAGCAGGTTGGTGAACACCGGTCCGAGCGAGGTCTGGAACTCGCCGGACTGCTGGTTGTAGATGCGTGTGCCAGTGAGATCGGCTGGCACCAGGTCCGGGGTGAACTGCACGCGCTTGAAGTCCCCGCCGACCGCCGCCGCCAGCGTCTTGATCGCGAGCGTCTTCGCCAGTCCCGGGACGCCCTCCACCAGCACGTGCCCCCGCGCGAGCAGCGCGACGATCAGCCGCTCGAGGAGCGCGTCCTGCCCGACGATGACCTTCTTGATCTCGTAGAGCACCTGCTCCATCGGGCGGTCGCCGCTCGAAGTTGGGTTGACGTTCATGGCACTCCCTTACGTCGCCTTACCTCGGCAGCCCGCCGGGCCCGCCCGCCGTGCCGAGGGGCACGGCGAACCCGATGCCGCTGAATGTGTGCTCGGTGGTCGGGTTGGCAAGCGCCGTCACGATCCCGATCACCTGCCCCTCGCGGTTGAGCAGCGGGCCACCCGAGCTCCCGGGATTCACGGCGGCGTCGAACTGGATCAGCCCCGTCAGCCTGGCGCCGCCGCTCTGGGGCGAGATCGTGCGGTTTAGCCCGGAGATCACGCCCCCGCTCAGCGAGGCGGTGAAGCCCAGCGGGTTCCCGACCGCGAAGGTCTCATCGCCCACCTGCGGGGCGGCGCCGCTGAGCACCGCGGGAACGATGAGCTCCGGACCGCGGCTCGCGAGCAGGACGGCGAGGTCATTGGGATAGGTGTCGAGGACCTCGGCACGGGACTGGGTGCCGTCGGCGAAGGTGACCTTGATCGCGCGCGCGCCATCGACGACGTGGTGCGCCGTCAGGATCATCCCGTCATCCCTGACGATCACCCCGCTGCCGATGCCGGAGCCGTCCGCGCTCTCATCGTTGCCCTCGGTCTGGATCAGGACCAGGGACGGCAGGATCGTGCTGAACACGCGGGTGGAGCGCGCCGGAGCCTCGGCGGCCTTCGCCACCGACGTGGCCACGGCATCGTGGATGTCCGCCTTCGTGACGGGTGCGGGCGCCGGCCGCAGCCCCACGAAGAGCGACAGCCCCACCAGCGCGCCGAGCAGGCCGAGGCCGGCGGTCACGAGCGCGCCCCACACGCGCGTCCAGCGGCGGGTCGAGGCCCGGGCGGGCGGCTCGGTCCCGGGGGCGGGCGGTATCGATGTCATCGAGGCACCGCATGCCGGCCGCTACCGGGGCGGTGAAGCGGCTCGCGAGCCGGTGGAGGATGCGGCGGCAGCGACTGGGGCATCGGGTCTCCGCGGTGGGGCGGGCTGACCGGGATCATAGCGTGTTCGCGCAGGGGCCGGGGACACCGCACGTTCAGACATGGGACGTGACCAGGCGGGGCGCACCTGTGTGATAGTCCGTGTGCAGGCAAGCGCCACTCGGTTCCGCGGTGCGAGCAGGTGCGAGCCGGTGCGGATCCCATGGGGGATGGAGAGGCGGGGTGAGATGAAGGTCGGCCTGTTCCTCACGAACCAGCACCGCCGGGGGCGGGACATGGTCGCCGCGCTGGAGGAGCAGTTGGTGATGACGCGGCACGCGCGGGATCACGGATGGGCCTCGCTCTTCTCCGGGCAGCACTACCTGAACGAAGGCGATAGCCAGCAGCTCCAGATCGTCCCCTTCCTCGCTCGCCTGTCCGCCGAGGCGGGCGACATGACCGTGGGGCTGGGAGTCCTGCTGCTCAACCTGCACAACCCCGTGTACGTCGCCGAGACCGTCGCCTCGCTGGATGTGATCACCGGAGGAAGGCTCGTCTTCGGCGTCGGGCTGGGGTACCGCGAGGTCGAGTTCGACGCCTTCGCAGTGCCGAGGGGACGGCGCGTCGCACGCTTCGAGGAGTGCCTCGAGGTGGTGAAACGGCTGTGGACGGAGGACGCCGTCACCTACGCGAGCGACACGTGTCGGCTGGACGGGGTGACGATGAACCTGCGGCCCGTCCAGCAGCCGCACCCGCCGATCTGGATCGCCGCAAACAGCGACGCGGCGGTCGAGCGCGCCGCTCGCCTCGGCGACACGTGGTTCGTGAACCCCCACTCCACGACCGCCACGCATCTCCGCCAGCTGGCGCTGTACCGCCAGGCGCGCCGGAGCCTCGGCCGGCCGATGCCGGAGGAGCTGCCGGTGATCAAGGAGCTCTTCTGCGCCCGGGACCGCCGCACCGCGCTGGAGATGTGCGCACCCTACTTGGACGCGAAGTACCGCACGTACTTCGACTGGGGCCAGGACCGGGCGATGCCGCGCGATGAGAGCTTCGATCGAGCATTCGGCGATCTGCTCGAGGATCGCTTCGTTCTGGGCTCTCCGGAGGAGTGCTTCGAGCAGCTTCGGCCGTACTGGGAGCAGATGGGCGTGAACCACCTCATCATCCGCACCCACTGGGCCGGGATGCCCCTGGAGACCGCGCTGCACAGCATGCGCCTCATCTCAGAGGAGCTGATCCCCGCGTTGCGCAACGTCTGACATCCAGCGCCGGCGCGGCCGCATCCCGCGCGCGCAAGCGAGCGATGCGGCCGCCTGCTCGACTCCGCTCACGGCTGCCGGTGGCCACGAGGTGCGCGCGCCGGATGGAGTAGAGTCGCCGTGCCCGGCGCGGCGCTGCGACCCCATCCGGCCTTCGTGCGGGCGCCGGATCGAGGCCCGCGCCACGCGCAGCGTCGAGGCCCATGTGTCGGGTGGGCGTAGGGAGCATGCCATGAAGCTGTGTTTCTTCGACGACTTCAAGCTCGGGGTAGTGAAGGGTGATGCGGTCGTAGATGTCTCCGCGGTGGTGCAGGATATCCCGCACCTCGAACCGCAGGACCTGATCAGCGGTCTCATCGAGCGGTTCGCGCAGTACAGGCTGCGCCTCGAGGAGGCCGCCGCTGCTGCTGCGGGCGTGCCACTGTCCAGCGTGCGCATCCGGCCACCGCTGCCGAACCCGCGGAACATCGCCTGCATGGCGGTGAACTACATGGAGAACGGCACGCGCGCCGCGCCCGCGGAGATCGATGCGTACCTCAAGTCCCCGAGCGCGATCATCGGCCACGGCGACACGATGGTGCTGCCGGACGTCCCCGCCACGATCTTCGAGGGTGAGGCGGAGCTCGCGATCGTCATCGGCAGGCACGCGTCGCACGTCCCCCAGGCCGAGGCGCTGGACTACATCTTCGGCTACGTGAACTTCATCGACGGATCGGCGCGCGGCGTGGGATCCGCGCTGTCGCCGTTGTACCAGATGAAGTCCCGCGACACCTTCGCGCCGATCGGCCCGTTCCTCGTGACCGCCGACGAGGTCGGCGACGCGCAGAAGCTGCCGGTGCGGCTGTGGAACAACGGCGTGCTCAACCAGGACTTCAACACCGACGACATGGCGCACAACATCAAGCGCTGCGTGGAGTTCGTGACGGGTGTCCACGCGCTCGAGGCGGGGGACCTGTTGGCGACCGGGACGAACCACGGCGGCCTGAACGCCTTCATGGACGGCGACACGATCGAGCTCGAGATCGGGCCGCTCGGCCGCCTCATGATCAACGTGCGGGACGACCTGAAGCGGACGTGGGGGCGTGAGACGCGCCACCAGATGGCCCAGAAGGGCACCCCCGGTCCCACCCCGCAGTTGACCGGCAAGTACGCGAAGTCCTAAGCGCGCTACGCGTCCCCCGGCGCACACCCGCCGCACCGGCCTGCCAACCCCGGCTGCCGGTGCCGGCGGGTGGCGCGTGAGGGCGCCGCCGATCGACGGTGCCCTGCCGTGGGCTCTCAGTCATCGGCGGTGGGTCTTCTCTTTCCTTGCACTCTTCTTACTCTTTCTGCCACGCCGCCTCGGATACGTTGTTCCCCGCGAAGCGACAAGAGCACACCAGGGGTGACCCTGGGCCGCAAAGCCACGGACCTCACCGAGGCCGCCGGGTTCCCGAATTCGCACCAGTGCGAAAAGGGGAAACGCGTGACTCGTACGAGTTGGTGGGCCTTGCGGTCCCGGTACCGGGTTGTGATGAGCGTCTGGGCGCTGACCATCGGGGCGGCGCTCGCGCTGCACGGGGCAGCGTCCGCGGGTGCGGCGAATAGCTACCAGGGATCCTGCGTCCTGAACGCCGCTCCCTGGTGCGCGGCGGCATCGAACGCCGGCGGCAATGGCAACGCCGACGGCAATGGCAACGCAGGCGGCAACGGCAACGCGGGCGGCAACGGCAACGCGGGCGGCAACGGCAACGGCAATCCCGCGACGCCTGCCTCGCCGGCGACGCCGGCGACGCCCGGCGGGCCAGGGACGCCCGCGACACCCGCGACTCCGGCGACCCCCGCAACCCCGGGATCCCACGGCGGCGGCGCGGGCAGCGCGGGTGGCTCAAGCGGCGCAGGCAGCACGGGCGGCGCCGGCAGCACGAGCGGCACGAGCGGCACGGGCAGCGCCGGCAGCACGGGCGGCAGCGGAAGCACGGGCGGTGCGAGCAGCACGGGCGGAACCAGCAGCGCGAGCAGCACGGGCGGCACGAGCGGCGGGGACTCGACCATCACGAGCAACACGACCGGCACCGGCGGGTCGAACGGTGCGGGGAGCCTCGGCGGCGGCGGCGACGCGAGCGGCCCCTCCGCCGGCATCGCTGGCGCTGCGGGCGACACGAGCAACGGCGGGGTCCCTGCCCCGATCGGGAGCCTGGGGACACCGATGGCGGCTGCTCCCGTTTCGCCGTCGGTCCAGTCCCATCCGGGCGTGGAGCCCGGTCCCGCGCCCGAGCAGGCGGCACCCGTTCTGCCGATGCCGGCGAAGACCGGTTCGGGCGGTCTCCCGCGGGACGTGGATAGCGCGGGCACCGGGGTGGCGATGGCGCTGCTTTCCCTGATCGCCACGGCGGGCGCACGGCTCGCGACCGGTCGGTGGATCTCGATGGGCCGCCACGCGCGGGGGTGATCGCCGCTTCCCGGAGCGCTGGCGAGCCCGCCCCTCGGCGGGCTCGTCAGTGCTCGCGCGAGACGTGCGCGCCTACCGTCCGGCGGTGCAGTTCTTCTGCGCCCAGGTCTGGATGTTCTGCACCGCCTGCTGCACCTTTGGGTCTGCCATCGCCTGCATCCCCTTCTGCAGTTCAGCATCCGTCGCGATCTTCATGAAGTCGTAGTTCGCCTTGGACATCACCGCGACGTAGTCCGACCACGCCTTCGCGTACAGCTGGAAGTCCGCCCGAATCTCGGCAGGCGCCTGGTCGGCGATCGTCTTCATCGCCGCCGTCGATGCCTCCATGCTCGCCTTGAGATCGGCGGGCGAGGGGGCGCTGGGGCCCGCCGGTGGCGCGCCCGCCTTTCCGGCCTGCGCCGCGACACCGGTCCACCCGGAGCAGAAGCCCGCGGCGAGCGAGGGCCCCGCGGCGGGAGCGGTGGTGCTGCGCGCGGTGGCGGCCGCCGCAGTCTCGGACGCTGCGGGCTTCGCCGCCGCGGGTGTCTCCGCCTTCTTGCTCCCGCAGGCCGCGAGCGCCAGCGCGAGCAGCAGGAGGACGCCGGTTCTGAGGAGCATCTGTCGCACGTACGTTCCCTCTCATTGATGGCCCCGATGGCCCTGGTAGACCTGATCGAACTGACTGCGTGGCGAAGCGCGTCCGGTGCGGACTGCCGGCGAGGGCCGCTAGGCTCCCTCGCGCAGGCGGACCGCCTCCGGGTTGGTGGAGTTCGGGCCCATGTAGATCCCGCGCTCCCATTGCCGCTTCAGCGGATCGCTGACGTGCAACGTCATGCGACCCACCTTCTCGATCTCCATGACGCAGGTCTCGCCGTCCTGCAGCGGGCCGAGGCCCTCGTGGTTCGTTCCGCAGGCGATGACATCACCGGTGTGCAGGGTCATGATGCTGGTCGCGTACTCCACCAGCTGTGGGACGCGGTGCTCCATGTCGTCCGTCCGGTAGTCGTGGCGCAGGTCGCCGTCGTTCCAGAAGCGCACGTGCAGGCTGTTCGGGTCGCCGATCTCGTCCAGCGTGGTGATGCACGGACCGAGCGGCGCGAAGGTGTCGAAGCTCTTGCCCATCCAGCTGCCCTGGCGCCAGGTGCCGCGCCCCTCGGCGCGCGCGGAGACATCGATCATGGCCGTGACGCCGAAGATCGCGCGCCGCCAGTGCTCCTGCGTCACCCTGCGTGCCGGGCCCCGGACCACCAGCGCCAGCTCCGCCTCGTGCTGGAACACGTACGGCCCCGGCCCGTCGAAGATCGGCGCCTCCGTGAGCTCGGGCAGGACGATCGTGTCCCCGGGGCCGATCACCGCGTCGGGGTTCTTCAGGTACATGTTCAGGGCGCGTGGCTCGCGCTGCGCGTGCTCCCAGTAGTTCCCGATGCAGCACAGGATCTTGCCCGGCCGAGGCAGCGGCGGACGCAGCCGCACCACGTCCAGCGGCAGCGGGAGCACGGCCGCCGCGACCTCCTCGATCAGCGGGCGCAGGTCTTCGAACTCATCGATCAGCTCGCGCATCATCTCCTGGCCCGCCTGTGCCGCCAGTCCCGCAGTGGCCCGAGAAACGTCGTGGACGCCGTCGTCCTCGATCACCCCCAGCCGGGCCGCGCCGCCGCCCGGTCCTTCGAACAGCACGAGTCGCATGCGGGCTCCGTCCTCTCGCGTCGTGGCGCCTCGATGGGAAGTCCGGGCGCGGGGCGCCGCGTTTCTCCGCCGCGCGAGTTGCGCGGGGATAATACGTGAGCCGGCCAGTGCCGCGCGGAAGTCGCCCGGGGTGCCGGGAGATTTGAGGGATGATGCAACTCGTACTCGGCGACATGCCTTCCAGCGGCGACGCCCTGCCGGTGGAGGTCGTGGAACGCAAGGGGCGTGGTCACCCCGACACGATCAGCGACGCGCTCGCAGAGGCCGTCAGCCTCCGGCTCTCGCGCCACTACCGGGAGCACTTCGGGACGGTGCTGCACCACAACGTGGACAAGGTGCTCCTGGTCGGCGGGGCGTCCACGCCAGCGTTCGGCGGCGGGCGCCTGACCGCGCCGATCGAGGTGTTCCTGTCCGGGCGGGCCACGAGCGCGTTCCACGGGAAGGACATCCCCGTCGCCGAGCTGGCGTCAGGCGCGTGCCTCCGGTGGTTCGCCGAGCACCTGCCGGGGCTCGATGCCGGGCGCGACCTGCGCGTGCACACGCTGATCCGGCCGGGGTCGTCGGAGCTCGTCGACCTCTTCCTGCGGCCTCGCGCCGGGGGCGCCTGGCTGGCGAACGACACGTCGATCGGCGTGGGGTACGCGCCGCTGAGCAGGCTGGAGCGCGCGGTGCTCGCCGTGGAGACGCGGCTGAACGCTGGCGCGACGAAGCGTGCCTGCCCCGCGATCGGCACCGACGTGAAGGTGCTCGGCGTTCGCCACGAGGATCGCGTGGCGTTCACGGTGGCGACGGCGATGGTCGACCGCCACGTCGCCGACCTCGCGGCGTACCGTGCGGCGGTGTCAGCCGCCGCGACAGAGGCGCGCACCGCCGCCGCCGAGGTGCTCGGGTGGGAGCCAGGCGTGGTCGTGAACGCGGCGGACGACATCGACCGCGGCCAGATCTACCTCACGGTCACCGGGACGTCCGCGGAGGCGGGCGACGACGGCGAGGCCGGGCGTGGCAATCGCGTGAACGGGCTGATCACCCCCTTCCGGCTGATGACCATGGAGAGCGTGGCCGGGAAGAACCCGGTGACGCACGTCGGCAAGCTCTACAACCTCGCGGCGGCGCTGCTCTCAGAGGCGATCGTGGAGGAGACGGACGGGGTGCTCGGCGCCACCTGCGTCATGGTGAGCCGCATCGGTGCCCCGGTGACCGAGCCCCAGTTGATCGAGGTGCGCATCCAGACCGACGGCCGCCCGCAGGCTGACGTGCTGGGCGCCGTGGAGCGCATCGCAGCGGACCACCTGCAGCGCATCCCGCGGCTCGTCGATGATCTCCTCGACGGGTCGCTGGCGTTTGACCGCTGGCCCCTGCGCGGGACCGCGCGCATCGCCTGAGGCGCCGCGCGGGACCGCGCGCATCGCCTGAGGCGCCGCGCGGGGCGTCGCGATCAGGGTGCCAGGATCGCGGTGGCCTCGAGCGAGCCCGCGGCGAGCCGCTGTAGCGCGACGTTCGCACCCGCCAGCGGGAACACCTCGATCTGCGTGCGGATCGGGATCGCGGAGGCGAGCGCGAGGAACTCCGCCGCGTCGTCGCGGGTGAAGTTTGCGACGCTCGCCAGGCGCCGCTCGCCCCACAGCAGGTCGTACGGGAACTCCGGGATGCGGTCCAGGTGGATCGCGTTGATCGCAACGGTGCCACCTCGGTCCACCGCTCGCAGCGCGGCGACGACGACGTCGCCGGCGGGCGCGAAGGTGATCGCCGCGTCCAGCGGTCGAGGCGGGAGCGCATCCAGCGGCCCGGCCCACGCGGCGCCCAGCGCACGCGCCCGTTGCTGCTCGTGCCCGGATCGCGTGCACACGTAGACCTCGCAGCCCCAGTGCCGCGCGACCTGGATGGCGAGCGACGCCGAGGCCCCGAACCCGTACAGCCCGAGGCGGCCCCCCGGCTGGATGCCGGAGATGCGCAGCGAGCGGTAGCCGATCACGCCGCCGCAGAGCAGCGGAGCGGCATCGAGGTCGGCGAAGCCCTCCGGGATGCGCAGCGCGAAGTCCGCCCGCACGACGAGCTCCTCCGCGAAGCCGCCGTCGCGATCCCAACCCGTGAAGCGCGCCTCCGCGCAGAGGTTCTCGCGTCCGGCGAGGCACCGCGCGCACGTCCCGCAGGCCCCGCCGAGCCACGCGATCCCGGCGCGGTCACCGATGCGCCAGCCCGTGACGCCGGGACCCACGGCGGAGACGCGTCCGACCGCCTGGTGGCCGGGGACGATCGGGAGGGCGTGCGGGGCGATGTCGCCCTCGCAGATCTGGAGGTCCGTGCGGCACACCGCGCACGCGGAGACGCGCACCAGGAGCTCGTTCGCCTGCGGCACCGAGGAGGGCACGTCGAGGAGGCGCAGCGGGCCGCTGGCGATCGGGCCGGGTCGCTCCAGCACCTGCGCGCGCATGGACTTCCCCTCGTGCCGTCAGCCGCCGGCGCCATCGATGCCCCGATGCCCTCAACACTACTCGCCCAGCCCGGCTCAGGGCGTCCCACGGGCCCTCGCCAGCGGTCGCGTGTACCATCCGGGTATCCGGCGGGCCTCGCCGCGACCTCGCGCGAGCGGCGGCGCCGTGAGGCCGAACGGGGGTACCGTGGGCAAGATCCTCGTCACCGGGGCGCTCGGCCAGATCGGCTCGGAGCTCGTGGCCGCGCTGCGCGCGCAGTTCGGGGCCGGCCAGGTGGTGGCCTCCGATCTCCGCGTCCCCCCCGCCGGCGCCAGCGACGGGCCGTTCGAGTACGTCGACTGCACCCACATCCGCGAGATCGACGCGGTGGTCCGCCACCACGAGATCGACACGATCTACCACCTGGCGGCGCTGCTCTCCGCGGTCGGCGAGGAGCGTCCGCGCGTCGCGTGGGATGTGAACATGGGTGGCCTGTACCGCGTGCTCGAGGTGGCGCGGCAGCATCGCTGCCGTGTGTTTTTCCCGAGCTCCATCGGCGCGTTCGGCCCGACCACGCCCCGCGATCACACCCCGCAAGACACGATCCAGCGTCCGACGACGATGTACGGGATCACGAAAGTCGCGGGCGAGCTGCTGTGCGACTACTACTGCACGCGCTTCGGACTGGACGTGCGCGGCCTGCGCTTCCCCGGGCTCATCTCGTACAGCGCGCCGCCGGGCGGGGGGACCACGGACTACGCCGTCGAGATCTTCGCGCAGGCGCTGCGCCACCGCCGGTACTCGTGCTACCTGCGCGCGGACACCGTGCTCCCCATGATGTACATGCCGGACGCGATCCGCGCGATGATCGAGGTCATGCAGGCGGAAGCCGCGCGGCTCCGTCACCGCAATGCCTTCAACATCGCATCGATGAGCTTCGCGCCGGCGGCGCTGGCCGCGGAGATCGCCGCGCACCTGCCGGGCTTCACGGTCGACTACGAGGTGGACCCCGTCCGGCAGGCGATCGCAGACTCGTGGCCCCGCTCGCTGGACGACAGCGCCGCGCGGGAGGAGTGGGGCTGGGCGCCTCGCTACGACCTCCCGGCGATGACGCGCGACATGCTCGAGCAGGTCGGCGCCCGTCTGCGCGGCCGCGACGAGACGGGCGGCTGAGAGGAGCGCACCCATGCCGGTTGATCGCGTAGAGCACGTCCTGCGCGCCGCGCTCGACGACCTCGTGGCCTCCGGGCGCGCGAAGGGCGCCGAGAGCGTGATCATCGCCGTGCGCCCCGCCGAGGGCCGGAGCGGGCCGCGCTACCTGCTCGCCGGCGAGGGGGAGCGCGCGTTCCTGCGCTTCAACTCCAACGGCTACCTGGGGATGGCGCTCAACCCCGAGGTGATCGCCGCCGAGGAGGAGTCCGTCGCGCGGTTCGGGGCCGGCCCGCAGGCCGTGCGTTTCATCAGCGGCACGTACTCCCCGCACATCGCGCTGGAGCAGCGTCTGGCCGCGTTCCACGGGCGCGAGGCCGTGATCGCGTTCAGCTCGGCGTACGCCACGGTCATGGGCGTGCTCTCGCCGCTGATCACGGAGCAGACGGCGGTGCTCAGCGACGAGCTCAACCACAACAGCATCATCAACGCCATCCGGCTCGCGCGGCCCCTGTCGCGCGCGGTCTACGGGCACGGCAGCGTCGAGGAGCTGCGGGCCGCACTCGATCAGGCCGCCGGCAGCGCGCGCCGGGCGATCATCGTCACGGACGGCGTCTTCTCGATGCGCGGCGACCACGCCCCCCTCGCGCAGATCCGCGCCGTTGCCGATGAGTACGACGCCCGCTTCCCCGAGAACGTGCTGGTCGTCGTCGACGACTCGCACGGCGTGGGCGCGCTCGGACGGACCGGGCGCGGGACCGAGGAGGTGACGGGCGCGCGGGCGGACCTGCTGATCGCCACGCTGGGCAAGGCGTTCGGCGTCAACGGCGGCTACCTCGCGGGGAGCGCGGTGATCGTGCAGTACCTGCGGGAGACGGCGCCGTTCTACGTCTACTCCAACCCGATCACCCCCGGCGAGGCCGCGGCCGCGGGCCGCGCGGTGGAGCTGCTGGACAGCGCCGCGGGCACAGCGTTGCTCGATCGGCTGCGCGAGAACACGGCACGCTTCCGCACGGGCCTCGTCGCGCTCGGGTACGAGACGATTCCCGGCGAGCATCCGATCGTGCCGCTGCTGGTGCGGGACAGTGATCGCACCGCGGCGCTGGTGCGCGCCCTGCGCGCCGGCGGCGTGCTCGCGACCGGCCTCGGCTATCCCGTCGTGCCGCGGGGCAGCGAGGAGATCCGCTTCCAGATCGCCGCGGACCATACCAGCGACGACATCGACGAGGTCCTGGCGCTGCTCGCCACGTGGCGCGGCGAGCAGGCCTGACCCGGGCTGCCCGCGACGACTCAGGACTCCCCGTTGCGCTCCATCAGCGCCTCGATCAGCGCGCGCGGGCTCGCCGGCATCGAACGCATGCGGATGCCGACCGCGTCGTGGATCGCGTTCGCCACCGCGCCCATCGGCCCGACGATCGGAGTCTCGCCGATGCCGCGCACGCCCAGCGGGTGTCCGGGGTTCGGCACCTCCACGAG
>Ga0172380_10002634_pt1 | contig 26957 bp, 38 predicted proteins | sample Leawe162metaG_FD_119747 | JGI IMG/M metagenome (GOLD analysis project Ga0172380, IMG submission 119747) | Leachate microbial communities from a municipal landfill in Southern Ontario, Canada - Leachate well 162 metaG | ecosystem: Engineered > Solid waste > Landfill > Unclassified | place...
AACTACCACGCGCTCACCCTGTGCGTGGTCTCGGCTTCCGGGCAGGGCGTCGACGCGCGGGGACCGAAGGAGCTCGAGGAGTTCCTGAAGCGCCTGCCCATCCGCTACGCGGACCCGCTCGGCGATCGGATCGTCGACGACTCGTGCGGGTTCAACGACCCTTTCGTCTCGAGCGTGTGAGGTTAATCGCATGGTTTCCGGTCCTCGCAACGATGGGCGGCCTTCCCTGCGCGGGTGGGTCGTTCGGACATTGCGGGCACGACCCTGCGAAATGCTCCACGCACAAGCGCCGCTTTCTCGACGTCGACTGGCCTACGTGCCCTGTACGCGCGGTCATCGAAGACCCCGTCGCGCGCTACATCCGCGACTTGCAGCGCACGGGTGCGGTCATCCGGCGCGAGTTCATGTCGGCCTGGGTGCCGCCTGCCCTTCTTGCGTTGCGCGAGGAGCTCGAGGCGGCCGAGGAGCAGCGAGCCCGCGTCGGTGCGCTCGGCTCGAAGTGAGGAGGTGAGCCGTGCCCGTCGCCGGTGACATCAAGCTCACCATGACCGCCGATGCGCAGGACGCGGCCTCGGCGAAGCTGCGCATGGTCCAGGCCGAGCTCGGCAAGACGGCGCAGGCGGTACGCGAGGCCAAGAGCGCCACCGCGGAGGACCACGAGGTCGAGCAGCTCCTCATCCGGGCGAAGGACCGGCGCCTGAAGCTCGCGGCCGAGGACCGGCGCGAGTCCGTCCTCGCCGCGCGCGCGACCCGTGACGCGGCGGATGCCAAGGGCAAGCTCGCGACCGGCTTCGATTCGGTCTCGGACAAGGCGCGCGGCTTCCATCAGGCGCAGCTCAAGCTCAACGAGATCCTGGGGGTCGCCGGATTCATCGGAGCCATCGGCGGCGCCGTCATCGGCCTGATCAAGCTCATCGACTCGATGAGCCAGTACGGTCGCGCCATGGCCGATGTGAAGGCGCAACAGGCCGACTTCAACAAGCTCATGACCCAGCTCGAGGACGCTGGTTTCGCGGAGCTCATCGACCAGATGAACGCCGGGTGGGTCGAGGGCGACGCGCGCCTCGTGATCGCCAATAAACGCCTCGACGAGTGGCGCGACAAGTACGTCGACGCCGGCCACAAGGTCGAGGTCCTGAACCACGCACTCGCCGCGAACGATGCGCGGCGCCAGCGCGCCGCGGCCGATGCCGAGACCTCGGAACGGCGCGGCCTGGCGGCCGGGATGGCCAACAAGCTCGAGATCAGGAAACTCGACACGGAGCACAACAAGCTCCTCACCGACATCCGCAGGGCGAAGGAAGCGGAAGCGGGCATGCAGGCCATGATCAATCGCCTGCTGCGCGAGGCCACGCCGGAATACTGGCAGCATGCCGATGCGGCGGCGAAGCTCACCAAAGAGAACAAGGCCATTGTCGACGCCGCGCAGGTCGGGATCGCCGCCGCCAAGAAGGCTGGCGACGAAGCCCACGACAAGAGCAGGGCGGCAGCGTCGGCCGGAGCGTCCAACGCGAAGGCGCAGGCCGATCGGATCCGCGGTCTCGAGCGCGAGCTCCAGCTCACCAAGACGCACGGCGAGATCGAGCGCACGACCGTAGAGATGGCGCAAGTCCGGGATGACCTCGCCGCGAAGCGCATCTCCAAGCGCGAAGCCGAGCTCTCGCTCGCCATCAAGCGCGCATCCATCGAGCAGAAGATCACCGAGCATCAGGACGAGGTGGCTCAGCGCAACGAGGAGAAGCGCAAGGGCGACCTCGACCGCGTTCGGAGCCTGCAAGAGGAACTCGCCATCGCCGCGGCGCTGAACGAGAGCGACAAGGCCAGGATCCAGCTCGAGCAGGAGCTCGCGCGCATCGAGCGCGAGAAGAAGTCGGGCGCGATCTCAGGGGACGCCGCAGGGCTCGAGGGACAGCTCGCCCGCGGCCGGTTCAAGAAGGAGCAGGAGGCGCGCGACCGCGACGCCGCCGCCAAGCAGGTCGAGAAGATCGGCGCCGCCGCCGAGAAGACGGCCGCGAAGATCGCCATGCTGTCTGGCCGCATGTCTGGGCTCGCCCCGGCAATTGCCGGCGGAACGCAGCTCTGGACCGCCTATGAGAAGGGCACGCTGGGCGTCGGCGAGGCGCTCGCGGGGACCATTGGCGTCATGGGTGAGGCCACCGCGAGCGGCATTTCCAACAAGAAAGAAGCGGCCCTCGTCGAGGGGATCTTCGAGCAGTTCGCCGCGATCGCGAGCTTCGCCGCCATGGACTACAAGTCCGGCATCGAGCATGAGGCCGCGTCTGTCGGCTTCTTCGGTCTCGCCGCACAGGGTGGCGGCGGCAAGGGTGGTGGCGGCGGCGGTGGAGGGGCCTCGTCCGGCGGGTCCTCGTCCGCACCCGCGCCGCCGACGTCGGGACGCTCGACGCAGGACACCCGTCCCGTGGTCCAGGTCGTCTACGGCCGCGGCATCGTCTACGGCATGGGGGCCGAGGTCGCGAAGGCGAACGCCAGCACGAACGAATCCCTGCGGGGCACGGGCATGCAGCGGCGGCGGTACTGATGAGCGCCGATCCCCTGCGCTCTGGCCTCGCCGCCGTGACCTCCGGATGGACGGGCGGCGCGACGATCACCGTCGGAGCCGTCGTCGCCACGGTCACGACGCGCGCCCGCACGTCGGCCGTCGAGGTCATCCGCGACCTTGTGCGCACGGCCGAGCGGATCCACGGCGGCACCTGGAAATGGTGGGCGACCGCCGCGGGCAAGCTGGTCGTGACGTCGACGCTGACGTTCGCGCTCGCGGCCACGGGCAACACCGACGACCGGACCGGCTTCACCGGCACGTACACCGGCGCCGCGTCGTACACCGCGGCGGTCGCGTATGATGGCGCGGTCTACCCGTCGATCGGGCTCCGTCTCGACGGCGCCGCCGGCGTGTCGCGTTCAGGGGCGGTCGGCGCGAGCGGTGCGACCGTCATGGCGATCACGCGCCAGGACCAGAGCGGCAAGGTCGTGATGTACGGCACCTTCGCCGAGCTCGTCGCGCTCGTCGACACGTTTGACGTCGCCGGCACCTGGGACGTGAACCTCGCCGGCATCTGGGCCGCGCGGGTGCGTGTGACGAGCGTCGGGCGCAACGCGTGGGGGATCCGTCCTGACAAAGCCACGCTCGAGCTCGGCGTGACGGCGGTCACCCTATGAACGCTTACCCCACCGCCATCGGCGCCGTCGGCTGGCTCTACGGCAGCGTCTACACGGACGGTTGGGCGACCGCCGTGCCCGGGTACCGCACGATCCAGATCGGGGCGAGCACGTACACGATCGCGAGCGGCGCCGCGCAACCGTACTGGTTCTGGGAGTGGTTGACGGCACTCGACACGGCCATCGGCGGCGGTTGGGGACTCGCGCTGAGCGGAGACACTTGGACGCTCGGAGGTGGCGCGCCAGCGGTCGTGACGTGGCTCGACCGAACGGGCTGGCTCCTCGGGTTCGATGCCGAGCCCGGGGACGCCGAGCCGAGCGCGAGCTCGCTGTCGCCGCGCGCGCCATCGCCGGCGGCCGTCCCGCTCATCTCCTGCGAGCGCCCCGAGGCCATGAGCCGCGACGCGCAGAGCAAGCTGCAGATCTCCAAGTTCGGGCGCGGGCACGGGTGGACCTACGGCGCCGCCGACGTCTACCGCTGCCGCGTGAAGCTCGATCGCCTCGGCTTCGACGCGCTCAACACCGGCTGGCTGCTATCGGGGATGCCCGTCGCTCTCTCGCCATTCGACGTCGAGACCCACGCCCTCGGCGGGGCGACCGCCTACGACGGCGCCTACCCGAACGGCTACCTGACGGGCCGGATCCTCGGAACCGATGGTGACGGGTCGTGGGTCGGGGAGCTGGTCTACGAGACCACGCTCCTCCTTGCGGTCGAGGTGCCGTGATGGGCCTCTGGGAAGACCTACTCCGCGCAGGCTACCAGTACGCGATCGATCTTGAGATCGACGGGATCGCGACGATCTTCCCAGAGACGAGCCCTCGCCGGGTCAACTCGTCCGCCGAGATGGCCGCGCCCAGCGGTTACACGGTGTGCCCTGCGCTCCTCTTCGACAGCGGTCTGGTGATGAGCCAGGAGATCGACCGCGAGACCGGCATCGCCCGCGGCGACGCCGTCGACCTGTGTCTGGCATGGGAGCCGCTCGAGGAAGCTGGCCTCACAACCTCCCTCTTCGCGCGCCCGACCAAGCGCGTCAGGTTGACGGCGGACCTCGCCTATGGCGCCACGTCGGCCGACGTCGAGAGCACGAGCGGATGGACGGCCGGCGAGCGCGGCTACATCGGACACGAGCAGATCGAGATCGGCGCGATCACCGACGGCGACACGTTCGGGTCCCTCACGCGCGGGATCGCGGGCCACGCGAACGTCTACAAGGCGAGCTCGCCGACGTCGTTCTCCTTCGTCACCGACAAGCCCGAGAACTTCCGAGGCCGTTGGGTCATCCTGCGCAAGCACCTCCTGAGCCCTGAGGGGCGCGCGCTCGACTCGACCTGGACCACTGGGGACTGGAATCGGATCATCTGGCGCGGCCGCATCGACGAGCAGCCGCGGCCGACCGAGTTCGGGATGGTGCTCCGCGCGCTGCCGTTGCCGCGGCTCGCATCCCAGGAGATCGGGTACGAGATCAGCATGGCCACGATGGCGCCGGCTGAGGATCCGCTGGCGTTCGCCGACTTCCCCATCGTCGCGCAGGCCGGCTCCTACGTGCTCCTCACGGGCACCTACAGCGGCCCGAGCAGCGGCACGTTCAGCGCCCGCGTTCCGGCCTACACGACGGAGACGGCCACGACCATCGGCGGATGGGCCAACCAGATGCGCGCGGACATCGAGACCGCCTTGGCGGCCCAGCCGTGGTTCACGGCGGGCGAGGTCCAGGTCGGCATCGTGGGTGCGCAGCTGAGCGACTACCTGTACCACAACGGAGCGCCGGCCGGGACGCTCGACGTGCGGATCGCGTTCACCGCCGCGTACACGGTGCACATCACCATCACGATCCTCCCGACCGCCGACACCTACTGGATGAAACCGGGAGTGTTCGAGGGCTACGCGGGCCTCGTGAATCAGCCCATCTTCTGGTGGAAGGATCAGCTCCGAATCCAGATGGACCACCAGGCGGGTGCATGGCTCCCGGTGGTCCAGACCGAGGGCCAGGGCTACCAGGACCTCACCATCCCGAGTAGCGGCGCCGCCATCGCCGAAGCCGACGGAAGCAAGGAGCTCATCCGCTGGGACCGCCTGTTGCCGGGCGGTACCTACGACGGGACGCTCAAGCTCCTGCACATTTCCGAGCGCGGAGCCGGCGGGACGAGCCTCATCCCGCTCGCTGCGGACACGGAGCTCAAGTTCGTCTCGGGCCACACCGGCACCGTGGGCGAGGTGATCTGCACCCTCCTCGAGTCGAGCGGCACCGGGCTGCGCGGAGCCTACGACACGTTGGCGGTCGGGCTCGGCTTCGGCGTCGCAGACGACTCCATCGACGAGGCCGCCATCACCGCGGACGTCGACCTCAACCTGCAGACCATCGCCGCCTACGCCGACGGCAGGACCTCGCTCGAGGAGCTCATCGGCGGATGGCTCGCGATCCACGCCAAGTGCCTCGTACAGCGCCGCAACGCAGCGGGCGAGTTCAAGTTGACGATCGTGAACACCGAGCCGTTCGCAGTCCACGGCTTCACGCGGGCGCTCGAGCGCGCCGACGTCGAGCTGTCCAGCATCGGCACGCCCGAGCCGGTCGCGTTCGGGAACGAGGTGAAGGTCACCCGCTCATCCATCGTGTCGGACACGCCGCCGGTCATCGTCCAGGACATCGTTGCGATCCAGGCCGCCGGACCGCGCTCGTTCGAGTTCACGTGCCCCGGCATGGGCGAGACGCTGGCGGTCCAGCTCGGGGCGAGCCGCATCGCCGCCGGGCTCGGGACGGCCACCATCCAGGTCGCGCTCGCGCCATGGTTCGATGGGCAGATCGGCGACGACCTCGCGGACAAGCTCGCACACCCGGCGTCCTACGACTGGGCCACAGGAACGCGCGCTCCGGAGCGCCTCGCGGCCATCTTCGCCGGCGAGCAGTTCTGTCCGTTCGACGGTCGCCGCGTCGGGACCTTCCTGCTCGCGGGGATCCTGCGCGAGGGGCTCTTCCTCTGCCCGACGGCAACGGTGTTGACGGTGCCGACGACGAGCACCGTGACGACGGACATCGGCTCGGTCACGTGCTTCTCGCCGAATGACGCGACGTTCTTCGCCCTCTTCTACAACCCCGGCAACGAGGGGACCGAGTCGGCCGAGCTCGAGGTCCTGGCCGACTTCGAGCTGGCGGCCGGCACCTGGCCCGCATGGGTCGCGCCCGGCACCAAGATCACGTTCGTCGCGCTCGGAGGCGGAAACCACGCCGAGCTCGAGCCCGTCCACATCTTCCAGGCGCCGTCGCGCCACTGGGCGGCCTGATGGTCTACGCACCCAACGACCCATCGACCATCATCGCCGGTCTCAACGGCGACTCGTCCGCGTTCGCCGCGCTGCTCGCGAACGTGGACGATGCCTACGTCAATCACGGGCCCACGCTGGTGTGCTGCTCGGTGAGCTTCGAGGTGTCGGCGACATCGGCGACGCCTGTCGGTGAGTTCGTCATCCCCGCGAACGACGACAACAACCGCGTTCGCTTCTGGGCCTACTGGCGGGGTACCACCGGCTACACGGCGACGCTCACGTTCGAGGTCGTCGACGGGGCCGGGACGGTCCTTGGATCCGGCACCGCCACGAGCACCTCGAGCAGCTACGCGTTCAGCGTGATCAACGTGACGCCCACCGGATCGGGGGTGCGCTACGGTCGGATCTCGCTCCACGCGTCGGCGGTTCAGCTCGCGCGCATCGAGCACATCGTTGCCTCGGTGTACCCGTCCAGCACGCCTGCGGGCCTCACCACGTCGGGCTGGGCGCAGGTCTCGGGCTGGGACCTCTCGCCGACGGGGCCGATCCCGAGCGAGGTCGTGGCGCGTCTGTCGAACAACACCCGCGCGGTGGCCCGCATCCGCCCCTGCGGGCTTGTGTCAGGCCTCCATCGCTACGGCGGCGGCGTGCCAAACTACGAGGTGACCGGCAACGTGTACACGCTCGTGGACCGCTTCTACTGGCCCGGCGGCGACCTCGACCGGCGCAAGTACCGCGCTTCGATCCGGCTCGGCGGTACCGACCCGCAGGCGCGCCTCGTCGTCGGCCCGTACAGCTTCGAGTGCAGCGCCGCCGGCTGGCAGCATGATCTGCCCACGCTCTACCTGCCGCAGGGGTCGCCCGGCTTCGTCTACTGCCGGAGCACGAGCGGCGGAACGGCTCAGCTCCGGACCTACCAGATGCTGCGCGAGGCCGCGTAATGGCGCGCGCGCCCGAGCGGAGCCCCGCACTCGACCAGGTCAACGCGGTCGCCATCGTCGATCCGGCGCCGGCGAGGATCCAGCACCTGCTCCGCGCCGACACCTGGCTCCACGCCCTCTACACGGAGTGGGGCGGGCCCGGGTTCTACGTGCCCCTCCACCTTGCGAAGAACGACACGCCCGACGACCCGGTCATCCGGATCCTCGTCTCCGCGGGCGTGCAGTACATGCGGATCCGCGCGCTCGTTTCCGCGGGAGGTTCCAAGGGCGCCACGTCGACGCTCGTCATCACGAGCTCGCACACGGCAGCCACCACCACCCTGACCTGGCAGGACGTCGGCTCGGGCGATTCCCTCGAGGGAGCGTTCGAGGTCGCAACCTCGGCGAACCCAGACGACCCCAATGGTCCGCTCCTGGTGCGCTCGGGCGCCGACTGGACCATCAGCAGTGACGACCTGACGCTGACGTACGACGCGGGCAACGGCACCGTGTGGGGGCTCCTCTTTCTGCCCGTCCACGAGGTGCGCTGAGAGCACGCTTTCGCCGCCTGGCCGGTACTGCACCGGGCAAGAGGTGAGCGATGGCGTACGGCGGCGAAAATCAGATCGTGCTCGCGGGCTGGGGTGGCGCTGCAGGTCGTCCTGACGAGCCGTTCGGCTCCAAGCTGAACCGCATCCTGGTCCAGCGGTTCCAGATCGACGCCTCCGAGCAGATGGCCCCGGCCGACACGACCGTCGAGACGGCCAACACCAAGAAGCTGACGCTCGGTGCGGCGCTGATCATGCCGGGCGACCGACTTCACGTTCACGGTTGGGGCGCGGTCACCGCCTCCAATGCCGCCGCCGAGATCACCACCCGCCTCCGGCTCGGCGGGCTGACCGGCGTCGAGCTCGCCGTCATCGCTGGTTACGACGCCGTCGACGCCGATCACCACGAATGGGATGCGTGGCTCTGGTTCGAGGCGGTTGGTGCAGCGACCCCGACGACCCCGACGTCGAAGTTCCACTCCCGCGGCCGTGGCTGGCGCACCGGTGGCTCCGACGAGCGGACGGTCGTCAAGGACAACCAGACCCTTTCGACGCTGGCGGCACTCGACATCGTCGCGACGCAGGACTGGTCCACCAACAACGCGGGCAATCGCTTCAAGCTCTACGAGCTCTCGGCCGAGCTCTACCGCACCCGTCAAACCTGGGGCTGATCGGAGGCGTCCGTGCCCGTTGAGCATCGCGCATACCGAACGGCTCAGATCTTCACGGAGCCGTTCTTCTGGAACGGCGCCGTGGCCGCCGACGAGCTCGTCATCCTCGGGCCGTACGGCGATGCAGACCCCGGGTACGTGCTCGTCGACGTCGTCGTCCACAACCAGGGCGACGAAGACGTCTTCGTCGCCTCGAAGCTCACCGGTGTGACAGCCGACGGAGCCCGCCATCGGGTCGGCATCGAAGAGACGTACCCGATTCCCGGTGAGGTCGACACGCTCTGCCTCCTCGGATTCGACGCGTGCTCGGTCCAGGTCACGGCTTCACGAACTCCGCGCCGCAACAGCGGCAAGGACGCCGGCCACCCCGGACACGGCGAGTTCGTCGTTCGCATCACGCCGCCTGTGGCCGCCGGTATCGTCGAGGTCGCGGTTCCGATCCGCCACGACATGACGATCACCGGGGTTGCGACCTACTCCAAGGCGGTCCCCGAGGAGGACCCGCCGACGGCGACAGTGCAATGCGCCGATGTTCAGGTGGGCGACGTCTTCACGTTCGCGGGTGTCCCGTTCACTGCCGTTGCGGCCGCCGCTGATCCAGCAGCGCAGGAGTTCAACCAGGGCGGCACGAACACCCAGGATGCCGAGTCCCTGGCGACGGCGTTCAACGACCCAGCGTCGCAGGCCTTGATCACCACGGCGCTCGGCGGAACGCGCACCGTTGCCGCCGTCGCGGCCACCGGAACCGTGGCGCTCACCGCGGCGGGCACCGACGACGAGTATGTGACGAACGGCACGCTGACGACGAGCGCGGCCGACCGCATCATCGTCAGCGACGTCGCGATGACCGATGCGGGCGTGTGCGAGCTCGAGGTCGAAGCGGCCGGCAACCCGCTCATCGCCGCCGCGGTGGACATCAACGACCTGACCGCCGCGACGCCACAGGCCCAAGCGCTCACGGCAACCACGGCCCACCTGGCTCTCACCAAGGGGTCGACGCTCACGGTCCGAATCACGTCCGACCAGGCTGCCCTCACCGCCGGGGACCTTGCGGTCGCCATTTCCTTCGAGCTCGCCTGATGTCGTCCGACCTCCTGCCGGTCGTGGCACCGCGCAATGTAGCGCGGGGCGACGCCGTGCTCGCCGGTCTCATCTTCGGCCGCGCGACGCAGACGCGCCTGGCGACCCAGACGGTTCTCTTGCGGCGAAAGGGAGTCTTCACGTTCCCGAAGGTCACCGGCTTTGCGACGACCGCGTGGGTGACGCCGCTCCACTTCGCTGATGGTGACGCTGGGCTGTCGAACGACGGCACGAAGTTGTTCGTCGCCGTGGCGGCTGAGAGCGTGGCTTCGAACGCCACCTCCGTGCGCGCCGTCATCATTCAGAGCGGTCCCGTCGTGCCGATGAGCTCGAGCGGGGCTGCCGTTGTGCCGCGCTTCACGGTCGCGAGCAGCTCGCTCTCCGACAAGGCCGTCAAGACTCCCTTCACGGGGCTCGCGGATCTCTCCGGCGTCGTCGACAACGAATGGATCCGGTCGTGCGTGGCGAAGCTCGACACGACAGTCGACGCGGGCGACTCGGCGCAGGCCGTGATCTGCCTGGCGCCTCTCAGCCTGGCGCTGGTCACGGCTGGTGAATTCACCGCCGGCGTGGCCCAGCTCGTGGGGGTAGACCTGACGGCGACCGGGAAGTTCGACGTCGAGCTCGATCTCGACGTGATCGCGGCCGGCGTCTCCGGCTCCGTCGACGCACGCGTCACCATCAACGCCGACACCCCGGCAATGTCCGAGCGCCGGATGGTGCGCGGGATCTCGCTCGACCTGTCCTCGGGCCTGCGGATCGGGGCCGTGCTCGTCCCGACCGCATGGAGTGCGCTTTCCACAGCTTCGTTCGCCCTCGCGGGCGAGCGGCGCGTCTCGCTCTGAGGTAGCCCATGATTCCCGCGTTCCTGACTGCGTTGATCTTCCAGCTCCCGTCGATCCACGCGTTCCTGGCGATCAACACCGCACCGCACGGGGTGATCAACAGCGCGACCGACCTCACGCTGGCCACGCCGCTCGTCTTCGTCGGCACCGAGGGCGCAGGAAACCTGACGTGCTCCAATGTCACCGCCGATGTCGTCACCGGAACGAACGCCACGTTCGGAGGGGTCACGATCGTCGGCGGCGAGGTCGACAACGTCGACGTGTCCGCGTTCTGGGACGAGGTCGTGCAGTTCGCAAGCACGTTCTCGACCGGCGCGTTGTCGGCGGACAACTTGACCGTCGGCGGGGCCTTCCTTGGGGACGGCGACTACGACGGGACGGTCGAGCGCGTCGATGTCGGAGACCTGAACGCCACGGTTGGAGGCCTGAGCGATACGGTCACCGGCTTCGCGAGCACGTTCTCGACGGTGAATCTGACGGCCTCTGGGACGATCGCCGCTACCGGCGCCCTGTCTGGATCGCGCGTGACGATCGGGACCGCAGGCGGCGGCAACGCCTGCCGCCTCATCTATAACGCCTACCTGACCGACACGACCGCCGGCACTGGAGCCGAGGACGTTAGGACAGTCACGGTCCCCGCTGGCACGATGTCGGCGAATGGTGACCTGCTCGACTTCGAGGGCTGGGTGAAATGCGCGGCGACCGCGAACAACAAGACGGTCGCGGTCGTGTTCGACGGCGGCACGTTCGAGACGAGCACGCAGGCATGCAACGGCAATAACTGGCGATTCCATGCGCAGTTCCGGCGCGTGAACGCGACGAACCTGCTCTACACAGGCGGTCTCAGCTACACGAGCGAGGGCGCTGGCACGACGCACATCTACACCGGTACGCCGACCTGGGCGAACGCCTTGAACTTCGTCGTGCGCCTCACGACGCCCACCACGCCCGGTGACGCAACGCTCTACGGCCTGAAGGTGATCTACTGCCCGGCGGTGCCGTGATGGGCGCGCCAGCGCGCACGCCGGGGATCGACGTCTCGCAGTTCCAGGGCGTCATCGACTGGGCCAAGGTAGCAGCGTCCGACACCCGCTTCGCGTTCGTGCGCTTCGCCGACGGGTTCTACCGCGACACGCGCTTCGAAGAGAACTGGGGCGGCTCGCACGGGCGCGGGCTTCTGCGCGGCGCCTACCACTTCCTACGATCGAACCTCGACCCGACGATGCAGGCGGCGAACTTCATCGAGGCGCTCGCGAAATCGGAACACGGCATCGGTGAGCTCCCGCCGGTCCTCGACGTCGAGAAGTACGATGGCACGCCCGAGGCGATTGTGGACCACGTCGCGACGTGGGTCGCGGTGGTGGAGCGCGAGCTCGGCGTGCGCCCGATCCTCTACACGGGGTGGTGGTTCTGGGAACGCCGCGTGCGCAGCGCGGCGTTCGGTCACCTGGCGCTTTGGCTCGCGCAGTACACGACCGCGCCGGAGCCGCCGAAGATCCCGCGCCCGTGGCCCACGTGGGCCTTTTGGCAGAAGGCCAACAACGGCCGCGTGCCAGGCATCAGCAAGCGCGTCGACCTCAACGTGTTCAAAGGCGACTTCGCCGCGCTCGAGGATTTCGCGCGCGCGAGTCGGATCTCTGAGGTCTGCCGATGAGCCCCAGCCGATCCCGGGCCGTTTGGTTCACGCTGCCGGTCCTGCTCGCGGTTGCGCCCGCGCTGCTCGTGTTCTGGGCGGTGTCGGGCGACGTCCACGTGGCGCGAGCCGACCTCGACGCCCACAAGGCCGCGCTCGCCGATCACGAGAATCGGATCCGATCCGACCACGAGGCTGTGACGGGGATGCCAAAGGACCTCGAGCGCATCACCGAGAAGATCAACGCGGTCGCGGACAAGGTCGGCGACCTCATTCGTCGCGTCGAGGCTATCGACGCCCGCCAACGGAGCTCCCCATGACGCAATCCCAGTGGCTCGGCATCCTCGGCATGTTTTTCGCCATCGTGGGCCCCGGGCTTACGTCGATCGGGGTCCCGTGGGCGTTCGCCTCGGCGCTCGCGACGTTCGGGAGCTGGCTGGCGTTCCGCGCCTCGGGCGGCCAGTCCCAGGTGGCCCAGGTCGGTACGCCCAAGCCGCCGCCGGACCAGCACGGAGTGGCGCGCGTAGACCTCATCGTCTGGCTCGCGCTCGTCGGGTTCGGCGTCGTCGCGATCGCCTTCTCCGCGTGCGCCTCCCAAGACATCACGGTGCGCGAGTCGGTTCAGCCGAAGTTTGATCCAGGCCCACCGTGCCTCATCACGGCGCACGTCGACGGCGTGCGCGTGATGCGAATCCGCTGGGACCAGGCGTGCCCGGTCGACATGCCAACGTCGTGGCTATGCGCGAGGCTCTCGGAGAAGGCCCCGGGCGCGCGCCTGCCGGCGGTATGCGGAGACGGCCGATGAGCGCGCACTCGCTCGTGGACGAGATCGTCACGGAGACGCTCCGCGAGATCCCATCGGTCGAGACCGTGCTCAAGATCTTCGAGGCCGCGACGGACCGGTCGTTGACGTCCGTCCTCGAGGGCGCGCTCCTGAAGCTCGTACGGCGCGCCCAGCTCGCGAACCTCGACATTCATCTCGCCCCGGGTGCGCGGGTAGAGCCCGAGGTGGTGAACCGCGACGACCCGGGCGCCGCGCCCGACGAGCGCCAGCTGTGACCCGCGGAGAGCGCCGGTTGTTTGCCGAAGCGCTCGGCGTGACGGTCCTATTCGTCGGTGCCGGGGTGCTCTTTGGCTGGCTACTCTGGGGCTGCGCTTCGGCTCCGGTGGCAGAGGTCGAGTGGCTCGCCCGCGGCCCAGCCGTCTGCACCGTTGTTCCGGCCACGGCGGTCACACCGTGCCGGCTCGAGCTCGAGACCGACGACGAGCACATCGTCGCCGCCGTGCGCTCGCTGACCGGGTGCGTCGTGCGAACGCGCGTGCTCGAACGCCGTCCGGACTTCGGGTCCTTCTGACGTGCACTCGGTCTGCCACACCTGCGGATGGTCCGAGACGCCCGGACGGGTCGTGCGCACCCCGCGGTGCCGCTGCGGCGCGAGGCTGACGACCGAGCCAGACCCGGACCCGGTGCTCGCCGTGGCGGACACCGCGCCCGCGGCGCGACCGTCATCCTGCCCGGACTGCGTCGGCGGTCGCATCCGGGTCCAGGCCGCGTCAGGCCGCGTCGTGGTGGCCCGTTGCGGGTGTCCGCTGGGACTCGCATAGACTCTGCCCGCGATTCGCGCCGTTAGGGGCCTGCGAGCGGCCAGGCAAAGCCTCGTGCCGCAAAGTTCAGCGTGAGCTTGGCCGGTCGCGCCATGGGCAAGTTTGCAATCGGTCAGGCGCTGACCGATACTCTTCACGCCCGCCAGCCATGCGAGCCACAGGCCGCCTGAATGGCATTCACGAGGTCAGGGGTTCGACTCCCCTTGGCTCCACAAAAATGGCGGGTCCGAAAGGGCCCGCTTTTTCGTTTCCGACGCGGTTGATCGATACCTGATCGAAATCCGGTCAACCCACCGCACGGGCGCGGAACATGCGGTCGAGGAAGCTGCCGACGATGCCGGCCGCCGCGCGGGCGAGTGAGCCGCCCTGAGCGTGCGCGTAGATGCGCGCCGTCGTCTTGGCGTCCTCGTGCCCGAGCAGTGCCTGCACGCTCGCCATGTCGGCACCCGCAGCGATCGCCGCGGTCGCGATCGTATGCCGGAGCTCGTGCACCGAGCAGCGCCGGATCCCGGCCACCTCGCAGGTCTCGTGGCAGCGCCGCAAGAACCACTGCGTGCGCCCGCTCGCCACCGCGCCTTTGCCCCGGCCCGTGTCGAACGCGCGCTCCTCGGGGTCGCGGCCGGCGAACGTCGACACGAGGACCGCGAGCGCCTCCTCGGACATGATCGGGACCGTCCTCGCCGACGCACGCGTCTTCGTCCGGGCGCCAAGCCGATCGACGACCCGCACGCACCCCGCCTTGGCGTCGATGTCGCCGACGAGGAGGTGCGCGGCCTCCTCGGTCCGCAGGCCGTGCATGAGGAGCCACACCGCGGCTGGCCACCTCTCCCAGTCCTCGCGTCGCCGCTCGCTTTTCGGCGGCGCCTTCCTGCCCGCCGCACGGGCAGCCTTGCGGCCGATCCAGTCGGTCGTGGCGCGCGGGTCCGACCGTGTTCGAGTCATCGGCCATGGGGCCCCACCATGCGACCGTCCCGCCGCATGCGCATCGGTCGTCCTCATCATGGACATCATCGAGAGGGTCACCCACGTGCCACCTCCGACACTGCGCCGGGCGCGCTGCGCCGGCACCGCGTGGCCTGCCACTGCGGCGTCCCGTCACCATCGCGGGCCACGTATTTCAGGCTGATGCCCGAGCGCCGGCACCCCGCGCCCGACATCTCGCGCCGCAGGTCGCCGCAGACGGTGCAGACCGAGACGTTCACGCCCGGCGCGCCCAGGTCCGGACGCGGCTTCCATTTGTGGTAGGGCATGACGCGCTTTGCGCGTTGGCTCGGCGCCGCGGCGATGCTGGCGCGCTCGATGGTGAAGTCGCCGTAACGCGCGTCGACCCGTTGCCCGTGCTCAATGGTGCCGCGCCCCTCCTCCAGGTCGACGTTGATGGTGAAGTTCCACGTCGACAGGTGGGGAAAGCAGAACATCCCCACCTTGTGCTCGAGCTCATCCTCATCGCGCGCCTCGAACACGTGCTCGACGTCCCGTAGCGACCGGCCGATGCGCGAGAACTTGCAGCGGTACGTGCTGCGCTTCGGGGTCTTCGTCTTGGTCATAGCCCCTCCAGAAGCGGCGCCGGGGTCGGCGGAAGCTCGCACCCCATGCGTGCGAGGCGCTCATGCTCGCGCACCCAATCCGGCGGAACGTCGCGCGGGCGCTCCAGTCGCTGCCACCGGGTGTCATAGGCGCCGCGGCCGTCGTAGACCGCCCAGACGTAGTCCTGAGACGGGCCCGAGCCGTCGGTTCCGTCCGGTCGATAGCCGGCGGAGAAGTTCGGCCGCCACCCGAGGGCGAAAAGCCAGTCCGGCCGCGGGACTTTGGCGCGCGACTGCGCGTGCCACCATTGCATCGGTGTGAGAATGCAGGCCATCGGCCTCCGGCGGCTGTAGTGGTCGGTGAACTCGAGGTGCCGCAGGATCCGGAGGACGAACTCATCGAGAAGGCTGAACGGCGGGTTCGCGATGATGTGCGCTTGAGGCCATTCCTTCAGCGCGAGCGCATCGACTCCGAGCAGGCTGCGAGCGTGGTTGGCAGGGAGCCGCCCTTCGAGTTCGGACAGTTGTGTGCGCGACGTCGACAGCTCAATCGCGCGGCGCTGCCCCAGCCGGACGCCGACCCATTCGAGGAGCGTGCCGAAACCGGCCGATGGGTCGAGCCATGTGTCGCACTCGAACTCAAGCGGGTGCTCCATCTCGAGCATCGCGCGGAGCGCCAGCGCCGCGCACGGCGGGGTCGGATAGAGGTCGTTGGTGTTCCGGATCGTGGCCATCTTACAAGTCCAGATCGCCCTGGTTCCGCGGCTTCTTCCGATGCTCCGCGGCGTTCGGGCAGGTGACGAAGTGGGTGATGTGCGTGCCCGAGCCCCGGCGGACGACCTTCGCCATGCCGTCGCACAGGACCACGTTCCCGGGGAGACCAGCACCGAGTGGCGTGGCGTCGATCGGGATCTTCTTTCCGCTGTCGGTCTCGGCCCAGAAGATGGGCCGGCCGCACGAGCTGCAGGCGGCCACAGATCAGCTCGTCGCGCCGTCGAGGGCTTCGCCGACGGCCGCTTCGGCCTTGCTCGGGCTCCAACGCTTCTTCTTCGTGTCGGCCGCAGGCGGGTCGGAGTTCTTGCGGCCGGGCTTGCCCTTGGGCTTCGCTGCGCGCTTCGGTGCCGCGCCCTCGGCCTCGGGTGGGGGCCCCGCCGCCGGCCCGCCCCGCTCGCGCCCAGCTCCCCACATCCCCTCGAGCTCGTATTGCTTCGAGGCCTCCTTCTCTCCCTGCGTCATCGCCTCCGACGACGACAGCTCGCCGGTGTCCAGCCGGTAGATGTCCCAGGTCGAGCGGTCGATGTTCGGCACGCGCTCGCACTCGATGGGGCGCGGCTCGCTGCCCGTGTGCACCGCGCGCTGCAGGCGGTCGGCGCTCAGCTTCATCTCGTCGAGCTCGGCCTTGAAGCCCTTCCTGCGCTCCTTCTCCGCGCGGTCGGTCTCGCGGATGCGCTCGAGCATGTTGGCGAGCTCGCGCCCGCGGTCGGCACGCTCGGACGACGTGAGCACCACCGCGAGCTCCTGGACGAACTTTCGGTCATCGGACATGGACATGGGCTACCTCCTCAAGGGGCCGCCGGAGCGGCCGTGTTCTTCTGGCGCTGCTCGTCGTGCAGCTTGGACTGCAGCGGGCCGAGCTGGCTCAGCGCGCGCGCCTGCTCGACGGTCCCGAACTGCTCGGGCTCCCAGACGACGTTGCCGATGCGGTCGAGCTCCTCCAGGAGGCGCGCCGGCGCATCGCCGCCGAGCTTGTTCGCGAGGTGGTCGCACCGGCTTCGCATCTCGCGCACCTTGGCGCTCAGGCCTCCGACGGCCTCGGCCTTCTTCGGCGGCGGCATCGGAGGCGCGGCCCGGTTGACACCGAGGTCCTCGGGCGAGTTCGGCTTCGGTTCGGGCTCAGGCTCTGGCACCGGCGCCGGCGCCGCCGGCGGGTCCGGCATCGATGCCGGGTTTTCGGGCACTTCCGCCGACACCGGTGGCCGCTTGGTGTGCTCGAGGTGCTCGCGGAAGAACCGCCCGAGCGCAAGATAGGCGGGTCCGGCGTTTTCGTCCGTGATCTCGAAGATCCCTCCGAACGGAGTGAGCACGGCATCGATGTCGATCGCGCGGTCATGAAAGTCCGCGCAAAGGCGGTCATAGCGGCGCGTCACGTCCTCGGGCGTGCGGACCTTCGCCTCGGGCTTCGTGGGCTGTGCCGGCTGAGCTGCGCGCGCCTGCGCCCGCTTCTCCGCCGCCTTCTTGGGCGGGACGTGGGTTCGGTCGTCGCGCCCGTCAGGATCGGTCTCGGTGTTCGCCGCGGCCGCCGCCGTGCGTGGAATCAACAGCAGGTCGCGCAGGAAGTAGCTGAGGGCGTAGGTGCGCGCGCCCGCCTCCGCCTTGTCGATCGGCCGCCCGCGCTCGGGCAGGATGGGCACGGAGAACGGCGCGAAGTCCTCAGCCTCCCCGTCCTCGTGCGCGAGCCGGAACGACACGAAGAGTCGATACTCGACGTCGTCGCGCATCTTCCCGTTGTCGTCCTCGTACTGATACGGGTGCTCGGTCCGCTCCCACTTCGTCGCGTAGACCGCCAGCCCGGCACCGTTCAGCGCCGCGCGCGCCTCGGCGATCATGTCGTCGCCGGACGCGTACCGATAGTCGTGGTGGGCGTTCCTCGAGGCCTTGCCGACGGGACTCACCGCGCGTTGCGCCTCAACCAGAGCTCGCATGAGCACGCCGCCCGTGATGTTCACGACGCTCACATGCGCCTCGCTCGGTTGATCTGGTCGGCCGCGCTCCGGAGCAGCTCGAGCCCGCGGTCGCACTCGGCGTCGGAGCCGCTGAAGGTCCGGAGCTCGATGACGCCCCAGATCGTCTTCGCGCCGCCGCCGAAGTCGAGGACGGTCGCCCACGGCGAGCCCTTCGCGCCGAGCTCCTCGATGTCGGCCTGCAGCCGCAGCGCGTATGCGCGGAGCACGCGCGAGTCGATGTCCTTGGCGGCGTGCAAAAGGATGCGCGGGATCCGGACGTCCCCATCGCGTCGCGTCTGCACCTCCGCGACGAAGCCCGGTTTCATGCTGCTGCCCGGCCTCACGCCAACCCCCGCGGTGCCCATGCCACCGAGGTGCCGCCGACGGACCTTCCGCCTGCGGCACCTCGGTCACCTGCCGCGGGCATGTCGCGGCTGCCGTCCGGTTGGTCGCTCGAATCACACGGCCATCCGGATAGGTTCAGTCGGGGGAGCGCTCGAGCGCGGATGTCGAGCACCGCCTCCCAGGCTTCCAGAAACACCTCGGCGAGCTCGTCCGAGCGACCATCGTCGTTGACCAGCTCGAGGAGCTGGTGCTCGCCCTGCACGAGCCACCCGGATCCGAGCGCGCCCACCCATCGCGTGATGAGCAGGCCTTCCTCGCGCGCCGCGAGGCGGAAACGGACCTGGCCGCGCTGCGGGCCCCAGAAGGTCGTCGACCTGTCCCCGTTCCGCGCGCGATGCCATCCATGGCGCTTCAAGACCGCGGAGCTCAATGGACGGCTCCAGGGAGGATGAGGGCCGGACCGCGCCGAATCTCCTCACGCGCGAGCCGGAGGTGCTCCTCGAGCGCCTCGACCATCGTGTCGCCGACGGGGATCTCGCCGTGCTGCGTCGCCACAGCGGTCGAGCGGGCGACGTCACGGGCGCGCGCGAGCGGGAAGCGCTTCGTCTCCCATTGCGGCGGCAACCCGGGCGCGGCCGGCGGCACAGGACGCGCGGCCTCGACCTCGTCGAGCTCGATCGCGAACTCCTTCTCGACGACGGCGAGCACGAGCAGCACCTGCGCTCCCGCCTGCAGGAAGGCGCCGTCGGCGCGCGCCATGACCATGATGCCGGGCGGATCGGACAGCCAGGCGCGGTGGAATCGGGGCTTCTGGGTCGGCTTCGGCATCGGTGAACCTCCGGCGCCAGCCTATGCTTCCGAAATCGAAGCAGTCAAGCGCGTGCTTCCGAAATCGCTCCGCTACTCGATCACGCCCGCAACGAAGGCCGCGAAGAGATCGGCCTCGTCCTCGGTCTTCCGGGACGCGACCACATCGCCGGCGAGCTCGGCCTGATGCAGCACGACGTGCCCGCACTCGTGCAGGGCCACGTGCAGTGCGCGTGGGTCGCCGCGCCGGAGACCCTCAGCGATCTCCGGCCGCATCAGGATCTGGGTGCGCTCACGCCATCGGCGCGCAAACGCGAGGCGCCCGGGCGCCATGTGCGGCGTCTGGAGGACGTCGACGTCGACGATGCCGCGGGTGGTCGGGGCTCTGAGGCGGCGGGGCATTCGCGGCCGTGGTGTGCAAGGGCACGGCCAGCGGAGCGAACGCGATTCGCTACTCGATGTCGGTCCGGAAGCGCTGGATTGCGATCGCCATCCACATCACGAGGCGCATTCCCCATGATGCAGCAAGGGCGACGAGTCCGACTGCTATCGTCTTGGTCCATTCCCAGCTGGAATCGGAAAGCCAGAACGCGAGGAATGCGAAGGCGCATAGAAACCAGCACCCAAGGGCCATGCTCAGCGCCTTGAGCATTTGATTCCACGTCGCGGTCATCTTGAGTCGCTCGGGCGCTCTGTCTGCCGCCGCAATGATGAGCGAGGCCGACGCCATGACGAACCCACCGGCGCCGGCAAAGACGCCGAAGGCGGTCAGGCCATTGATCGAGTCGGACTTCGGCAGGACGATCATGCCAGCTGGCGCCAGGACCCATATCGCGACCGCTACGGGAATCGGCAAATAGAGGAGAATCCAATCCAGTCCGTCGATGACACGCTCGAGGATGCTACGCTTTGCGGCCGACGAACTTCGCGAGCTGCTTGCGATTGTCGGCGAACGTGCGGCTGATCGACTCGAAAACATCCTGCCTCCTCGGCGCCCGTGAGCGCCCCTCTGCGACCAGGATGGTATCAAAGAACTTGAGCCGGTCCGAGAGTAGGTCGACGAGATGACCAGCAGCCTCCTCATACACCAATGACGCCACGTCATTGCGTGTAGCGAGTTGCTGAAGGTCACTCACGAGCGCTGGCGTGACCGGTAGTTTCTTCCGGTTCTCGGCTCGCATGGCGATTTCGATGTAGCCGCCATCCAACTTGGCCCTTGGGAGCCAACTCGAGAGCGAGTCGTGGATGCTGTCCACGTGCAGGTGAACGAACACCTTGCTCACCTCGGTCTTCTTCTTGAGTCGGTCGAATCCGTCCTTGGCGACAATTGGCGCGATACTGAAGGTCCACCGGTTCTTGAAGACCCTGTTGAGGTAGCGCTCGAACCCTTCAAAGTGCGGCGCGCTGTGAACGCTCTCGAAAACGAGGACTGCGGCCTGCGTGTCTGGATTGGCCTTCGCCGGCGGAAGTGCCGCGAAGTCCTGCAGGATGAAGTTGCACGAGTAATCGAGACCTTCATCTGCCGAAAGATCGACGAGGCGTTCGCGTTCTTGGCGGTTCTTTGCCTTTGGGACGTCGTTCATCCGTATGTTGGATACCCATCCTCGGACGGACTTGGATGATCGGTCGATACTCTCGACCTTGACCGCACGAAACTGTCCCGCCTGGATCTTGAGTTCGCGACACGGCGTCGCGGCAGCATAGGGCATGCTGGCCAAGGCCTCGAAAGCCACGAGTGGATCGATCGCTTCGCCGTCTTGCGTCCACGCTTTGAAGCTCAGCGCGTAGAACCGTCTCAGGACTTGCATTGCTGCTCCATCAGATTCCGCGCCGCTGCTCAACACCGACGGCCACCACGCGCCATCCCTTGGGCATCCCGCGCTGCTCCGTCCCATTCAGCGGCCACAGGGTGATGCGGCCGCGCTCGCGCGTCGCCACGTAGACCTCGTGGAGCACGTTGTCGTCCTCGTTCGCAGGGTCCGGCCGCTCGACGACCACGAGCTTGTCCGCCGGCACGTCCTCGCCCTTGGGCAGCGGCCTGAACACGACGACGTCGCCCGCCTGCAGGTCCCACCGCCGAGGCGCACCGTCGGGGCCGGGGTCTCGTGACACCGGATCTGGGGTCACCCGTTCCAAGAGTGCCGCGATCCATCCCGGACCCGCACCAGGCATGGCAATGCGCTCGACGACGGCGGGAATGTCGACCGCGAGTGCTGGGGACTCGGGCGAGTCCAGGTGTGGATCCGTGATGGTGCCGTCGGATGCGATGCGCCCGGCGCATGGAATCCCACCAGGCAGCTCGGGCGCTCCTTCTCGCCTGAGCTCTTCGACGGTCACGCCAAGCGCACGCGCAATCTGCGCGAGGGTGGCGGGCCGACCCCATGATCCGCCGCCCTCGATGCGGGAGATGGTCGCACTTGTGAGCTTCGCCCTGCGCGCCAGTTCGCGCACACCGATGCCGGCGGCCTCACGCAGCTCCCGCACACGCTCGCCGGGTCGATGTTCCATCGCCCGCGATGACCATCCCGTCGGCCCCGCACCGCAAGCGTTACCGAAATTCGCAACACCGCATTGACATTTTGCTTCCAAAACAGAAGCATCGGCAACATGACGTTCTTCGAGAAAGCATCCGAACTGGGTCTCCGCGGCACGGCGCGCGAGCTCGGACTCAAGCATGCGATGGTGCGGCGATTCTTCCACGGGTTGGTGCGCCCTCAAGAACGCCTCCTGGATGCGTGCGCCCAGTCCTGGCCGGACTTCGACCGGACCGCGACCGTGCTCGAGTGGGACCGGCGAAGGCAGGAGCACCTGAAGCACGAGCGCAATGGGAGCGTTCGGCCGGGTGAGGCCCACGTCAAAGGCGTGGCAGGTGGGCGCGTGGGAGCGGCCGATGCTAAGTGACCGAAGGATCACGCGGATGGCGGCGCACTTCGTCCGCCTGAGTCCTGGCGCGGTGGGTCGGATTGCGTCGTTTTCCGGGGTGGACAGAACCTCGGTGTCGCATTGGTTCTCGGAGGACGCTGAGCGGCGCTACGTCCCGCCGCTCGACGCTCTCGAGCCGCTGCTCGACGAGATCGGTCCGGAGTTCCTTCGGCCGGCGTTCGGTGACCGAGGCCTCGGGATCGTGCCGATTGCGCGGCCGACGACGTCGCCGGTGCCGCTCGAGATCGGGATCTGGGACCTGCTCGAGCGCGCTGCCGGGACGGCGAAGGAAGTGCACGCCGCCGCCACGGATCGTCGCATCGACGAGCAAGAGGCGCAGCGCGTCAGGTCACAGCTCGTGGCGCTGATGGACGTCTGCCAAGGGATGCTGTCGCGGCTGCCGGAGCCGGTGCGATGAGCTACTCGGCGCAGATGCCGTTGATGGCCCGGCATTTCTTGGCCGCCTTGCACACGAGCGCGGACGTGCAGTCCGCATTTCGCACCGCGAGGCATTCGCCGGCAGCCGTGTACGTGCAGAGGCCCGCGGCCTTGCAACCTTTCTCGCATGGCTTCGGACGCGTGACGGCCTCGATGAGGTCGGAGCTGATCCCGAACCAGCGGTCACGCTGTTCGCGGAGCTCATCGTTCTCGCGTTTGATCGCGACCTGCTCGGCGACGGCGGCCTTGATGTCGAGTTCAAGGTCGCGAATGCGGATGAGCGCTTCGCGGAGCTGCTCGTCTATCTTTCCGGCCCTTGCCTTCGCGGTCGTGACTTCACCCTGCAGCGCGGTGATGTACACGTCGCACTTTGGGTCGGGCCCATCGGCTGCCGCGTTCCGGCTGGCGAACGGGACCAGGAGCATCGCGAGGAACGTCAGGAACTGGCGCATCTACACACCTCCGGATGACGGTTCCGGGAGCGTAGCACTGGGCGACGCAGGCCAGCCAGCGAGGTGCGCATGAAGGTGGGGGACCGGATACCGGGCGGCCTCGCGTTCACGGACATCGGACAGCTGGCCGAGCTGCAGGCCATTGGGCAAGAAGATGTCCTGCCGGATGGTTGCGATCGGCTGTGGGCGCTTCCAGGGGACCCTGCGCCCAGCGAGGAAGCGCCGTTACGGATCACGTTCGACTTCAAGCTCCAGCCGTATCTGGACGTGCTCGACAATGTTCGCGCTGAACTCTCTCGCTTGCATCGCGCGCTGACGTTGCGGACCGTCTTGCGATTCGTGGCGGAGCTCATCGAGCTTGTTGCCGCCTACGAAGCGGCGCGTGCCGAGTGTCCCGCGCTCACGCGTGCCGACTGGCTCGGCATGCGTCGTCACGGCTCTTGGGTGCGGCCATCCGCCCAGCTCTTCGAGCTGCAGCGACACCTGAACGAGGCCGCCGAATGAACCGCGAACGCCTCGGGCATCCCTTCCTTCGTGCTCGAGGCAGGGTCGCGCGACGTCCACCAAAGCGTCGCACGACCCGCTCTTACGCTCGCAGCGCTGCCGAACGGCGCGCTGCGGACTTGACCCGTGCGCCGTCGGTAGACCTTGACGGAGGTTGCGCCGCCGACGGCGCACGGGTCCCCTTCAATTCCACCGCGATGGGTAGCGGTAGCCGCTTGCGGGTTTTGACCTCCGAGCGGAGCACAGCGAGCGCGGCCGCCGGCGACACCCTTCCGGATCGTCGCCTCACCGCGCCTCCTTCGCGCCACGTCCAAACCTCTCCCTCGAGCACGAAGCGCCCGACGATCGGCGAGTCGTCCTCTTGGTCGATGGTGCCAAAGGCCTTGAGAGGGTCGACGCGGAGCCGCCAACGCAGCGACACGAGCGAGCGGACGAGGAGATCGGTGGCGGTCGGAATCGGCTTCTTGCCGGATTCCCACTTCGAAACGATCTCGGGAGTCACGCCGATCAAGCGCGCGAACTCCTGCGCCACGGGATGCACCATCGTTCGGAGCCGGCGGAACTCGCCCGGCGAGAGCGCTCTGGGCTTCGCGATGAGCGTCTTCCGGACGAGCTCGAGGAGCGGCTCAGCGCGGTGCCAAAGCTCGCCCGATTCGCCGCATGCGCGGCAGGAATACCGCTCGTTCCCGTCAACGACGAGGTCGGGCAAGTGGTCCATCGCCTCGGCGAACCGCTCCACCTTCACGTTCTCGCTTCCACACTTCGTGCACTTCATGGCTCACCCCAGTTCGGCCCCGAAGACCGTCACGACCTCGACCCGCCCGTCGTCGAGAACCTCGAACGACATCCCGAGCCGAACACCGAATGCAATCCAACGCCCCGCGTGGCCGGCGTTGCGTGCGACCGAGCCGGTCGCCGATGCGGTCGCCAGCTCGGCGAGGACTTCCGCCGTGTCAGCGCCCTCGTCGCGTGCTTCGCTCTTCGCGTGCCCTTGCACGGCAACGGTGCCGTTGCGCAGGGCGAGACGAAGAGCGTTGCGTGCGGCGCTGAGCTTCATAGTTCAGAGTATCGGCACGCCTTGAACTTAGTTCAAGCATGAAGCGACGTGCCGGAACGAAATAAGTTCAATCACGGAGGTGAGCCTTGGATGGAGCCAAATTGAGCGACAGGCGGTACGTGACCGCCGACGTCGCCGTAACGTTGGGGCGCCATGCCGCGCGGCTGGCGTATCGTGACGGGTTCGCGCGCGGATACTCGCACGCACGCTTCGTCGCACGCGTGCGTCACGATGGCGGGAACGAGCTGGACGACCGCATCCAGCGGCGCGCCATCTGGGCGTCGTGGCATCGCGAGTTCATGGGCAGCCATCCGACGGCGGACCTGCTCGCGAATGGATGGAGGCACCTGCCGATCGCGGGTCCGAAGGGAGCACTGCCATGAGCTGGGGAGCACTGCCATGAGCTGGGGAGCACTGACATGAGCTGTGGAGCATTGCCATGAGCTGGACCTTCGCGTTCCTGCCGACGCGCCTCCTGCGTGAGGCGCGTTTCCTCGAGCTGTCACCCGAGGATGGCGGCTTGCTCCTGCGGCTGTACGCCGCGTGCAATCGCTATGGCGTAGGTCCAGCGAACGAGTTCGCGCTGCGTGCCGACACCGGGCTGATGCTCGGTGCCTGCGTGCGACCTGCGCTCGAGCGCCTCGCCGCGTCGGGCCTGCTGACGATCTACTCGGCGCGCGCGGCGGAGTGGTATCGGCTCGACCGATACGACGAGGACGCACCCGCCGACCTGCGTCGCAAGCGCGGCCAGAGCGAGCATCCGCTGCCCGACGGCAGTTGCGGCGCCGCTAGGGCGCCGGAAGATGCCCCAAGGCCGGATGCCGACCCTGAGGCGCCACAAGGGCGTCGAACGGCAGACCAGCGGCGCCACCAGGGCGCCCCAAGGGCGCCGAACGGCGGAACTGCGGCGCCTCCAGGGCGCCCCAAGGGCGCCGAACGGCAGACCAGCGGCGCCACAAGGGCGCCGGATGCCGCCCCTGAGGCGCCGCCAAAGAAGACGGAAAGAAGACAGAGACAGAAAGAAGACAGTGAGAGAGCTAGCGCTCTCTCACCCGCGGACGGGCGCGCGCGCGAGCCGGCTCCCGCCATCGCATGGCCAGGGCCCCGCGCCGAAGCCTGCGCCCGGCTCTGGCTTCGCAGGCTCGATGAGCTCGCCGAGGCGAAGGGGTTCGCGGCCGAGTCCCCGCAAACGGAAGCCCGCCTTGCGCAGGTTGCCGCAGACGTCGGCGAAACAGCCTTCTGCATCGCGGTCGACCTGCACCTCGACGCCGAGCCGCAATGGTGGGGGTCGCCCATCCCGGCGCTGCGCACGCGCTGCAAGTGGGCCGTCGAGCGACTCGAGCAAGACCCGTCGGTCGGCGCTCTGCGGAACGTGGACCGAGCAGTCGACGCGAGGATCGGTTCCGGCGCTCGGGCCGAAGCACGTGCGCAGATCGCGGAACGCACCGCGCAGACGGAAGCCGCTCGAGCGGCGCACGCTGCGGTCTACAGCCGTGCGAGAGTGGCGGCCGGGCAAGAGCCGGTGTGGCACCGCATGCTCGTTGCCCTGCGCGACCGGGTGAGCCCGTTCGACTTCAAGCAGTGGATCACACCGCTCGGGCTCGGCGCGTCCGAGGAGTCTGACCTGGTCGTCGTCGTCGCGCCGGACGAATCGCACGCCGAGTGGGTGCGCGAGAACCATGCGGTTCTGCTCGGCGCCGCCTTCTCGGAAGCCTGCAACGCGCCGATGCGCGTCGAGATCGTGCCACCGGGCCAGGCCCTTGGGGTTGCCGCATGACGCCAGGCGAGCGCTTCCTCGGGCTGCATCACGAGAAGGTCCGTCGCCTCGTGGTACAGCAGTGCGCTCAGATCTGCCGTGACCGCGCATGGGACCTCGACGACCTCGTGCATGACGTGATGCTGTCGCTCGTGCGCAAGCAGGAGAGCCGCGGCAGCCGGTACAATCCAGCGCGCGGCGCCGTGAGCACGTACGTCGTGCGCGTCTTGCGCAGCGTCGTGGGGCACCGCCTCGCACGGGTGCGGCTCGAGGGGGCCGAGCGCGTCGAGGTCGACGAGGACCAGGCTCCATCGCCGGACGAGTCCGGGCTCGACGACGAGGAGTCAGCGCGCCTGGCTGCCATCTTGCGGGACGCGGCGAGCGCGCTCGTTGGTGGTGCCGAGGGCATCGGCTATCGCACGTTGGTCGCTTGGCTGATGCACGACCGCGAGGCCGACGCGATCGCGCGCCTGGCCAAGCTGAGCGAGCACGACGTGTGGCGCTACATCGCGCTCACCTTGTCGCTGCTCGAGAAGGGCGCGGCGCCAGAGTGGCGCGCGATCTGGCACCGTCACCGCATGTACGTGGCAAGGCGTTCGCGCCGCGACGAGCTCGAGGCGTTCGCGTCGCGAGCGGCTCGTTGATACCCCCACCCCTTGAAACGGGTTGTGTTGCCTACCGGGCGG
>Ga0172380_10002635_pt1 | contig 26952 bp, 25 predicted proteins | sample Leawe162metaG_FD_119747 | JGI IMG/M metagenome (GOLD analysis project Ga0172380, IMG submission 119747) | Leachate microbial communities from a municipal landfill in Southern Ontario, Canada - Leachate well 162 metaG | ecosystem: Engineered > Solid waste > Landfill > Unclassified | place...
AAGCAGGCGGGTAGTTGGGAAGACCTCCCCGAGGACATCAAGAACACCTACGACCGTCTCGGCATCCCGGAGGCCGAGAAGCAACGGCTCGTCGCCGGTGTTGCCGCCCAGTACGAGTCTGAGGTCGTCTACCACGCGATTCGCGAGGACCTGGAAGCTCAAGGTGTGCTCTTCCTCGACACTGACACGGGGTTGCGCGAACACGAAGATGTGTTCAAGGAGCACTTTGCATCCGTGATTCCGGTTGGGGATAACAAGTTCTCTGCGCTCAATACCGCGGTGTGGTCTGGCGGATCGTTCATCTACGTGCCCAAGGGCGTCAAGGTCGACATCCCGTTGCAGGCCTACTTCCGGATCAATACGGAAAACATGGGCCAGTTTGAACGAACGCTGATCATCGTTGACGAAGACGCTTACGTTCACTACGTCGAAGGTTGCACAGCGCCGATTTACAGCTCCGACTCGTTGCACAGCGCCGTGGTGGAGATCATCGTCAAGCCGGGAGGTCGTTGCCGCTACACGACGATCCAAAACTGGTCGAACAACGTGTACAACTTGGTCACCAAGCGAGCAGTTGCTCAAAAGGGTGCCACGATGGAGTGGATCGACGGCAACATCGGTTCCAAGGTCACCATGAAGTACCCGGCGGTCTGGTTGATGGGGGAACACGCCAAGGGTGAGACGCTGTCGATCGCGTTTGCTGGCGAAGGTCAACATCAGGATGCCGGTTCAAAGATGGTGCACGCTGCACCGAACACGTCGTCATCGATCGTTTCGAAGTCTGTCGCCCGCGGCGGGGGACGGACGTCGTACCGCGGCCTCGTTCAGGTCCTCGAAGGCGCCAAGGGATCCAAGAGCACCGTGCGTTGTGACGCGCTGCTTGTTGACGACATCAGCCGCTCCGACACCTACCCGTACGCGGACGTTCGCGAGGACGACGTGTCGATGGGTCACGAAGCGAGCGTGTCGAAGGTTGGCGAGGATCAACTGTTCTACCTCATGTCGCGCGGTATGACCGAGGAGGAGGCGATGGCGATGATCGTTCGCGGTTTCGTCGAGCCAATCGCACGGGAACTGCCAATGGAATACGCGTTGGAACTGAACCGCCTGATCGAACTGCAGATGGAAGGAGCGGTCGGCTAGATGTCAGTTATCAACGAGGAACGTGAGATTGCGATCACCGTTCCCAAAGACAAGAGCGAAGTGGTGACGTCGTTCTCGCCTGCAGACTTCGCCGCCCCAACAGGGCGAGAAGAAGAGTGGCGATTCACGCCGATGCGCCGGGTTCGCGGGTTGTTAGGTGCCCTTGAAACCACTGATGGCGCGGATGTCGTCATCGAAGATGGCGTTGGTGTCGTCACGCTTCAGAACCCTGCAGAGGTCGCGGCGAGCGAAGGCGCACTCGTTCCGGTGGACCTTGCCAGCGCGTTAGCTTGGCAGGGTGCGGATTCAGTCATCGCAGTAGATGTGCCAGCAAAGACTGACCTTGCTGAGCCTGTCACAGTGACGATCACGGGTGCAACGAGTTCCTATCAACGGGTACGGATCACCGTGGGAGCGGATGCCGCGGCGACAGTGGTGATCAACCACCAGGGTTCGGGTAGTCACAGTGAGAACATCGAGGTCGAGGTTGGTGATCGTTCCGCGTTGAAGTTGGTCGTTATCCAAGACTGGAATCGCGACGCCGTTCACCTCGGTCGAGTTCACACTCGTGTCGGTCGTGACGCAACCCTTACTCAGGTTGTGGCAACCTTCGGCGGCGACGTTGTGCGGTTGGTATCGACTGTTGACTATGACGGCCCAGGCGGTTCCGCGGAGCTACTTGGGGCGTTCTTCGCCGATGCTGGTCAACACCTAGAGCATCGTCTCTTCGTTGATCACAATGCTCCGCACTGCCGCAGCAATGTGGTGTACAAGGGCGCACTTCAAGGTGAGCACGCACATTCGGTCTGGATCGGCGACGTACTGATTCGTGCGAAGGCCGTCGGAACGGACACCTACGAAATCAATCGCAACCTTGTGCTGACCGATGGCGCGCGTGCGGATTCGGTGCCGAACCTCGAAATCGAGACCGGTGAAGTGACTGGTGCTGGTCACGCAAGCGCCACTGGCCGGTTTGATGACGAACAACTCTTCTACTTGCAAGCACGCGGCATCCCTGCCGACGAAGCCCGCCGGTTAGTAGTTCGTGGCTTCTTCACTGAAGTTTTGGATCAGATCCCCAACGAAGCGATCCGAACGCGCCTGTGGGCAGCCGTCGACGATGAAATCGGAGCGGTTGGTTCAGGGGTCGCGTCATGACCGCCGAAATCGGCCAGGAGCACGCTGTCGCCAAGCTCGCAGACATTCCGCCGGGAACGGCCCTTCGCGTTGATGTCGATGGAATTGACGTCGCAGTCGTGCACACCGAGGGCCACGTTTTTGCAATCGACGACATCTGTTCACATGCAGAGGTCTCGCTGTCTGAGGGTGAAGTGGAAGGCTGCTTCATCGAATGTTGGCTACACGGATCGCGGTTCGACCTACGAACCGGCGAACCCACGGGACCACCGGCAGTCGAACCGGTTCCGGTCTACACAGCACGCGTCGAAGGAACTGGTGCCGACGCCACCATCTACGTAAGCGTCACACAAGGAGCTGGACACACATGGCAGAACTAACGAACGACGCAGCCACGAATCAGGGTGCCGAACTTGTCATCCGCGATCTTCACGTCAGCGTAGAGGGCGAAGAGGGCGCTCGCGAGATTCTTAGCGGCGTCAACCTCACGATTAGGTCCGGTGAGATCCACGCGATCATGGGGCCAAACGGCTCCGGCAAGTCAACGCTCGCCTACTCAGTTGCTGGGCACCCGAAGTACACCGTCACGTCAGGTTCGGTCACGCTTGATGGCGAAGATGTCCTCGCGATGTCGGTTGACGAACGTGCGAAGGCGGGACTCTTCTTGGCAATGCAATATCCAGTAGAGGTTCCTGGGGTAACGGTCTCGAATTTCCTGCGAACTGCCGCAACGGCGATCCGCGGCGAAGCCCCGAAGCTGCGCACATGGATGGGCGAAGTCAAGGACTCGATGGAAAAGCTCAAGGTTGACCCAGCGTTCGCGCAGCGCAACGTGAACGAAGGATTCTCTGGCGGTGAACGCAAGCGTCACGAGATCTTGCAGATGGACCTGCTCAAGCCCAAGGTTGCGATCCTCGATGAGACCGATTCCGGTCTCGACGTCGACGCGCTCAAGGTCGTCAGCGAGGGCGTGAACCGTGTGCATGCCGAACAAGGCACCGGGCTGCTCCTCATCACGCACACGACCAGGCTGCTCAAGCAGATCCCAGCACAATACGTGCACGTCTTCGTGGATGGTCGGATCGCCGAAAGTGGCGGCCCCGAGTTAGCCGAGAAGATCGACGCTGAAGGCTACGAAGCATTCGCCACAACCGCACCGGTGAGTGCATAGGAATGACGTACACGACTCCGTTGGACGTTGAGAGGATCAGGAAGGATTTCCCGATCCTCTCTCGAACCGTGCGCGGAGGTCGTCCGTTGGTGTACCTCGATAGTGGTGCAACCTCGCAAAAGCCTACTGCCGTACTTGACGCTGAGCGCTACTACTACGAACACACCAATGCGGCCGTGCACCGTGGAGCGCACCAGTTAGCGGAAGAGGCCACCGACGCCTACGAATCAGCGCGTAGGCGGATCGCCGAGTTTGTCGGCGGAACTGCGAACGAGTTGGTTTTCACAAAGAACGCGACCGAGAGCATCAACCTCGTCGCATACGCATTTCTGAACGCGACGCTGAAAGCAGCTCGGGGGCTAGACCTCCCTGACGGCGGCCAGCGATTTGTCCTGGCACCGGGTGACGAAATCGTCGTCACTGAGATGGAGCATCACGCGAACCTCGTGCCCTGGCAGGAGTTGTGTGAGAAGACTGGCGCCACACTGCGTTGGATCGGCCTGACTGACGATGGCCGCCTTGATCTGACCGGGCTTGATGCGCTCATCACGGAGCGGACGAAGTGTGTATCGGTGGTCCACCAGTCGAACATCTTGGGAACTATCAACGATGTCTCGACTTTGGGCCGACACGCTCGCGCCGTGGGTAGCCTGTTTGTCGTCGACGCGTGCCAGTCCATCCCCCATATGCCGGTAGACGTCGCGACTCTGGGTGCAGATCTTGTCGCGTGGAGCGGGCACAAGATGTTGGCCCCCAACGGTATTGGTTGCCTGTGGGGTAGCGAGTCCATTCTGGCTGCGATGCCACCGTTCATCAGTGGTGGATCGATGATCAAGAAAGTGACAATGGCAGCGACGACGTTCGCGGACCCGCCGCAGCGGTTTGAAGCAGGCGTCCCGATGACTGCGCAGGCTGTCGGGTTAGGCGCTGCGGTCGACTACCTCAACGAGCTCGGGATGGACAACGTCTTCGCGCATGAACATGCGCTGACCGGGTACGCGCTCGAGAAGCTCGGAGCCATCGACGGCGTCCGGATTATTGGGCCGCGCACCAACGTTGACCGAGGTGGAGCGATTTCCTTCGTCGTTGATGAGATCCACGCTCACGATGTTGGCCAGGTCCTTGACGATCGGGGGGTAGCGGTGCGTGTTGGGCATCATTGCGCGGCACCTGTCTGCCAGCGTTACGGAGTCACGGCCACGGTCAGAGCATCGTTTGGCGTCTACAACGGGTTCGACGACGTCGACTCACTCGTTGACGCCGTGCGCGGCGCTCAAGATTACTTTGGAGTGACTAGCTAATGCGCCTTGACCAGATGTACCAAGAGGTGATCCTCGACCACTACAAGCGCCCCCATGGCAAGGGTCTGGTGGAACCGTTCGACAGCCAAGTTCACCACGTGAATCCCACCTGCGGCGACGAGATCACCCTGCGGGTGAGGCTCGCCGGTGAACCGGGGGAGTACACCGTCGAATCGGTGTCATTTGACAGCCAAGGGTGCTCCATTTCGCAAGCATCGGCGAGTGTCCTGCATGACCAGGTCCAAGGTGTGTCGCTCGATCAAGCCATGCTCACCCTCGATGAGTTCTCGCAACTCATGCGCTCTGCGACCCAGGACGTCAACCTCGACGAAGAACTCCTCGGCGATGCGATCGCGTTTGAGGGTGTTGCGCAATACCCAGCCCGAATCAAGTGCGCGCTCTTGGCCTGGATGGCGTTCAAGGATGCCGCCGTACAAGCAAGTGCAGTGCCTCAGATTGATGCAAGCGAAGCAACAGGAGATGAGTGATATGAACGCGGAGACCGTGGAACACGTGGAGGAAGTCGTTCAGACGGCGCCGACTGGTCAAGTGGTCGCATCTGATGCGGCAGCGAAGGCCTCCGACGACGACGTTTTCGAGGCACTCAAGGACGTTGTGGACCCGGAACTCGGGATCAATGTGGTTGACCTTGGGCTCATCTACGGTGTGACAGTCGACACAGACAACACTGCGACGATCGACATGACGCTGACCTCGGCCGCGTGCCCGCTGACCGACGAGATCGAAGATCAGACCCGCGCAGCACTAGACAACGTCGTGGAGGACTTTCGGATCAACTGGGTCTGGATGCCGCCGTGGGGCCCCGACAAGATCACCGACGAGGGTCGCGAAATGCTTCGCGCGCTCGGATTCAACGTTTGAGCCTTCCCTGGCGGGCACAACGTCAACGCCAGTGCCGCTCGGTCATACCACGCCCACGTAGACTCTCGCCCTTGTGATTACCGCCCGCGATATCGAGTTGCGCGCAGGCGCACGCCTACTGCTCGCCGACGCATCGCTGCAGGTTGCCCACGGTGACCGAATTGGACTTGTTGGGCGCAACGGCGCGGGCAAGACCACGTTGATGAAGGTGCTCGCAGGCCTGACCACGCCGGCTGGTGGTGAGGTCACCCGCTCGGAAGCTGTCGGCTACTTGGCGCAGGATCCCGAGGCGGCTGATCAAGATCAGTTGGTACGGGCACGGATTCTGTCGGCTCGAGGTCTCCAAGACATCGAGTTGCGGATGCGCAAGGCTGAAAAGGCGATGGCCAGCGCTGACATCGAGACCCGTGACAAAGCCATGCGTAGGTACTCGAACGCCGAGGCCGACTACATCGCCGCGGGAGGCTACGCCGGAAGCTCCGAAGCTGCAGCAGTCGCTAGCGGGCTCGGAATCGATGACCGCATGATGGATGGGCGCCTCGGTGACCTCTCCGGTGGACAGCGTCGTCGGGTTGAGTTGGCCCGACTGCTTTTTGCCGAACACTCAACGCTGTTGCTCGATGAGCCGACAAACCACTTGGACGCCGACTCCATCACCTGGTTGAGGGGCTTTCTCGGTTCACACACTGGGGGACTCGTCATCATCAGCCACGACGTCGAACTGCTTGCCGCCGTGGTAAACAAGGTGGCGTTCCTCGATGGCGACCGGCAGGTGCTTGATCATTACAACGTTGGTTGGAATACGTATCTAAAGGCACGTGAAACTGACGAGAAGCGACGTCGTCGTGAACGGGCGAATGCTGACAAGACGGCATCTGCGCTGACGGCTCAGGCCGAGAAGATGCGCGCAAAGGCCACCAAAGCGCGGGCAGCACAGCAAATGCTCAAACGCGCGGAACGACTACGAGACGGGCAACCTGAGCTGCGCCAAGCTGAGCGCGTCGCTCGCCTGCGTTTTCCCGATCCACAACCGTGCGGCAAAGTGCCGATGACTGCCGAAGGTCTCACCAAGGCCTACGGGTCACTCGAGGTATTCAGTGGTGTCGATCTGGCAATTGACCGCGGTGCCAGGGTCGTCATCATCGGCCTCAACGGCGCCGGCAAAACCACGATGCTGCGACTGCTCGCGGGCGTTGAGACACCAGATCGCGGGCGCGTGCTACCTGGTCACGGGCTGCGAGTCGGGTACTACGCACAGGAACACGAGACGCTCAGAAAGGACCAAAGTCTCCTGCAGAACCTTCAGGGTGCCTCGCAGGACCTCAGTGAACAGCAAGCCCGAGACCTCCTTGGTTCGTTCCTCTTCTCAGGCGACCGTGTCTCGCAATTGGCAGGGACACTGTCAGGAGGGGAGCGCACCAGGCTAGCGTTAGCGACCCTGGTCGTCAGTGGCGCTAACGTCCTCCTACTCGATGAACCAACCAACAACCTTGACCCGGCTAGCCGCGATCAAGTGCTCGATGCACTGTCGACGTACCCCGGTGCGGTTGTACTCGTCACGCACGATGAGGGCGCCGTTGATGCGTTGACCCCAGACAAGGTTCTGCTACTGCCAGATGGTGATGAGGATCTCTGGAATGACTCGTACAAGGATCTTGTTTCACTGGCGTGATCATGCACAATGGTCCCACCAATATTGATGGTGATCGAACTCACCGGCAGGTTTCCCCCCATGGAGCGACTCCCGGTGCAAGGATCAACATCAGGTGCCTCCACACACGGGTGTGAAGGCAGATCAGCAGAGCAACTGGGAGTGCAACATGGCTGAACTAACTAAGGGTCGCCGGGTTACCGGCGGCGAGCGCAGTAAGCTCGCAACCGAGCTTAAGAAGAAGTACAACTCTGGCGCTAGTATCCGAGAACTTGCAGAGTCGACGGGCCGTTCGTACGGCTTCGTCCACCGGGTTTTGACAGAATCCGGTGTCACGTTGCGTGGCCGCGGCGGCGCAACCCGCGGCAAGAAGGTCAAGGGTAAGAAGTAGCGGCGGGCCTGATTGATGCTTTCTAACGTAGATGAAGCGCTGTTGACAGCTGGCGGGCTCGACGTCAATCAATCAGGGCCAATCCTGACTATTTCCCTGGCTCGACCTCAGAGTCGGAATGCTCAGACGCCAGCGACGTGGCGGGCACTCAGTGCCATTGCCACGTCGCTGGCTTCTGACATTCGCGTTGTCATATTGCGCGGTGAAGGTCAGTCATTTTCGGCTGGCCTAGACAAACGAATGTTCACTGAAGGTGTTCCCGGTGAATTGCCGCTTGCTGGTATGGCGTCGCTGTCAGATGAGGAGTTTGATGTCACGATCGAAGGCTTTCAGGAGGCGTTCACCTGCTGGCGCGAGCTTGATGCCATCGTCATCGCTGGCGTTCAAGGCCATGCCATCGGAGCGGGTTTTCAACTGGCATTAGGGGCTGACATGATCGTCGTTGCTGACGATGTTCAGTTCTGTATGAAGGAGACCCAACTTGGTCTGGTTCCCGACCTCGGTGGAACCCATCCTTTGGTGGCGGCAGTCGGCTACCCGCGGGCACTTGAGATATGTGCCTCGGGTCGGCGTGTTGGTGCGGCAGAGGCTGTGTCGTTAGGGATCGCTTTGCGCAGTGTCGCGGTCGACGTGCTCGATGCTGAGGTGAAGTCGCTGGCCGAATCACTTCTTACAGCGCTGCCAGAGGCGGTTGTTGAGACGAAACACCTGTTGGTCAGTGCCGCCCAAAGTTCTCGCGGCGAGCAAGTGCGTCAAGAGCGGCGCGCCCAGCAGCGTCGTATCGCCCATCTTGCATCGCTGCTCGGTTCGTAGCGCAGTTACGCTTACAGCGTCCTACCCAGGTTTGGGGAATGACGCTGGTCCCGTTTGTTGTTGACGCGGGAGTATCTCCGAATTCCAACGCGTACGACGCAGATGGCGGTAGCGAATGTCGATGTCGGGTGGGCCGTGGAGCACGCTTCGCTCATACACGCGTGATCCTTCCGTCAAAGAAAAGAAGCTAGCGCCAGGAACAGTTCGCCGGATCTTGCGATACGCGCGACCGTACAAAGTCATCATCACGTTCTTCATCATCACATTGGTGTTTGATGCCCTCCTTGTCGTCGCAAGTCCGCTGCTCTTCAAGCGAATAGTCGATCAAGGTATTACGCCCGGCAATGCCGCGGTGGTGACGACTAGCGCACTGCTGTTGGTGGTGGTCGCACTATTTGACGCGATCCTCGGACTGATCGGCCGCTACTGGTCCTCCAGAATTGGGGAGGGCCTGATCTATGACCTGCGGACGTCGGTGTTCGGCCACGTGCAACGTCAGCCGATCGCCTTCTTTACGCGCGCACAAACCGGGGCACTTGTGTCGCGGCTCAACAACGACGTGATTGGCGCTCAGCAGGCGTTTACCTCGACGATGTCCGGTGTGCTTGGAAACGTCATCAGCTTGGTGACGGTGCTGATTGCGATGCTGTTCTTGTCGTGGCAGATCACTTTGGCCGCTCTGATTCTGCTTCCGATCTTCATTATTCCCGCGAAGTGGATGGGGCGGCGACTGCAGACACTGACTCGCGAGCAGATGCAGTTGAACGCCGACATGAGTACCCAAATGACTGAGCGGTTCAACGTGTCGGGCGCACTATTGGTGAAGTTGTTCGGCCGTCCCGCTGATGAAGACGCGTCATTCTCCGAGAAGTCCGGACGGGTTCGTGACATCGGCGTTCGAATCGCGATGGCAAACCGGTACTTCTTTGCCGCGTTGACACTTGTCGCTGCGCTGGCGACGGCGATGGTCTACGGCGTTGGTGGCAATCTCGTGATTAGCGGTGCGATGACGCTTGGCACGTTGCTCGCGCTGGCGGGACTGCTCGCTCAGCTATACGGCCCACTGACTGGGCTTTCCAACGTGCGGGTCGACGTGATGACTGCCCTGGTCAGTTTTGAACGCGTATTTGAGGTCCTCGACCTTCCTCCGCTCGTCACCGAGAAGCCGGACGCAAAGCCGCTACCGAAGGGGCCGGCAGGGGTCGAATTCAGTCACGTCGGATTCTCATACCCGCGTGCGGACGAGGTCTCGCTCGCATCGTTGGAAGCGGTTGCCCGAACGACGAGTCGCCGGGACGGCCCTGTACTTACTGACGTGTCGTTCTCGGTCGAGCCCGGCAAGATGCTTGCCCTTGTAGGGCCGAGCGGTGCTGGCAAGACAACAATCACGCAACTGATCGCACGACTCTATGACGCGTCAAGCGGCGTTGTACGAGTGGCCGACATGGATGTGCGGGAGGCGACCTTGGAGTCGCTGCACGCGACAGTAGGTGCTGTCACCCAGGATGCGCATTTGTTCCACGACACGATTCGATCGAATTTGATCTATGCCAAGCCAGGCGCCAGTGAGGAAGACGTGTGGAAGGCATGCGACGACGCGAATATCGGCGAACTGATCCGCTCACTTCCTGATGGTCTTGACACTGTCGTCGGCGACCGTGGGCACCGGTTGTCCGGGGGGGAAAAGCAACGAATTGCCATCGCTCGACTGCTGTTGAAGGCACCAAGTGTCGTTGTGCTCGATGAGGCGACCGCACACCTCGACAGTGAGAGTGAGGCTGCTGTGCAACGGGCGTTGGCAACCGCCCTACACGGTCGGACGTCGGTCGTGGTGGCTCACCGGCTCTCGACGATTCGGGAGGCAGACGAGATTCTGGTCATCAATCGAGGCCAGATTGAGCAGCGCGGGACGCACACAGAGTTGTTGCTCGCCGGCGGGCTCTACGCGGACTTGTACCGCACGCAGTTCGCGGATTCCGAACAATAGGCACCCTAGAAGCATTAGGTCCCCTCGATCGCGGTTTCCGCGGACCGATCCGTAGTGGACTCACCAGGTCGGAGTTGCCCCGCCATCGACGGGAATCACCGCACCAGTGATGTAGGAGGCCATCGGCGAGAGGAGAAATCCTGCCGCCTTAGCGAATTCAGCTGGTTCGCCGTAGCGCCCGAGGGGGATGGTCGCTTCTGCCTTTATCCGGGTCCGTTCTGGGCTTCCGTTACGGGCGTCGAGGGCAAATACACGATCAGTCGCGATTCGCCCGGGCATCAGTCCGTTGACTCTAATTCCACGTTGGCCCAGCGAATCCGCGAGATCTTTCACGGCTGCGGCGAGACCAGGGCGAATGCCATTTGAGATCGCCATTGACGGTAGTGGAACTCTTGCTGAAGTCGATAGGACGAACACGATCGAACCGCACGTCCCGCTTACGTCGCCGGGATGGGGTTCCATCGCGGCGGCCGCAGCCTTTGCTACTCGCAGGGGTCCGAGGAAGACAGACTCGAACGCCGTCCGCCATTCGTCGTCGGTGACGTTCATCGCGGCTCCGGAGGGAGGTCCTCCCGAGCTGATCAAACAACCATCGAGTCTGCCGAATCGTGCAATTGCCGCCGCTGTGAGGCGTTCAGCCGTTGCGGGGTCGGTGAGGTCACTTGCTAGGCCGACGGCGCGTTCGTGCCCGCCGAGTTCCTTGATGGAGTTGGCAAGTACTTGTTCATCGCGAGCGGCCACGACGACGTGGGCGCCTTGTTCCACCAAGAACTTCGCACCTGCGAACCCGAGCCCGCGAGAGCCCGCAGTCACGATGTAGACGCGGCTATCGAGGCCAAAGCTCATGCGGCCATGGTCTCGCTGCTAGTAGCGGGAGTCCTGCGGGAGTTCTGTGGATTGGCCCGGCCGAGTGTCAGCATTCGGGTCATCTTGTGCGCCGTCTCCAGGTGCGTCGTCCTGCGCTATTTCTGCTTCGCGGCGCCTGACTTGAAGTTCTCTGCGGGCGAGGAGTACAACACCGATGCCGAACATGACGGCGAACGCAATCCACTGCATCGAGTACGAAAGGTGCGGTCCTTCCGAGATTTCTGGTGCCGGGATAGTCGTGAGGCCTGGTGCCTGTGGTGGTTGAGAATTCGTGAGTTCGAGATAGCCTGGCAGCACGCTGACGCCCGCTACGGCGCCAATTGTTGCGACATCCAAAGAGCTCACCTGGCCAACAGGCAGGTCTGCAGGGCGCGGGCCTGGGTTGGCGGCGCTGGCCTCGATCCGACCTTCAACCGTGACTGTGCCGGTTGGCGGTGGTGGGACAGTTGGGGTGGACTTCGCGTCGGAATCCGCGCGCACCCAACCCCGATTCACCACCACAACATCGCCCGCGGAGGTAACCAGCGGAGTCACGACCCAGAAGCCGTTGGTGTTGTTCAGTGGCTTCTTCCGAACGAGCACTTGGCCGGCCGACACGTATGTTCCGGTGGCAGTGATCATCCGCCATTGATTGGCATCCGTGACCTCGGTACCCGGTGGCATCGCCTGCGCTGCATCTTCCATCGGCAGCGCCATATTCGCGCTCTGCACTGCGTTTGAGCTCTTTCGTCCTTCATAGCGGTTCCATTGCCAGTCGCTGAGAACCAGGCAGATCACTATTCCGATGGGGACGGCGATGAGCAGCGCTATCCAACGAGGTTCTCGGAGCATCCGCAACACCGGTCCAGACTATCCCGCGCCCTTTACGTTCGGTCGGGATGCCCGGCGGGTAGTTCGGTGGTGTCCTTCAGAATGATGGGTGGCATGCCCAGCGGTGAGATGGGTCGGACCACAGTATTGGCCACGACAACTGAGATATACGGCAAGATGATTGCCGCTGCGAAGAGGACCCAGGTGAGCCAGCCCGATACCAAGATGGCGGCGATGAAGCAGACGGTTCGGATCCCCATCGAGATGAGGTATCTGCGGGTCCGTGCTTGCCGTTCGATGTGCGCAGACTCCCGCGCTCCGGTGATGTTGTAGACCTCATCACGGCGCATGCGACTAAACTAGGGTGCGCGTGCCCGCAAAGCCAGACTGGGTGGGTGAAAACTTCTACCAACTTTGCTGATGCAGATGGAGATCCAACATGACTGACCGTACTTATGGACTGACTGAAGTCGTCGGTACCTCTGCAGAAGGCGTAGATGCAGCGATTCGTAACGGCATTTCGCGGGCGTCGCAGACCGTCCGTCACCTTGACTGGTTTGAGGTCACTCAGGTCCGTGGGTACATCAAGGAGGGCGACGTGCATCACTTCCAGGTGACCATGAAGCTTGGCTTCCGCATGGAAGACGCCGACTAGCCTCGCAGGTTAACTGTGCTTCGAGGGTTTTGCTGGTGAAGGCCCAGGCTCTTCGTCACCCAGGATGATGGAGTCAATCTTGTCAGCGATCGGTTGCACTGCGAGTAGGCCCAACAATGCCCACGTCGCGTACGCAGGAGCGAACCAGGCGACCGGTAGCAGGAGCAGCAAGTACCACGTAATGATCCAACTTCGAACTGTTCGGGTCTGGACCTTCTGGCGCGCAGATTCTGAGAGGAGGTCTGGATTGCGGCGGACTTCGCGACTGATCAGCGCGAGCATCAAGCTAATGAACAGCATTGTGGCGATGTAGAACGTCGTCGTCTGTGAGGCAGCGGTCTTGCTGGGCGAGTTCGGCCCCACTTGGTCTAGCAGGTTCATCGGGAACGGCAGAATGATAATGCCGAACAGCCAGAGCACGTTGTACTTGATGATGTTGCCGTTAACCCGCTCGATGTCACCAAACATACGGTGGTGCGCCAGCCAAAAGGCCAGAATCACGAACCAACTGATGAGAAAGCTTGTTATGAGTGACTGATTCTCTTGCCAGACGTACCCAAGTGGGTTCTCCGCTTCGGTGCTGTTATCCGAGGGCAGCGTGATGTCGGCCAGCGGCAGGATGAGAAGCGTGATTGCGATCGCGACAACACCGTCGCTGAAGGCGATAAGTCGACCAGAATCTTGGCGAGTTTCGACTGCGTCTGTCGTTGCCATGAGCAACATCCTGGCAGGCTGTGACCGTGATTCACGAACTCATCCTGCTTCGCCACGCAAAATCCGCCTGGCCCGTCGGTGTTCGCGATTCGGATCGCCCGCTTTCCGCCCGCGGCATCCGTGATGCGACGACCTTTGGTCGCTATCTCGCTGAAGATGATCGGCGTCCCGATGCCGTGGTGGTGTCGCCCGCGACGCGAACGCGGCAAACCTGGGGTCGGGTCGCGCCCGAGGTCGGAATCCTGGAATCCGATGCCGTACTCGATGAGAGGCTCTACGCGGCGAGTTGGTGGGATGTGATGGACGTGGTGCGCGGACTGCCAGCGAGTGCGTCCAGAGTGCTCGTGATTGGTCACAACCCAGCGATGGAGGACATCGCCGGACAATTGGCAAATGACCAAAGCAACCGCGGTGCAGTGCGCGAGCTACGTGCGAAGTTCCCTACGTGTGCGGCGGCGACGGTTCACAGTGATCTTGACTGGCGTCTTTGGGGCGGCCAATGCGGTGAATTGGCAGAACTGTGGACACCTCGCGGCCATGCGCAACGTCGCTAGCCCGCTGCGCTAGCTAGGAGCCGGCAAGCAGTCCTGGATCGGCCGCTTCGATCTCTTCGCGGGGGATACCCAAAAGGAAGAGCACACAGTCCAGGTACGGAACATTTACCGCGGTGTCAGCCTGTGTCCGCACGAGCGGCTTGGCATTGAAGGCGATTCCCAAACCTGCGCGAGCCAACATGTCCAAGTCGTTCGCGCCGTCGCCTATGGCAACCGTTCGATCGAGTGGGATGTTGAGTTCGGCCGCGAACTCCGTGAGGGCGACGCCCTTCCCAGCCCGGTCAATGACGGGACCGATAGTTCGCCCGGTGAGCCGCCCATCGGCGACCTCTAGTCGGTTGGCTCTGACGTGACCCACCCCGAGATCAGCAGCGATTGGATCTATGACTTCGTGGAATCCGCCGCTCACCAGTGCAACGTGGAAGCCAAGGTGGTGCAGGGTGCGGACCAAGGTCCTGGCCCCCGGCGTCAGGCGTACTTCTTCAGTCACTCGCGCAAGCGCTTCAACCGGCACGCCCTCGAGGAGAGCGACTCGCTCTTCCAACGACGCGGCAAAATCGAGTTCACCCGCCATCGCGCGTTCTGTGACAGCCGCCACCGATTCTTGGCACCCTGCGTGTGCCGCGATGAGTTCGATCACCTCGTCTTGGATCAAGGTTGAATCGACATCCATCACAACAAGCTTTGACCCACGCCGTGCGAGACCCGGCTTCTGGACGCTGAGGTCTACCCCGCTTCCGGATGCAATGGCGGCCAATCCGGGCCGGAGGTCTTCGATCTGCGCTCCGCTCACGTGCAGTTCCAGAGCCGTGACGGGGTACGCAGCTACCCGAACGATTCGATCGATATTGCCACCGCGTGAAGCAATCTGCCCCGCTACCGCTGACAAGCCTGCCGGTGGGAGAGGATTGCCCATGACGGTAACGATCAACCGGGCTTTGTGCTGGGGGCCTGATTCAGCAGTGTCGGCGTCGATCGTGCAGGCAAGGCCGAGATCTTGGGTCGCTGCGTAGACACTTTGGGACGCAGCGTGGCAATCCGCGCTACTGCGTCCTGCTGTTGATAGGAGGAGACCGAGGACGAGTTGGCCACGAATGACAACTTGTTCGATATCGAGGACCGGGAAGTTGGAAGCGGCAAGCGCTTCGAGGATGCGGGTGGTCACGCCTGGTCGGTCTTTGCCGCTGATTGTGACAAGCAGGGTTTCAGTCATGGTGAGGGCGACGCTATCGCGGGTTCGCTGCGGCCGCGAGACAGCGGCGCGCAGTTGTGGCCAGATCGGTCAGAACACGGGTCCGTTGTTGGTCGAGGCTAGCGGTCGGGGTCGGCCTAGCGAATGCCAACGCGATCTTACAAATACCAAGGATCTGAGCAGCACTGAAGATTGTGTGCTGATCCGATCCAGCTAGCGATGCGGGGAAGTGTGCCTGCTTCAGCTGAGCCTGCATTCGCGTGACTGCTTCGGACACATCGTCACGTCCCGCCGCTAGATCGAGGCTCGCAAGTTGCGACGTTGCTTCGATGAGAGCGAGTCGGACTTGACGGGCGGCTTCCTCTGGCCGAATTGCAACTCCGGGAATGAAACCCGGTGTTGTTTGATGAGCCACCCAGTGCGTCGTTGTTCCCGCTGTTTGTGGAATCAACCCGATGCTCAGGTGATCGACGACGATTGCTTGGCCGGCCTCGATCGCCTGCTGGTTGAACCGGGCAGGTCCTGGCAGCCCGGTTGGATCGCCAATCGCTGGTAGCACAACGCGCAGGCGCGAGACGTTCGAGCTACGCGTGACGCCCAACTCCGCGAGACCGACGATGAGGCCGCTGACCGAGTGTTCGTCGGTGCCGATGTCGGATGGTCCGTCCGGTTCGGGCCCGGAGAGTGAGCTAGCAATCCGTTGCGCACCAAAAGGTGAAAGGGCTGCCGTGACGTCGTCGGCGCTGCAGTCGTTCGCGAGCCATGCGTTCGCCCAAGTGGCCAGTACGACCGCGCGAGGGATTGGCTCACGCAGCGCCTGTGGCACCGACGTGGCGAAGTGTGGCTTTTCAGTCATAGTTGTCAGAATCTTACGTGCAGCGGCGAGTAGGGTTCACCCCGTGAGGTGGCGCGATGCAAACCGTTCTCGTAGGTGATCTAGACGATCCCGCTCTCCTTCCGTTCACGAAGCTCACGGATATGCAGCTGCGGCTAAAGGTTGAACCGGAGCAGGGGATCTTCTTGGCTGAGGGCGAAAAAGTCATTCTGCGTGCGCTCGAAGCCGGGTTCACCCCGGTGAGCGCGCTCATGGAGCAAAAGTGGCTACCGGGTTTGGCACAAGCGCTCGATGCTCACGACTGTCAGGTGTTCCTCGCAGATGAGGGACTCCTCAAGTCTGTGACTGGGTATCGCTTGCACCGAGGTGCACTTGCTGCGTTCCACAGGCAACCATTGCCGTCAGTCGAGCAGGTACTCGACGGTGCGCGCGTGGTAGTGGTACTCGAAGACCTGGTGGACCACACCAACGTCGGCCTCATCTTTAGGTCTGCGGCCGGGCTTGGCGTTGACGCTGTGCTGGTGTCGCCACAATGCGCGGATCCGTTGTACCGGCGCAGTGTCAAGGTGTCCATGGGGGCGGTGCTCACAACGCCCTGGACTAGGGCGGACCCTTGGCCGTGGATCGTCGACGATCTGAGCCTGCGCGGCTTTGAACGGATTGCCCTTACGCCTGCCGAAGATGCGGTGGACTTGCGCGATTGGCGTCCAACAGGCTCGGAACCAAAGGTTGCGCTCCTGCTGGGGAGTGAGGGTCCCGGACTGTCGAACGCGGCCCTCAGTGCCGTTGACACCAGGGTTCGAATTCCGATGACAGATCGGGTTGACTCCCTGAACGTTGCCGCTACTGCGGCCATCGCCTGTTATGCCCTAGTAGCGAGCAACCACGCGTAGATGCGTGGCAGGGTGAAGCCATGGCTGAATTGGTTCTGATCCGACATGGCGAAACCGAGTGGAGCAAGTCCGGGCAGCACACTGGCCGGACCGACATCCCGCTCACCCGCAACGGCCGAAAGCGAGCTGCAGAACTGCAGCCGCTCTTGAGCCACCGAGCATTTGGACTCACCGTCTGTTCGCCGATGGAGCGCGCACGCGACACCGCACACTTAGCAGGTTTGACCCCCGACGAGATTGATCCAGATCTCATGGAGTGGGACTACGGCGCCTGGGAAGGACGCACGACGCCCGATATCCGAGTTGAGCTCGGCAACCCAGATTGGGCAATCTGGGACTACCCGATCCCGCCTGGGGTGACACCGGGGGAGTCGACGGATGAGGTCGCAATTCGGTGCCAGCGCGTGATCGACAAGTGCTTGCCGGTGCTGAACTCTGGGCGCGATTGCGCGTTGATCGCTCACGGCCACGTGCTGCGGATCTTGACTGCGACCTGGCTTGGATTACCGTCGGACAAGGGACGGCTGTTCATGTTGGAGGCCGGCGCATTGTCTTCATTGGGCTTCGAGCGCACTCAGCACGTGATTTCCGGTTGGAATCAGACACCGGATTAGTAGTCCAGTTCACGCGAAAGGCCCCGTCGGCGACGACGGGGCCTTTCGCGTGAAGGAGTCTTGGGACTAGTGCACGCCCGACATCAGCCTGCTGATCTTCTTGACCTGAGTCGCAAAGATCGCAGCGACGATCACCGCACCAAGGCCGAGGACCGCGAAGTATCCGGCGTTGCCAAGCGGTTCTTGGAGACCAGCGAGAAGGCCGCCGATCGCGTCACCAACCGCTGTGGCGAGGAACCACAGGGCGAGTACTTGACTCTCCATTCCGCGCGGTGCGAGTTGGGTAGAGGCGGACAGTCCAGTTGGGCTTAGGAGGAGTTCGGCGATGACTTGGATGAAGAACACCAAGACCAGCCACTCCCATGCGACGAGGGTGCCGCCTGCGCTCACCTTGCCGAGGTACGACATCACGAAGAACGAGAAGCCGATGAGGAAGATTGCAATCGCGAACTTCGCCGGCAACGAAGGTGCTCGTTTGCCCAGTTTGATCCAGAGGTAGGCAAATACCGGCGCGAAGATGATGATGCCGATGGGATCAACAGACTGCAGCCAGCTTGCGGGGAACTGGAAGTCGCCGATGTAGCGCGACGTGTTGTTCTCCGCGAACAGGTTGAGAATCGACCCGCCCTGATCGAAGATCATCCAGAACATCACTGCACCGATGAAGATCCAGATGTACGCGCGCATACGGCTGACTTCGATGGCGCTGAGTGCCTTGTTACGGAAAATGCGAGTGAAGTAGATGAACGGTGTCGCGATTGTGACGGCGCTCAGGAACCAGATCACGTGCTTGCTGTCGAAGGTTCCGAGCGCGACATCGATGATGGCCAGGATTGCGACGATCGCTAGCCCGACACCGGTGATGGTGAAGACCTTGCGAAGTAGTGCTCGCTCTGCCGGGTTCGGGACACGTTTGCCGATTGATCCGAGAGTGCGGGGGGCAAGGAGGACATAGACCAACAGTGCGACCGTCATTCCGATGCCCGCCGCGGCAAACCCGACGTGCCATCCGATTTCTTGGCCCAGGTAGCCACAGACGAATGGCGCGACGAACCCGCCGATGTTGATACCCATGTAGTAGATCGAGAAACCGGCGTCGCGACGTTCCCCTTCGTCCGAGTCGTCGTCGTAGAGCCCACCCACCATCGCCGAGATATTCGGCTTCAAGAAGCCGGTCCCGAGTGCGACACAGGCGAGCCCCGGCCAGATAGCCCATGACGTGGGGATTGCGAGAACGTAGTGGCCACCGGCGATGATGAAAGCGCCGATCAGCACGGTTCGTCGTGGACCCCATAGTCGGTCAGAAAGCCAGCCACCTGGAACCGCGAGCAGCCATACCATCGCTGAGTAGACGCCATAGATTCCGACGGCCTCTGCCGTCGACATTCCGAGCCCACCGTTTTCCGTGGGTGCAACGAGGTACAGGACGAGGATGGCGCGCATCCCGTAGTAGCTGAATCGCTCCCACAGTTCGGTGCTAAACAGCGTCGCCAAACCGACGGGTTGACCAAGAAATCGGTGGTCTTCCGCCGTGGGAACACGCAACTCAGTTGCCATGAGTCGGGACGCTACTTCGATGTGGCACGCGGTTGCGCGCTGCCAAGACATAATTACGCAAGATGGGAACGGTCAATTTGACCACCCAACGGCCTATCTGCCGCGGATTTGGTGCTCTCGTGGGGCATGCTTGGGTCGGAGTATTGGTTCAATTGGAGTGAAAGGCGTCCCACCGTGACCCGTAGTTGGGGACTTGAAGTGTTCCGGCATCGCGATCTTGCGGCCCGGACTGCCGCATTTGCGGCGTCTGCTGACGTCGGCGCGTCATTCGCGCCGAACCTCTTGCCACGCAAGCCGCTTGACCAAGCGATCGCTACAGGCGTGTCGGCCAGCATCGCGTATGGGGTGGCCAATATGAGCCAATCCTTCATCGACGGGCTGTCGCGACGTGTTGCGCCCGGGCGGGATCGAGCCCCCACCGAAAGTCGTAAATACCTCAACACGATCGCGAACCTGACGGCTATCGGAGCAGGTGTTGCGCTGCAACGTGTCTTCGTTCAACGTCGTGGTGAGCCGGTAAAGCGCGCCGCTGTACGCACCATTGGCTGGGAACTGACCTTTAGCGGCATCGCCGGCCTTGGCATCACCGCGGTGACGGGCGCTCTTGAGCGTCGAACTGATCGTCCAGATGGCAAGACCCATCCGGCAGTATTGCCGATTTCATTCGCGGTCGGCGCCGTGATCGCCGCTGGTGAAATCACGTGGTACCGGCGCCATCAGGAAGACGCGCCGCCATTGGTCAACTCTCTTGGGCAAGGCCTCTTGGTCATGGCCGGTGTGAGCGGTGTTGGATTTGCCGAGACTCGACTAGCGCGCGTTGTTGCGCTCGGTGTGCGGCGAACAGTTCCAGGCCTATCGCTGCTGGCCGAACCGATTGGTCACGCCTTTGGCCTGGGCATCATCGGAGCGGGCCTGACGTTCGGAATGGAATACGTCAATCGGCAGGCAGAGCAAGGTGGTGCAGCGATCGAGGCCGCCTATCAAGACCCAGCAACCGGTGAACGAGTCAGTGGTGGGCCAAACTCTGTTGTCGATTGGCAATCGCTGAGTCGCGAGGGTCGCCGATTCGTCAACATGGCGCTGACTCCAGATGAGATCACCGCGGTCACGGGCAAGCCAGCTATCTCTCCTGTTCGTGCGTTCGTCGGACTAACCACAGCTCCGACGGTAGATGCCCGGGTTGCGATCGCGATGCAGGAACTCGAGAACTTGGGAGCATTTGAACGTTCGGTCCTGTGCTTCTCGTCTCCAACCGGTACGGGCTACATCAATTACGTGGTTGCTGAAACTCTCGAATATCTGACGGGTGGCGACTGCGCCACCGTCGGTTTGCAGTATTCGCTCCGTCCTTCGTTCTTGTCGCTAGACAAGGTGAAACTCGGGCGTGAACAGAACCGGGCATTGCTACATGCAATTCATGGTCGTCTGATGGGCATTGATCCGGCAAAACGGCCACGGTTTGTGACGATGGGGGAGAGCCTCGGTGCATTCACGATGCAAGATGCCTTCCTTCATGAAGGAACCGGCGGCCTGCACCGGGCAGGAATTGATCGCGGGCTCTTCATTGGGACGCCCGCCGAGAGCAAGTGGGCTGAGCAGTGGCGCTTCGACCCTCAGCGGTATGACCCTGACTCAGAGGTCGTCGAGGTGGCGAGTTACGAGGAGTGGCTAGAACTCTCACCGGAGCGCCGCGACAGTGCTCGCTACATCTTGCTCAGCCATCACGAAGACCCGATTACCAAGTTCTCTCCGGCCATGGCAGTTCAGAAGCCAGAGTGGCTTGAGGATGGTCCACGTCGTTCCCCGGCGGTTCACGAAGGTGTCAGTTGGCGTCCCTTCACCACATTTGTGTTGACAGCGGTTGACATGAAGAACGCAACCGACGTTGTCCCCGGGACCTTCGAGGCATTCGGCCATGACTACCGGGCAGACCTTGCCCGCTTTACCGCGCTGTCCTTTGGTCTGGACGTCGGAGAAGCCGAGTTGGCCACGATCGAGCAGGCGTTGCGTGAACGTGAGTTGACCTGGGCCGAGAAACGCCTGGTTGCCGAACAGATTGCCCAAGCGAAGGAAGCAATCTCACGTCAAATGAGTTCGTGGGGTGCAACTGGTGAAGTCTTGCCGAGCGGACTCTCCGGCTTGACGGCGATGTCTGCGGGCGCACTCGGAAGTGGCTCAGGAACTGGGTAACGACACGGCTGAACCGCGCCTATCCGCGATTGCGTGAACCATCAATTCCTCGAGGAGTCATTGTGGCGTCCGACTTTGGTGCAGCCGACCTAGGAAGGCTCTTCACTGAGCGGCATGCTGAAGCAGTTAAAGATCTTGGGCGCTTCAACTTGGCGGTGTTCGGCAAGACGGGTGCGGGTAAGTCGACTCTGATCAATGCGATCTTTGGTAGCGACGTTGCCGCGACCGGCACCGGTCCACCCGTCACCACAGACGTCACGTACTACGAACACCCCGATGGGATTCTTGGGCTGTATGACTCGCAGGGGTTCGAGACTGGTCACGGTGGCGATGCTGTGCTTGCCGGCCTTGAACGAATCGTCAGAGACAGTCGAACTCAGCCAGTCGAACGCCAGATTCATGCGGCGTGGTACGTCGTCAGGTGGAGCGATCGCCGATTCGAACAGGCCCAAGCAGCGTTCGTGCGGAAGTTGTCGACCCTGGTGCCAGTGATCTTTGTGCTTAGCCAGGTTCCGAAGGCGCCTGACGGCCGGATTCACCATGATGCGCTTGCCTTCGCGTCGTACATCGAGAGTCTTACGCTTCCGACCTCGCCGGATGGGTCGGTGATTTTGACGAATGCGCTGTTCGACGACTTCCACGGCAATGTGGTGTTCGGCCTAGACAGGTTGCTTGATGCGACGTTCGCAACTGCTCCCGAGGCGAGTAGGCGCGCGCTCACCGCCGCTCAATTGATCGATAAGGAGCGTAAAAGACAGGCGTCGAATCAGATCGTTAAAGCTGCCTCGGCGTCGGCGCTAACGACTGGCGTGACACCGATTCCGTTCTCCGACGCCGCCATCCTCGTGCCGATCCAGATTGCGATGATCGCCAGAATTACCGCGGCGTACGGATTGTCAGTGCCATCGTCCAAGCTTGCTGCACTCGTTGGTTCGCTCATGCTGACCTCAGGTGCGACCACGGCAGGGCGTTGGCTGGTCGGTTCCCTCTTGCGGTTTGCGCCGGGAGGTCAAATTCCGGCTGCCGTTATTTCTGGCACAGTCGCTGCATCCCTGACCACTGCGGTCGGACGTGCGTGGATTGAGGTCTGCGAGCGCATGCTCGAACGTGACGTCAACGGGAGTCCGATCGACATCGACCTCATGCAGGAGTTGTTCCGCCACGAGTTCAAGCAGCGGTTTCGGATGAAGCCAGCCACCCCGATGTAGGCGCCCAACACCTACTTCTTGGCGGTTGCTTTCTTCGTGGTCGCCTTCTTGGCAGGCACGCGCTTGGCTGGAGCCTTCTTTGTGCCGGCCTTCTTGGCAGCAGGTGTCTTGGTTGGCGAATCCGTCGTCGCCGCCTTAGCTCCGACTGCAATCACGGCCTCCAATGATGCTGAGATGCAATCGGTGAGCTGATCAGGGAAGGCCACTGCGCCGCGGTCAATGTTGATACCGAGGAACACGCGACCGTCGTAGGACATGAGGCCGATGTTCACCGCGGCTCCGCCCTTTGGCGCGAATGGGATGAGGGATCGAACCAGCCCACCGGCGAAGTACACCGGGATCGGCGGACCAGGGACGTTGGTGGCTGCGAAGTCAGTGCCCTTCATCAGGCCGCCCGAGATTGAGGTGGTGATCGGTCGGGGTAGCAAGGTGAGGACCTTGTAGACCACGTCTGAAAGTGCGAGCGCAGGTTCCATTCGAGCCTGAGCGAGGATTGGATGCAATTGCTTGATTCGTGCTTCGGCGTCTTCCACGTTGACCGGCACGAGGAACCGTGCGGGAACCCAACGGTTGCCGCCGCCTTCGTCTTCCTCGGTGCGCACGTTGATTGGCATGTTGACTCGCAGTGCTTCAGGAGTCGAGCCGTGGGCGTGGTGGTAGGAAGCAAGCCCACCAGCGACCGCAGCCATGAATGCGTCGTTCAAGGTGCAGCCAACGGCCTTGGCTGCCTTCTTCAGGTCGTCGAGCGGCGACTCAATCACCGAAAACGCGACCGATAGCGATCGATCAGTCCATAGGTCGGACATTGGGATCGCGGCAGGTGCCATCAGTCGGCCTGCCGAGGCGACCCATTCTTGCGCCTCAACGGCTGAAGAGATGGGGTCGGAGACAGCCTTCATCGCAAGTTCAGATGCGCCCTTAGCGGTGCCCTTCATATCGCTCAAGGTGGTCTCTCGACCAACCTTCACGCCTTGCTTGAACCGTGTGCGAGTGTCGAGGTGGTGCGGCAGTGGCGCCTCGGGCTTCGGCGGTAGATCCATATTCGGTTCACGGGTGAGGTCAAATAGCGACGCTGCCATCTGCAGGCCACCGACGCCGTCGGTGATGGCATGGTGGATCTTGATGATGAATGCTGCGCGCCCGTCGGCTAGACCGGTGACGACATGTACTTCCCAAAGCGGTCGGGCCCGGTCGAAGTCCTGTTCACTGATGGTCTCGGCGAGTTCGAGTACCTGGGGGAGTCCTGTGTCCTTGCCGGGTACTCGCTCCCACCGCAGGTGGTATGAGAGGTCGAAGTTCTCGTCCGTCTCCCATCTTGGTGGCAAGAGAGAGAATGGGTTGCCGATCGCGCGCTGTCGCAACTTCGGTGCCGACAACGACATCCGCTCCACGCGATCGATGACGACGTCCGTTTCAGGCTCGGCATCGAGTTCGGCAACGAGGGTGATGACGGAGCGCAATAGCGGATCGCCTTCAACCCCCCACATCACAGCGTCAAAGGCACCCATTCGGGGATCATTAGCAACCACGCGCCAATAGTCTTAGATAACGCCGCTTGATGCTAGGCGTGCTGGCAGGATGAGTGCTTATGGTCGCCAAAAGTGAGCCCGCCAGTGGTCCAGAAGAGGTATCCCGGTCTCGCCCGCCGCTTATCGATCACTTGGTGATCGGTGGTTTGAAGTCGTACGCGCAGCCACCAACGAGGGTTCCGCTGGCACCTTTGACGTTGGTTTTCGGTCCCAATTCCGCGGGTAAGTCGTCGCTACTGTCAACGTTGACGTTGTTACGCCAAACGGTGGTATCCGACAAGCCCTACCACCTTCGTACCCGTGGCGATTTGGCCGATGTTGGTTCATTCCGACTCGCGGTGCATCAACACGATCCGGCCACTCGGATCAGCCTGGGGATTGGCTTCCCAGCGCCAGATCCAGATGCCACAACCTGGCTTGGCTCAAGCGTCACTCGAGAACTCAGCTTCGGCTACGGGTGGGATGAAGCGCGGGAACGGCCCGGCGACACTCTCGTCTCGATCGACCTCGACGGAATCGCCACCGAGTTCCTCGTGGACGGCGACGGGATCGTGACGGCAGGCCAGGATGACCCGCAGTGGGACGACTTCCTGGCGTCACTAGCGATTGCTCGTGAAGTTCTGGATCCCATCGCATCGATGCCGAGCCAACCCATCATGCGCCGAACTGACGATGCACATCCTTCAGGTCCCTTGGCCTCAGGCGATCCGGTTGCCGCCGCGCGCCTCGGTCTAGGTGTGCAGTTGAAGGCGGAACTCAGCGAGGTCCTGTCCCGGATCGCCTACCTTGGACCGATTCGTGCAAGGCCTGAACGTTCAGCATCGTTAAGCACTACTGCCTACCACTACGTCGGTCCCGAGGGGGAGTACACGACCGAAGTACTTGCCGACAACCCAGGCTTGGTCGACGAGGTCAACGCGTGGTTCGACCGTCTAGGGCTTGGATACCAGATTCGGATAGTCACACCGACGTCTGATGAAGTGTCGGTCACTGCAGGCGACTTTGCTGTTCTTGGGCTTATCGACGTGCGCGACGACCCGCCGAGCCTCGTCTCATCGCGGGCAGTCGGCTACGGGATCAGCCAGATCACGCCAATTGTTGTCCAATCGCTGCTGAGCCGCGACGGAATGCTGCTCATCGAACAGCCCGAGGTTCACATCCACCCGCGGCTTCAGGCGCAGGTCGGCGATCTGTTGATCAATAGCGTTCAAGAGCGCGGAAACCAAGTTCTGGTTGAAACCCATTCTGAACACCTCGTCCTTCGTTTGCTCCGGCGAGTGCGCGAGGGTGTGCTCGCACCCGAGGACCTCTCGATCCTCTACGTTGATCTGCTCGCTGATGGTGCTGCGCACGTTCGCCGACTGGACGTCGACGCTGACGGCGACCTTGTCGAAGGCTGGCCGGGGGGTTTCTTCGATGAACGCCTCGAAGAGGTATTGGGCCAGCGCTGGTGACGTCTAAGGAAACCGCGCGAGAGACCGGTGTGGTGGTAGGTGTCGGAATCGATCCCTCGGCAATCGGCGAGCCGATCGCTGTGCTTGATCCTGCTCTCGCACGCTCTGTGCATGAAGAACTGCTCGAGGCGTTGATGATTCATGGCCGAGTTGTCTTCACGTCAAAACAGGATCGCGATGGCTTCGTTGAGCAAATCTCGAGTTTGCCCTCAAACGTTGGAAAGTTGTGGGAAGCCCTGATCTCGTCGGGTCGCATCAAGCTTGAAGTCCTCGATCCGCCTGTCGAACCGGGGCTCGCACAGACCCTCGACGTGCAGGAGATTGCTACCCACCTGGGTCGCCGGGTTGATTTGGTCCTCCTTGAACGCGAACACGCAGAACTGCTCGGCGTACCCCCGGATGCCTTCAGTGTTGACGCGCCAGGTGGCCGTCCCGAACTCGGGCGCCTGTCGACCGCGACACGCACGAAGGCGTTAAGCCGAGCGCGGGAATTGGTTGATGCCCCGATCCGGGAAGGGGACAACCGCGAGGACATCTGGCGTGACCGACTCGCGCCATTCGTGGCCGTAAGCAAGTCTGTGGTCATTTACGACAGGTACGCCGGAGTTCATGCTGCCAGGCGATTCGTCTACAAACTGCGCAGTCGGGATGGACTCACCTGGCTGCTGGGGAAGATCGCGCAGTATCCGGGCCGACGTGTCCGCCTCATCACCGCGGTGATGGAGGAGGACGCCGGGCGGCGCATGGACGCTGAGGTCGTTGCTGACGGACTCCAAGAGTTGCGTTGGTCGCTGGGGGAGGCTGACGTGATGCTAGACGTCATCTTGATTCCCGACGGCGCGAAGCGATTCGGGCATGACCGACACATGCGCTTTGGGGAGCGGGTCGCACTGGCGCTGGGACCAGGCCTACAGACGTTCTCTACGCAGCATGCCGAAGAGACGGTGACCGTTGCTCGACTGCCGATCGCTGATGCCCGTGACCGGGAGCGCGGGACCGAACGCAACCAACTGCGCCCACCGCCGGAAGGTTGGATCACAAACCGTCGCCCGACGCCGACCTAACCCTTGACCTGGTGTCTGACACCTCGCCTCTAGCCTCTGGCGAACGCGCGCGTGGTTAGGCGGTTTGGAGGTGGGTGTTGAGGTCGTTTTCGATGGTGGTGTAGCCGTTGTCGATGGGCAGTGGGCGCGGTCGTGGTTGGCGGTGGATCATGCCGCGGGGGCTTTCCCATTCGATGAACGTGATGGTGGCGTTGTCATCGACATCATCGTGATCATCATCAGTACTCGTGTTGTGTATTCGTTGTTTGTCGGGTGGTTTGACTATTCGGAGTTTCCAGTGGTTGTGGGTTTTCAGTCGGTGGTGACGTCTGCACAGGGTGATCAGGTTGTCTGCGCTTGT
>Ga0172380_10002636_pt1 | contig 26946 bp, 24 predicted proteins | sample Leawe162metaG_FD_119747 | JGI IMG/M metagenome (GOLD analysis project Ga0172380, IMG submission 119747) | Leachate microbial communities from a municipal landfill in Southern Ontario, Canada - Leachate well 162 metaG | ecosystem: Engineered > Solid waste > Landfill > Unclassified | place...
CCCATGGCCTTGACCAGATCGTCGACGGACCGGGTCGAGATGCCCTGGACATAGGCCTCCTGGATCACCGCCGTCAGCGCCTTCTCGGCCAGCCGCCGCGGTTCAAGGAAGCCGGGGAAGTAACTCCCCTTCCTGAGCCTGGGAATGCGCAGCTCGACCGTGCCGGCCCGCGTCTCCCAATCCCGCTCGCGATAGCCATTGCGCTGCGCCAGGCGATCAAGGCTTTTCTCGCCATAGCCGGCACCTGTGGCGGCGCCCACCTCCAGCTCCATCAGCCGCTCGGCGGCGAAGCCAATCATCTCGCGCAGAATATCGGCGTCGGGGGCCTTCTCCACCAGCGTGCGCAGGTTCATCATCTCGTCGGTCATCGGTCGTCCTTCCGGTATCAGGTTGGTGTGAGCAACCCGACCCTACCGAAAAGCGCCGATGACCACCGCGCTACCCAGCTACACCACGTCCGGGGACACGACCTTCCCGCACCTCAATTGTCCGATCGTGCGACGAGCCTGCCGGTAATCGATAGAAGCGCTGTGCATTGGCCCCCATTATGGCGTCCCTGGCGGCCTCGGGCAGGGACGAGACGAGTTCGTCGCACGCCGCGACCACACGTTCATAGGGCGCCGCAAGCAACGAGACCGGCCAGTCGGACCCGAACATCACCCGCTCAGGGCCGAACAGCTCGATGACATGGTTGGCATAAGGAGCCAAGTCAGCAACCGACCACGTGCCCCAATCGGCTTCCGTGACCATTCCCGAGAGCTTGCAGTGAACGTTCGGAAAGGCCGCGATGCGCTGCATCAGATCGAGCCAAGGCTGGATGGCGCGACTGGCAATGCGTGGCTTGGCAATGTGATCGACCACCAGCCGCATGTCCTTGGGCAGCGCCTCTACGCAGGCGATTGCCGCCGGCAACTCCCGTTCACGCACCAGCAGATCGTAGGCCAGCCCCGCCTCGTGACAGGCCCGTATGCCGGCGATGATTTCGGGCCGGACGAGCCAGTCGGGATCGGCTTCGTCATGGGCCTGGTGACGGATACCTACCAGATATTCGCCGCCCGGACCCTCTTTGAGCGCCGCCAGGGTCGCGGCGAGCGAAGGCGACGCCAGATCAGCCCAGCCCACCACGCCACGCACGAAGCTTGTCCGTGCCGCCTGCTCCAGCATATCGGTCGTTTCGCCCGGATCGGGCACCGCCTGGACGAGGACAGTGCCGTCGATGCTGGCGGCAGCGAGCAGCGGGCGCATGTCCTCCGGTCCAATGGGACGCCGGATCGGTGCAACCGCATCGCCGTCCATCCAGTAATAGTGGCGCTTGCCTGGATCCCAGAAATGATGATGTGCGTCTATGCGCATGGCACGACTCCTACTGAAGAGCAATTGCCAACTAAGGGGCGACGGGTGAAGCCTGCGGATCAGGCAGGCACGGGCGCGTCGGCGGCCAGCAGACCCTCATGCTTGAGGTCGGCCCAAAGCGCCGCCGGGATGTCGAGGCTGAGACCGCCGCGGTTTTGCTCCCACTCGGCGCGGGTACGGATGCCGGTGAGAATGGCCGCCACAGCGGGATGCGCCAGTGGGAACTGCAGAGCGGCGGCCCTGAGGGGCACGCCATGCCGCTCGCAGGCTGCCTTGATGCGCAAGGCTCGTGCCAGCATCTCCTCGGAGGCCGGGGTGTAGTCGTAGGTCGCGCCGCGTTCGGGATTGGCAAGCAATCCGCTGTTGAACACGCCACCCACAATGACCGACACGCCCTGCGCCAGGCATTTGGGCAGGAACTCCGGCAGGCTCGACTGATCGAGCAGCGAATACCGGCCGGCGAGCAGGAAGCAGTCGAAGCGGCCATGGTCCATGAACCGTGCCAGCATCTGCCACTGGTTCATGCCGGCGGACACGGCCGAAATGGTGCCTTCGCTGCGCAGCCGGTCGAGCGCCTTGTAGGCACCATTGACGGCTTGCTCGAAATGCTCGTCAGGGTCGTGGATGTGCAGGATATCGATACGATCGACGTTCCAGCGCCTCAGGCTGTCCTCCAGCGAGCGCATGACGCCGTCATAGGAATAATCGAGTTCCGTGTGCATCTCGTCGTTGGCGAGATAGAACGACTTGCCCCCGTCGAAGACCTCGGTACCCGCGCGCGCGCCTGGCCGAATCAGCCGTCCGACCTTGGTGGAAAGTACAAAATCCTCACGGCGCCATTTCGCCAGCGCGCGGCCGGCGCGCTCTTCGGCCAGGCCGTAACCGTAGAACGGGGCGGCATCGATGAACCGCACGCCGTCATTGAAGGCGGCGGCGATGGCCGCCTGCGCGTCCTCTTCGGCGACCACGGAGTGCAGGTTGCCGATCGGCGCGCAGCCAAAGCCGACGCGCGTGATCTTGACACCTGTGCGCCCCAGTTCCACGCGCTGCGCAGGATCAAACATGTTGTCCTCCCCTTTCTTCTTGCGCCCGCCCCGGCTGGAAGCGGACGTCGTTGTCCTTCTGGATGATCTGCATGAGTGTTCCGCTCATCCCGTCGTAGTCGTGCGAATTGGCGACCTCGCCGACGACGCGATAGCCGTTCATCACGTAGATGCGGTCGGCGAGCTGGATCATCTCGGCCAGTTCGCTGGTGATGAGGAGCACCGCCGTGCCCTCGTCGGCGAGTTTCCAAACCAGCCGATGCAGATAGCCCTTGGTGCGCACGTCGACGCCGACGGTGGGCTCATCAATGATGAGAATGCGGGTATCGGCAGCGAGCCATTTGGCGACGCTGACTTTCTGCTGGTTGCCGCCCGACAGGTTGCCCACGGCCTGCTCGAGACTGGGCGTGCGCACGTCCAGTCGTTCGATCAGCGGCCGGATGAAGGCCCTTTCGATGCCGCCCCAGATGAGCCCGCCCGCCCGCCGCAGCCGGTGCCACACGGTGATCGCCGTATTGCGGGTGACCGAATGCGCAAGGATGAGGCCCTCGCCCTTGCGGTCCTCCGACACGTAGCCGAGGCGCCACCGGCGCAGCGCCTCGAGCGGGCTGCGGACGCGGACCGGCCGGCCATCGATGCGCACGTGGCCGCCGGTGACCCGATCGACACCGATGAGCGCCTTGGCGAGTTCGGTGCGACCCGCCCCGACCAGACCGTACAGGCCCACCACTTCGCCAGCGTGCACCTTGATGTTGACGCCCACATGCCCGGCTGCCGTGGCCACTCCGTCGAGTTCGAGCCGGCACGGGCCGGGCGTCGCGGTGCGGGTTCCGAGTCCGGTCACGGCGGCTTCGCGGCCGACCATGAGCGTCACGATGTCGTCCTTGCTCATGCCCGCGAGCGGCTGCGCGTCGCTGGCGTTTTGCCCGTCGCGCAGCACCGTGATGCGGTCGCACAGGCTGATGACCTCCTCGAGCTTGTGGCTGACGAAGAGGATGGCGGTGCCCTGGTCGCGCAGGCGGCGCAGGATACCGACGAGGCGCTCAACCTCGTGCTCGCTGATCGAGGCGGTGGGCTCATCGAGCAGCAGCACCTTGCTTTGCAGGGACAGGGCGCGGCCGATCTCGACGAGTTGCATCTGCGCCACCGACAGGTAGCGCACCGGCGTGGCCGGATCGACGTCCAGCTCCAGCACATCGAGCCAGCGGCGGGCGCCGTCGTGCATCTGCCGGCGCTGCACGACGCCGTAGCGGGTCGGCAGCCGGTCGAGAAACATGTTCTCGGCCACCGAATAGCGCGGGATGAGGTTGCGCTCCTGATGCACGACGGCGATGCCGGCCGCAAGCGACTCGCGCGGCCTCGAGAAGCGCACGGGCTTACCGGCCAGCACGATGTCGCCGGCATCGGGTTCGATGACACCGGTGAGGATCTTGATAAGGGAGCTCTTGCCGGCGCCGTTCTCGCCGACAAGGGCGTGAATCTTCCCGGCCTGCAGGCGCAGATTGACGCCATCGAGCGCGAGGACGCCCGGGTAGCTCTTGCTGACGCCGCTGACGGTGAGCAGGGCACTCATGTCGGTACCACCCGGCCGCTGGCGCGACGCGCTTCCGTCCGGCGCGCGCGCCACTGGTTGAACATGACCGCGAGCAGGATCAGGGCGCCGAGGAAGAACTGCACGTAGAACGGATTGGTGCGGGCCAGGAGCAGGCCGTTTTCCAGCAGGATGACGAGGACGACCGCGATCATCGTGCCGATCACCGACACGTGCCCGCCCGCGAGCGCGGCGCCGCCGATGACCGGGGCGGCGAACGATGCCAGCAGCCAGTCGGCGCCGATGCTCGGTTCGGCCGTGCCGAGGCGCGCCACGGCCACCACGCCGGCGAGTCCGGCGAGGCCGCCCGACAGCACATGGGTGAAGATCAGCGTCCGCGTGACGGAAATGCCCGCGAGTTCCGCCGCGGCCGGGTTGCCGCCCATCGCCAGCATGTGCCGGCCCGCCCGTGTGCGGTTGAGGACGAAGCCGACGCCCAGCGCCGCCAGCACCGGGATGAACAGGATCATCGGGATGGGCCCGAGATAGCTGTCATAGGCCGTCTTCAGCGCCTGCGGCATGTTGTAGAAGGGGATGCTCTTGGTGATGCCGTAGTTGAGGCCGGTGAAAACCGAGAGCATGGCGAGCGTGATGATGAAGCCGTTGATCCTGGTCCAGGCGATGAGCACGCCGTTGACGGCACCGCACAGGAGCCCGATGCCGATCGCGGCGAGCACGGCGAGCGGAATGGGCACGCCGTAGAGCTCGAGCATGGCGCCGAACAGAATGGCGACCAGCCCGCCAATGGCGCCCACGGCCAGGTTCATCTGGCCGATGGCGATGGTCACCATCTGGGACAGCGCCACGAGGCTCGTGACCGACAAGATGCGCAGCATCACGAAGAGATTGTAGTTGCTGAAGAAGCTGGCGGAAATGAGCGCCAGAACGACGATGGCGGCGATGGCCATGAGCAGCAATGGCAGCCAGTCGTGGCGCAGCATGCGGGCCAGGATGGAAGCATTCATCTCCCCGGCGTCCCTCGTTTTTGCGTCTGCACGACGCGCCAGCGATCCATGCCGACCGCAGCCAGCAGGGCCAGGCCCAGGAAGAACTGGATCCAGAAGCCGCTCACGTTGAGCAGCACCAGCGTGTTCTGCAGCACCGACAGGAGGACGGCGCCGAGCGCCGCCCCGATGACCGACACGTATCCGCCGGCCAGCAGCGTACCGCCCAGCAGCGGCGCCAGAAAGGACGGCAGCAGCCAGTCCTCGCCGATGGACGGCAAGGCCGACGCGAGGCGCGCCGTGACCATGACGCCGGCGATGGCGGCAATGGCGCCCGACAGGGCATGGGCAATGATGGTGACGCGGTTGACCGGCACGCCGGAGAGACCGGCTGCCCGGCGGTTGGCCCCGGTAGCGAGCATCTGGCGGCCGAGTTCGGAGAAATTGAAGACGACGATGAGGCCTGCCCCGACGATGGCCGCCATCAGCAGGTAGCTCGAATAGGGGCCGATCCGACCCTTGCCGAGTGCGGAAAACTCGACGGGCAGATCGCGGAAGGCCTCGGCCCGCGTAAGGATGAACATGAGCCCGAAATAGAGACTGGCCGTGGCGAGCGTGATGATGAAGCTGTCGAGGCCCGTGCGCACCACAAGAATGCCGTTGAGGGCCCCGAGCAGCGCGCCGACGACGACGGCGCCGGCAATGGCGACGGGGATGGGCAGGCCGAGGGTCTGGAGGCCGAAGCCCACCGCCATGGCGGCACAGGCGCCGATGGCGCCGAGCGCGAGGTTCATGTGGCCAAGGCCGAGCACCGTCATCATGCCAAACCCGATGACGATGTCGACGCCGAGATTCCGGGTCAACGCGAACTGGTTGAAAGGGGACAGGAAATTGGGGACGAACAGGCTGGCCCCGCCCGCGAGGAGGACGATGACCACCAGCAGTCCGCCGGCATGAGCCACGCGCAGCAGGCGGTCGCCCCACGACGGCGCCCCGACCCGGGTGCCGGCGGCCGACTCAACGGTATCCAACATTGGCCCTATCCACTGTGGTCACGAACCCGATCGGTGGCACAGCGGGGCGGCGCGCCGCCCCGCTGCAGGCGATCAGCTGCAGGTCAGATACTTGTCGTCGAACGAGGCGATGATGTCGTCGGCGATGCCCTTGAGCTCGTCACGATAGCTGCTGATGTTGTCCTTGCTGATCAACAGCGTGCCGCTGTCGATGAAGGTCGCATTCTGCGGGTTTTCATCGAACTGGGCGTCGGCCCGCATGGTGCAGCCCTCGAGCATGCGCTTGAGCGCATAGGCGGCGATATAGCCCTGGCCATAGGGGTTCTGGGCCATGGTGCCCTGGATGACGCCCTTCTCGATGGCCTCGAGAACGATGGGATCGTCGTCGATGCCGATCATCTTGATGTCCCCGCCGCCGAGATTCTCGAGGGCGCGGGCGGCGATCACCGACGAGACGTAGCCGGTGGCTATGATGCCGTCGATATTGGCAGCGTCGGCGGCGAGCACGCCGTTGATCTTCGCGTCGCCGGTTTCCTGGCTATCGGTGTCGGTGACGTGCTGGTAGAGCGTCACGTCCGGCCCGGCCTCCTCGATGGCCTTGTCGATGGCGGCGATTCGCAGCTGCGTATTGGGATCGACCAGGCGGCTGCCCGCATGCATGATCGCACCCTTGCCGCCCATCGCCTCGATGAGCGCCTTGGTACCCAAATAGGCCGACTTGTAGACGTCGGTCGCGAGGCAGAACTTCGCCGGGCTCGGGCTCTGCGTGCAGCCACCAATAGCGACCGAGGGCGCTCCGAAGGCGTCCAGCTCGGCCATGGTCTCATTGGTACCGGTGGCGTCGCCAGGGAAAATGCCGAACGCATTGTAGCCCTGCGCGGCAAGGCTTTCGATCAGCTTGTTCTGCAGATCGAGCTGCCATTCCTGCGGCACCGCATACTGCGCCTCGGCCAGCCCGAAGGCCTCCTTGGCATCGGCAGCCGCCTGCTCCCACGGCGCAAAGAACGGGTGAGGGCCGCCGGGCACCAGCGCGAGTTTCACGTCGGCCGCCGTCGACATGGCCGTTCCGCACACCAGGCTCGCCAGCGCAAGTCCGGCGATTGTCCAAGTCTTCAACATCTGCTCCTCCCAAAAACCGATATTCGCTGCGTGTCATCCGTCAGCGCAACGTTGGCACGTTACGGCGGAGCAATGTCCGAGTAAAGCAAATAATGAACATCGTTGTCACTTAGTGAACTTCCGGCGCAATGCTGGGCTCATCAAGCGGATTTCCGCGTTGGCGGACGGGCGATTCGAGCCGTGGAGCGGTGGTTCGAGATGAGCAAGGCTGCGTGGCGGCTCGTTGCGGCACTGCCGCCGAAGACCCGGCGCGGCGCCCCGCGCCTCCGCTGCCGGTGGGCGGCATCGGTCGTTCTGGTGGGGGCCACGCAAAATTGGTGCGTTCGTCCGCGACTATGACGTGCCAACCCGTATCGAGCCCATGCCGGGTCGATCCCGCCCGCTGTTACCCGCGCAAACTCATCGGAAGCGTTTTCGCCAAGAGCAAGAATGCCCGCAAGGCGACGACCCGCTTCTACATGATCGCAGCACAACCACCCCGCCGCCGTCCGGCACGGCTCAATCTCTATTCCGGAGCTTGCAAAGCAACGAACTAAACAACTGAAACGCCCCGCTCCCGGACCAGATTGACAGCCTCGAGCTTATACTCTCGGCTGTACATTCGTCTGTGCCTTCAAAATCTCCAGTTTCAAAAACACCTTATCTCGGTGTCCTCAAAACCGGCAGCAGCTCAATGGGCTCCGATTTGTAGGCGGTGAGGCTTCGACCTACCGCCAGCCAACCGGTACTTGCTGAGCTGCGCCACATGGGGTTCAAGGGTGCCACGCAGGTGGGCGGGGTGCACCACCCACGAGCTACAGCCAAACAATCCCAGGCCCTTTTGAGGGTGGGCGTTCCTGGTGGGCCCACCATCTCCAAACGCCGCGACCTTTGGGCCCCACAGCTCGACCCCGCGTCGCTGTGTTCATGAAGAACCCCGTTGTTGATGAAGACGTATCATGCGGGAGACGAGTGCTAGCTCGTGGCCACGCCGCCGCCGACGTGGTCGCAAGTCATCTCTTTGGCAGTGTCAGCGTGTTCTGTCGATTCGCTGGATCGTGCGCACCTCGAGGCTCGAAGAGGTTACGAGGGCATCCTGAGAGCAGTAGGCGATTACGCCGGCCGCGATGGCGGGACCGGTTTCTTCTTTGCAGGCGACGAGTCGAATCTGTCGACTCCGACCGCGCCCGACCCGGCGGCGGCGTCCGCCGGCCGGCCGGTGTACCGGCCGAGCGGCACGCCGTGAAACGACAGCAGCCCATGCCATCCTTGGGTGCGAGCCGTGCCAGGGCTGTTGCCAGGGGCGCCAGATGTAGTATGCCGGTCCGGTCCCAACCTGACTACGGAGTTGAAAATGCCGGCGGTTCTTGGCCACGATTTCGACCGGGAAGCACTCGCTGCGCTCGTCGGCAGCTTCTCGCAAGTCTTTTCCGTCGAGCTGGTCGTTCAGCAGAACGGGCTCGAGCGCGGCAACCGAGTGCTCCAGTTCCGTACCGGCTCGGGCCTGAGCTTCGAGGTTCAGGTCGATCGTGCCATGGATCTGGGGCGCATGAACTACATGGGCGTCCCCATCGGCTGGGAATCACCGGCAGGATTTCGCAGCCCGGCCTTGCACGAGTTCGACGCGGAAGACGGGTTCAGCTGGGCACGTTCCTTTTCCGGCTTGATGAACTCTTGCGGCCTCGATCACATTCATGCGCCGGAAGCCGACAGCGCGGCGCATTTCCACCATCCACCGCGGACCACCATCGGCTATTCGCTGCACTCGCGCATTGCCTATACGCCTGCCAACCTCACCGGCTACGGCCTGCGCTGGGAGGGCGAGCGCGCCGTGCTCTATGCGACGGGGGAAATCCGGCAGGCCGCCGTGTTCGGCGAGAACTTCGTTCTGGAGCGGAGCATCGAGGTGGAGGTCGGCAGCAGCCGCATCGTCTATCGCGACACCGTGCGCAACCTGTCCTTCAACACCGTGCCCCACGCCTATCTGTGGCATATCAACCTGGGCTGGCCGCTTGTAGACGTCGGCAGCCGGTTGGCGAGCCGCATCGAGCGGACCGGCTGGTCGTTGCGCGACAACGAGGCAGACGAACAGGGGCCGCTCGTGCAAGCGGGACCGCGCGCGCCCGCCACCCAGCAGGTCTTCGATCACTTCGTGGCGCTGGACGCCGACGGCACGGCGCGGGCGGCGATGATCAACGATCGCTTCGTCCATCCGGCCGGGGCGCAGGGCCTGGCGCTCGAAATCGCGTATGACGGACAGGCCATGCCGGCGCTGTTCCAGTGGCAGTTCTTTCAGTCGGGCAACTACGTGGTGGCGCTCGAACCCTCGACCACCCACGCGGGTACGCGCGCCGACTGGCGCGCCCGCGGCGAATTCAAGATGCTCGGCCGCAATGATGCCGTCAGCTATCGGCTCGAGTTGACACCGCATCTGGGCGCGGCTGCCATTGGCGAATTGGAGAGTCGCATCGGCTGACGGTCACATTGTGACGACCCGGTCGCAATCGATGTCACTATGTGATATATGGTTCGGCTTTCAACGGCCAGCGCATGACGGGACATATGGCGGCAGGCTCTCGCATCAAAAGAAGCTCGACAGTTCTCAAGGCGCTGCGCGTGCTCGAAGAGATTGGCGAGCATGTCAACGGGATTTCGTTGTCGGAGGCCGCGGCCCTGGCAGAACTCGATCGCAGCACTGCCTATCGCTTGCTGACGACGCTGGTGGATGCCGGCTACCTCGTTCGCTCCGACGAGACGAAGAAGTACAGGCTGAGCTACAAACTCGTCTCCATCGGTCGCCTGCTGCTGGCCAGCGCCGGGCCGGACGAGATCATCCGTGAGACCCTGGCCAAGCTGTCGCGCGAGACTCAGGAGGCCGCGAACTTCTCCGTTCTCAACGGCCATCAGGCCGTGATTCGCCTGCTTTCCAAGGGCTCGCACCTGCTTTCGGTCGACTTCAAGGTCGGCGACAGGTCGGATTTGCACTGCACGTCCATCGGCAAGGTGCTGCTTGCCCAGCAGGACGAGCGCTTCATCCGGGAGGTGCTGGCGCAGCCGCTCCCCAAGGTGGCTTCGCGAACCATTACCGATCCCTATGCATTGCGGCTCGAACTGGCGAAGATCCGTGAGTGCGGCTACGCCTTGGACGTTTCCGAGTTCGCCGACGACATGTGCTGCGTCGCCGCACCTGTCTTCGGTGCCGACGGCGCGCTATTGGGCGGCATCAACCTTGCGGGTCCGCGCACACGCTTCGGCCCGAAGCGCCTGCATGAACTGGCCCAGTTGCTGCTCAAGGCGACGGCAGGGTTGTCCCAGGCCCTGCATCAGGAGGTTCTGGAGCAGGTCTAGGGTCAGGTCTCATTGATCCAGAAGACGATGGTTGCGGCGATGCAGATTGCCGAGAAGAAGGTGTGTGCGCATCGGTCGTAGCGGGTTGCTATGCGTCGCCAGTCCTTGAGCTTGGCGAACAGGTTCTCGACCTTATGGCGCTGGCGGTAGAGCCGCGGTCGGCAATAAGATGCGAGGCGGCAGGCAGTTCGTCGAGCACCATGGCAGCGCCCTTATGATTGCTGACCTGTGTTTCGGCCCTTTAATTGCGGGTAACCGGCCGGGTTAGGCCGCGGCGACGACCGGGGTGGTTTCGGCTGGCCGCCAAAGCCACGGCAGCAGGTCGTAGAGGGCATTGATCTTATGATCGTTGATGCGGCCGAGGATGTCGGCGATGTAGGCTTGGGGATTGAGATTGTTGAGCTTGGCGGTCTCGATGATGGTCATGGCATCGGCGAGTGTTTCCCCGCCGGCGTCCGAGCCGGCGAATAGAAAGTTCTTTCTCCGATTGCAGTGGGCCCGATGGCGCGCTCGGCCGTATTGTTGTCGATCGCCGCGCGCCCGTCTACAAGGAACAGGGTGAAGGACGCCCATCGGGTGAGGCCATAGCGGAAGGCCTTGGCCACGTCGCTCTTGCCCGAGATGCGGTCGAGGTGATCCTCGGCGAAACGCTTGAAGGCCGCGGCAACCACCTTGCTCTCGGCCTGCCGGAGGGCCAGGCGCTCCGAATTGTAATGGATGCCGACTTTCGCGCTGAAACCGCCAAAGGCGCGGGCGACGGCTGCGCCGATCCCCGTGCTGGCGCCGGTGACAAGGATCACCTTGCCCCTTAATTCCTCGAACATGGATGACCTATGCGTTGGAGTTAGTAGCGGATGCCGACGTTCTTGGTCTGCACGTAGCCCAGCAGAGCCTCCTGCCCCTTCTCGCGCCCGTACCCGGAACGCTTGGCGCCGCCGAACGGCGTTTCGACTCCGCCAACCCACCAGTCATTGACGTAGACCTGGCCGGCAACGAGGCGGTCGGCGGTCCAGTGCGCAAGCCGTAGATCCCGGGTGAATATTCCGGCGGCAAGCCCGTAATCGGTGCCATTGGCGATGCGCACGGCCTCCTCCGGCGTGTCGAAGGGGATCACCACCAGCACCGGCCCAAAGAACTCCTCATTGGCGATGCGCATCTGCGGCGTAACACCGGTGAAAATGGTGGGAGGCATGAAGTAGCCGGCCCTGTCCAGGCGGCGGCCACCACTCACGACGGTGGCGCCCTCCTCCACCCCGGCCTTGCACAACGCCTCGATGCGCGAGAGTTGCTTCTCCGAAATCACCGGCCCCATGTCGCGGCCTTCCACACCGGGTCCAATCGTCCTGATGCCGGCCTCGGCCTTGAGCTTCTCAACCAGCTGATCGTGAATCGAGCGATGTACGAGCAGGCGGGAGGCGGCCGAGCAGATCTGCCCGGAGTGGGTAAAGATGCCCTTGGCCGCGTTGCGCGCGGTGAGATGGAGGTCGGCGTCGGCGTAGACGATGCCGGCGGACTTGCCGCCCAGTTCCATGACGCAGGGGATAACCCGCTCCGCGGCAGCGCGCAGCACGCTCTTGCCGGTCTCAACCGAGCCGGTGAAGACGATGTGGTCGATGTCGTGGTGTGACACAAGCGCTGCGCCGGCTTCCTTGCCGTAGCCGCAAACGATGTTGACAGCTCCCTTGGGTACGCCCGCCCGCTCGCACGCCTCGGCGAAAAGGAACAGGCTGAGGGGCGAATCCTCGGGCGATTTCAATACAACGGTGTTGCCCGTGATGAGAGCACAGGCGACGGAGCGCGCGCCTACCGGCAACGGGCCGTTCCATGGCACGATCTGGGCGGAAACGCCGTAGGGCATATGGATGGTGTAGTCGAGGATGTCGCCGCCGAGGGGAATCTGGCGGCCTTCGAGCTTGTCGGCCATGCCGCCATAATATTTGAGGTAACGCTGAGTCAGCGCTACCTCATTGTAGCCATTCTGCAGTGTCTTGCCATTGTCACGCATCTCGACCAACGCGATCTCGTCGGCCAGTTTCTCCAGCTGGCTGGCGATCTCAAACATCAGTTCGACACGCGCGGCGGGAGTTATCTCCAGCAGGAGCCGGCTCTCGAACGCCCTGCGCGCGGCATTCACCGCCCGGTCGATATCGGCGGCGCCGCCCCGCGGCACTTCGGAAATGACCTCGCCGGTCGCTGGATCGAGCACGGGAATGCGTCCGCCGTTGGCGGCGTCCACCCACTCTCCGCCGATGAAATTTCGCCAGTAGTCGCGAACCCGATCAGCCAAAGGAACACCTGATTCTTACACGATCGTCATAGGCGAAATTAACGCCGCGGCGGGCATTGGCGAATGTCAATATCGGATACCACTATGACGGCGGTGCATCCGTGACCCAGCGCAAGTCGTCGCCACGCTTGGCGCCATATGCTGCGCCCGGTCCCGGGAGGCAGAGCGGCCAAGCATCGCATCGGCCCGACTGGACAAGCAGGGCCGGTTGCCGTCTGCTGGCGCGCTCGCGCAAACGGAGATGCTGTTCTCATGGAAATCCGCTGGCTCGAAGACTTCCTCAGTCTGGTCGATACCCGCAACTTCTCCCGCTCGGCCGAGGCCCGGTACACGACCCAGCCTGCCTTCAGCCGGCGCATCAAGAGCCTCGAGGAATGGATCGGCGCAACGCTGTTCGACCGCACGGCGCAGCCGATCCGCCTTACGCCATCTGGCGAGAGGTTCCGGCCCATCGCCGAGGACGTACTGCGACGCCTCTACCAAGGCCGGGACGAGGCCCGGCTCGTCAGCGTGGCATCGGCCCACACCGTCCGCTTCGCCGCTACGCACAGCCTGTCCCTGACCTTCTTTCCCACCTGGCTGCGCGGCGCTGAGATGCGCAGCCACACCTTCAACACGCGCCTCGACTCCAACCAGTTCACCGACTGCGTGCAGTCGCTGCTGAAGGGTGACTGCCATTTCATGCTCAGTCATTCCCATCCAAGCATCGATATGCACCTGCCGCCTGCGCACTTCACGTCGAAGGTGGTGGGCAGGGATGTCCTCATTCCCGTCACCCTTCCCGACACGGCGGGCCAGCCTATCGACCGGCTCCCCGGCACGCCGGAGGAGCCCGTGCATTATCTCGCCTACTCGGAAACCTCCGCCATCGGCCGTGCGGTGGAGCACATGCTCACCCACTTGGAGTCACCCGTCTATCTGAACCGCGTCTTCGTCTCGCACCTTGCGGCGGTGCTCAAGACCATGAGCAGCGGCGGCAGGGGCATGGCCTGGCTGCCGGAGAGCGACATCCGGGAGGATCTCGCCAACGGTGCGCTGGTGCCCGCCGGCGACCAGCAATGGTTCATCCCCGTCGAGATCCGGCTATTCCGGCCCCGGGAGCCGCTTCCTCACATCGCCGAGGAATTCTGGGGCCTGCTCGAGGGTGAGGAGTCCGCTACGTGGTGATGATGCGCGGAACGCATCAGGCAAGGCCAAGCCGGCATTGGTTCGATGCCGAGGCTCGCTGGTACTGGTTGATCAGAGTGGATCACGAGTCAGCAGATGTTCTCAGCGCAGCCGAAGAAACGTGTCGCCTTACTTGGCCTGATGCTGGAGAGCAACAGCTTTGCTCCGGTGACAGGCCGTGAAGACTTTCTGAAACGCCTCTATGTTGCCGGCGATGAATTCCGCGCCGAGCTCAACCGTTCGGAATCGAGGATTCCGGCCGAGCTTCTGAGCTTCCAGGCCACCATGGACGGCAGCGTCGAGTGGGAACCGGCACCGATCCTGATGGGACTGGTCGAGGCCGGGGGGCCGATAGATCACGCATTCTTCACGGAAGCCCTAGTGGAAATGAGGACTCGGCTGGAAGCGGCCATGCCGCTCGACGGCGTCTACATCTGCAACCACGGCGCCATGACCACCACCGAGGAGCGTGATCCTGACGGAGTCATCTTCGGCATGGTCCGTGAAATAGTAGGACCCGACGTGCCGGTCGTGGCCACGCTTGATCTGCACGGCAACGTCTCCGACCGCATGGTGGAGATGGCAGACGTCGTCATTTCGTATCAGACCAACCCGCACGTGGACATGGTAACGCGTGGTCAGGACGCCGCCCGCGCACTGGATGAGATGTTCCACGGCCTCCGCCCGGCGGCGGCGATAATCCGCCTTCCGGTGGTTCCACCGACCGTTACCTTGCTGACCGCCGAGGGGCCCTACGCCGATCTGATCAACTATGGCCAGGCCAGGCTCACTCCAGACATCCTCAACATCTCGATCCTGGGCGGCTTCGCCTATGCCGACACGCCCAAGAACGGCCTCGCCATCATCGTGACCGCGCGGAGTGGCAAGGCTGCGGCGGAGAAACTGGCGCGTGAAATCGCCGAACACGCCTGGAAGGATCACGAGCGCTATGTGCCGCGGCTGACCTCGCTGGAGGATGCTGTCGCACGGGCAGTGCGCGCCGGCGAGGATCCTTCGGTCACGCCGGTTATCCTCGCCGATGTCGCTGACAATCCCGGCGGCGGCGCCAACGGCAACACCACATGGATCCTCGAGGCGCTAGTGAAGGCCGGCGCCAAAGGAGCTGTACTGGGTATCTTCAACGATCCCACATTGGCCAAAGAAGCCATGGAACTCGGCGAAGGTGCCAGGTTCAAGGCGGTCTTCAACCGTACTGAGCCGGACAGCTTCTCCCGGCGCTTCGAGGCCGATGTCACGGTGCTGCGCATCCGCGACGGCGATTGCGTCGGCCGCCGCGGGTTCTATGCCGGCCGCAGGCTGAACCTGGGCACGACCGCACTGCTCGACCTAGGCGGTGTGAAGGTGGTGGTGGTCTCGATCCGCACGCAGTGCGCCGACCCGGTCTTCCTCGAGATGATGGGGATCGACATCGGCAAGGCGCGGTCAGTGGTCGTGAAATCGCGTGGACACTTCCGCGCGGGCTTTGACGAGTTCTTCCGCTCCGAGCAGGTGATCGAGGTGGACGCACCCGGCCTGTCCTCTCCAGTCCTGACACGCTTCGACTTCAAGAACCTTCCCCGCCCTGTGTTTCCGATCGACCGGGACGTCACTTGGCCTCGTCGCTGAGGCTTCGAGAAGTAACCTCCAACGGGAAACACCATAAATGGGACTGTCCAGTCTCGAGACGCCCGCCCTGATTCTCGATCGCAGTGCGCTTGCCCGCAACACCTCCAGGATGACCGAGCGCTTTCACAGGCTGGGAGTGCAACTCAGGCCGCATACCAAGACCTCCAAGTCGATTGACGTGGTGCGGTTCGCCCTGGCAGGGAATTTCGGGGGCGTAACGGTTTCCACGCTGAGGGAAGCTGAGTATTTCGCCAATCACGGCGTTACCGACATCACCTACGCTGTCAGCATCATCCCGGACAAGCTGGAGCGCGTGGCAGCCCTCATCGCACGCGGCGTCACCCTCACCGCCATCACCGACCAGGTTCCGGTGGCCGAGGAGGTCAGTCGCCGGGCCGAAGCTCTGGGGATCGTCCTCGATGTGCTGATCGAGCTCGATTCCGGCGAGAAGCGGGCGGGCGTCATGGCGGGGTCCGACGTACTGATCGAGTTGGGCCGGGCACTGCACGATCTTCCCGGAACACGACTTCGGGGCGTGCTCACCCATGCCGGGCACTCCTATCAGGGCCGCAGCATCGCTGCTATCCGCGGTGTCGCCGAAGCCGAGAGAGTCTGCGCAACATCCGCCGCGGACCGACTACGTGCGGCGGGCCTTCCTGTCGCCGTCGTAAGCATCGGATCGACGCCAACGGCGACCCATGGAGAATCCTTCGATGGCATCACCGAGGTGCGTTGTGGCGTCTACATGTTCTGCGACGTGTTCCAGTCGGAGATCGCATCGTGCACACGTGATGACATCGCCGTCTCCGTCCTGGCCACGGTCATCGGACACCGGCCCGACATGAACAGCGCTCTCATCGACGCCGGCGCCCTGGCGCTCTCCAAGGACCGCAGCACCGGCGCACCCGGACTTCCGGAGGATATCGGCTTCGGTCTGGTGATGGACGTGAGCGGCAGCAGCCGCATCGGCCGGGTGACGGTCGGGCACGTCTACCAGGAACACGGCATGTTGGTTTCCGAAGGCCCCTTCCCGTTCGACGAGCTGCCGGTAGGCACACGCGTACGCGTGCTGCCGAACCACGCCTGCATGACGGCCGCGATGTACGACGCCTATCACGTCGTCGATGGCCACGGCGATCAGTTGGTCGCCACCTGGCCACGCATCAACGGCTGGTAGGACGGCCGCTCGGATTCTACGGGCAAGAAAGGGCGGTAGCCGCGGCGGGACCGGCGCCGCTACCGCCACGGATCGCACTTGCCGGCACGGCGGGATCGATCCGGTCAGGGCCGGCGCGACGAGGCACGCCCGGAGTCGCGTCAGAGGCGGCGGCCGCTCTCGGCATCGAACAGGTGCACCTTGCCCAGATCGGTGGCCAGGCGGATCTTGTCGCCCGGCTTGAACGGATGGCGCTCGCTGAAGAGCGCACAGACACGCTCGCCTGCCAGCTCAGCGAAGACCTCGATGTTCGCTCCCGTGGGCTCAACCACCTCCACGATAGCCTCCGCCCCCCGATCTTCAGTCGCCAGCATGAAATGCTCCGGGCGTACGCCATACACAACCTTCCGGCCGGCCCTGCCCGCGAACGACTCTGGCACGGCGAGTCTTGTGCCGTCTTCTCCCAGGACGAACGTTCCGGCTTCGCCCTGCTGAAGCGTGCCGCGAATGAAGTTCATCGACGGCGAGCCGATGAAGTCGGCGACGAAAAGGTTGGCGGGGGTATCATAGAGCTCCAGCGGAGTCCCAACCTGCTCGACGCGGCCGGCGTTCATCACCACGATGCGGTCCGCCATGGTGAGCGCCTCGATCTGGTCGTGGGTCACGTAGACCGAGGTCGTCTTGACCCGTTGGTGGAGCGACTTGATCTCGGTGCGCATGCTGACGCGCAACTTGGCGTCCAGGTTGGACAATGGCTCGTCATAGAGGAACACCTGCGCATCGCGGACGAGGGCGCGGCCCATGGCCACGCGCTGTCGCTGCCCACCCGAGAGCTGACGCGGGGAGCGCTGCAGGTAGTCCCCCAGATTGAGAATGTCCGCCGCCTCGTTGACGCGCGTCTCGATCTCTTCCCTGGACTTCTTGCGCAGCTTCAGGCTGAAGGCGATGTTGTCATGAACCGACATGTGGGGGTAGAGCGCGTAGCTCTGGAACACCATGGCGATGTCCCGGTCCTTCGGCGGCACATCGTTAATCACCTTGCCGCCGATGGCGATCTCGCCGTCGGTAATCGCCTCCAGCCCTGCGATCATCCGCAGCAGCGTCGACTTTCCGCAACCCGAGGGCCCGACGAGGACAACGAACTCCTGGTCCTTGATGTCAAGGCTGACCCCATGAAGGATCTTTGCTGCCCCGAAGGACTTCTGGACGTTGCGGATTTCGACGGAGGCCATGTAACTGTTCCTTGCGGCGTATTGCCGGCGCTACTTCACGGCACCGAGCGCCATGCCCCGGATGAGGTAGCGCTGGAGCCAGGAGAAGACGATCGCCACGGGCACGGTGGCCAGCACCGTGCCCGCCATCACGTGATGCCACTCCACCTGATAGCGGCCGGCAACCTGCGAGAAGATCTGCACCGGCAACGTGTACTGGTCCTGGCTGCGGATCATCGTCAGCGCCAGGACGAACTCATTCCAGCTGTTGATGAAGGTGAAGATGCCGGTAACCACCATCGCCGGCACCGCCAGTGGCAGGAAAATCTTCGCAAGGCTGACGAAATGGCTTGCCCCATCCATCCACGCGGCCTCCTCGAGTTCGCGCGGTATGGTGTTGAAGTAGCTCTGCAGCATCCAGATGGTGAAGGCCATGTTGAAGGCGGCGTAGGTCAGCACCAGCGAGTTGAGATTGTTGACCAGGCCGAACTGCACCATTAGCCGGAAAAGGCCGAGGACCAGGACGATGGGCGACATCATCTGCGTCATCAGCAGGAAGTTGCGGTACAGGCCCTTGCCGTGGAAGCGATAACGCGACAGCGCATAGGCCGCCGGGATACTCAGCACCAGCGCCAGCGCTGTGGCCGCGACGCTCACGTAGAGGCTGTTGAAAAGGGCGCCGCCGAAGTTGGTCTTCTCCCACATGTCGACGAAGTTGTCCCAGCGGAACTCGCTGAAGGTCCAGCGCGGCGGATAGACGAAAAGTTCCTCCCGCGGGCGCACCGCGGTCACGAACATGACCCCGAACGGGAACAGGATGACGACTACCAGCGGCGACAGCGCCAGCCAGTAGAGGAGACTCTTCTTAAGCCTCTGCGACATCGCCTGCCCCCTTTTCATCCGCGAGATCGCTCTCGTCCCGTTCGGCGCGCATCACCATGACCACGTAGAGGATGGTGAACACCAGCAGCACGCCGAACATGATCAGCGAGATGGCCGACGCCTTGCCCAACTGGCCGAAGCGGAAGGCCAGCTTGTAGAGGTAGGTGACGAGGATGTCGGTGCCGTTGGCGGGCCCGCCTTCGGTCATCACCCAGATGATGGGCAGCGAATTGAAGACGTAGATGACGTTGAGCACGATGGCGATGTTGATGAACGGCTTCATCAGTGGCAGCGTGATGAACCGGAACTGGTCCCACCACGACGCGCCGTCAACCATGGAGGCTTCGTAGGCATCCTGCGGCAGCGCCGAGAGTCCACCCAGGAATATCGTGGTGGTGAAAGGGATAGAAACCAGGATGCCGATCAGAATCTCGGCCGTAAAGGCCAGCGGCGCGGTTGCCAGCCACTCGATCGGCTCGGACATGATGCCCAGATCCATCAGCGATGCGTTAAGCAGACCGGCGCGCCCGTTGAGGCCCCAGCGCCAGACCACCGCGGTCATGGTCAACGAGATTGCCCAAGGGAGCATTATGATCACCCGCGCCACGCCGCGGCCGATGAAATCGTCATTGAGAATGAGGGCAATCGGCAGCGAGATGAGCAACGTCCCGCCGACCACCGCGACGGTCCAGACAACTGTGCGCAAGAGCGAGTCGTAGAAGAGTTGGTCGCCGAACACCTCGGCGAAATTGTCGAACCCGGTGAAGCCGCGCAGTTGTCCGAAGCGGCTGACTTCCTGCAGCGACGTCCACGCCAGGTCGATGATCGGATAGCCGATAATGAACATGGCCAGCGCCAGGCTCGGCAGGATCATCAGAAGAGGCGTCGAGCGCAACGCGGATTTCATGTGCTGACCACAGGGCCTGGGCTGTCATTGGTCTGAAACGAACTATGGGGGCGGCGACAGCCGCCCCCAATGATACGGGAGGCTACTTCCCGCGGATGCTGTTGATCTCGGCAGCAGCAGCCTTGAGGCCCTCTTCTGGGGTCACCTGACCGAGATAGATCTGCTGCATGGCACGCACGGTGGTGTCCGCGATCTCTTCCCAGTTTTCGATGGTGGGAGCGAACTTGGCGTAGGGCAGCCCGGCGGCGAAGCCGGCGATGTCCGGGTCGGTGGTGTAGTACTCCTCGGCCGCGACACCCTTGGTGACCGGCAGGAAGCCCTCGCCGTGGTCGAACTTCGTACGCCATTCATCCTTGTAGGCGAACTCGATGAACTTCCAGGCCGCGTCCTTGACGTCAGAATTGGCAAAGAGCATCAGCGTATCGGTCACGCCGTAGGTTGCCTTGGCAGTACCTTCGGGGAAGGGCATGATCTGGTACTTGAGATCAGGCGCCTCGGCCTTAATCTGCGGGATCAGCATCGGGAAGGTGAAGATCATCCCGACCTTGCCCTGCTTGAATAGGTTGAAAACCTCTTCGCGGTTGTAGTTGGTCGGCGACGGCTGGGTCAGGCTTTCGTCGATCATCTTCTTGTAGAGGTTCGCGGCCTCGAGGGCCTCAGGCGTGTCCAGGCCGCTAGTGCCGTCCGCCTTGAGGATGTCGCCGCCGTGCGTCCAGAGCGAATAGTAGTAGTAGGCGTCGGTTTCGATTTCCTTGCCCTGCAAGCCGAAGCCGAAGGTGTCGGGAAGCGCCGCCATTTTCTTGGCCGCCTCGTAGAACTCGTCCCAGTTGGTCGGCGGCGTCGCGCCGGCCTTTTCGAACAGGTCCATGTTGACCATCATGGCGCGGGCGGACGCCGCGACCGGCAGGCCCATGATCTTGCCGTCGATCACCGACGGGGCCATGAAGGTATCGATGAATGTCGACTTGAATTCAGGCGTCAGGTAGCCGTCAATCGGCTCGGCGACGCCCTGTGCAGCAAAGTCGAGCAACCAGCGGGTGCCGATGATCGAGATGTCGGGGGCGGTGCCGCCGGCAATGTCAGTCGTCAAGCGCTGAAGCAGAGTATCCCAAGGAACAACCTGGATATTGATGTCAATGTCCGGGTTCTCCTGCTCGAAAGCAGCAGCCACCTCTTCGAAATAGGGACCGGTCTTTGAACTGTATTCGGCGACCGTGAAGTCAATTTTGGTCTGCGCCTGGGCGGGAGCCATCGCTCCCAGGACGCCCATGGCGAGCGCAGACGCTGCCATTGCCTTCCATGATAGGGATTTCATCTTTAGCCGTTCTCCTCTTGCCACGCCTGCTGATCTGGTGTCGGCGTCAGGACGACTTCCAGCAGCTTTGGCAGTGACTTCACATTGCGCCGTGCATCGGTCTCCAGAAAATACTATTCTGGCATGCTGGTATGATGCTGCCGCATAGTTGGGCAACCGTTTGGCGCGTGGCTCAATTGTCACCAACTCCACCGTGCTGCGAGGCGCCAGCGGAGCGGTTCAGTTCAGCGTTGAACGGACCGGCTGGAGAGGTTAGCCGGATTTGCGCCAGGAGTATTCAGGCTCGTAGCCGAGGACGCTTCGGGCCTTGTCGATCGAAAGCAGGGTTTCGGTACCGACCAGTTCTTTTCGCAGCGGGACACCTGGATAGATCTGCCGCATCAGGTCGGCGCTGCTCGCCTCCATGACGGTATCGGCATTGGCAATGATGAAGTGGTCGGCACCGGTGAAATCCACTTCCAGCGCCTTGCGCACGGCCTGGGCGCAGTCACGCGCATCGATGTAACCCCACAGGTTCCACTCGCGGAAATGTGGGTCGTCCTGCCAGCCGGCGAACCGCTCGTAGTCCTTGGGCTCCATCACATTGGACAGGCGGAGGCCGATGAATCCGGTGTCCGGATTCCAGCGATGCATCTGGCGGGCCATCTCCTCACCGAGGTCCTTGGAGAGCGAATAGGCGCTCTCCGGCCGCATTGGATGATCCTCGTCGATGGGGACATAGGCCGGCGGGTTGGACGAACTCAAGGGAAGCCCCAAGGTGGTCTCGCTGGACGCCCACACGATGCGCCTGACCCCGCTCCGGACCGCCCCGTCGAAGACGTTGTAGGTCGACATCACGTTGTTTCGGAAGGTCACATCGTCAGGGACCGTGTCGGGCACGGGAATTGCCGCAAGGTGGACCACGGCGTCGGGGGTGCGGAATTTGCGGAAGGGGTGGTCCTTGCCGCCCGTCCACTGCATGGCATCAAAGACCTGACCGAGGTCGCATAGATCCACCTTGTAGAAGCCGCAGACCGGATCGGGCGAGGGCACGGCGTCGACGTTCATCACGGTGTAGCCGTGGGCGACCAAGTCCCGGCACACCGCCCGACCTGCCTTGCCGCTACCGCCGGTGACAACAACGTTCTTCATCTCGAAACTTCCTCGGGGAATCTTGCAGAGCAAACAGATCGCGCCGGATCGGAATTCCGGCGAGCCTTGCAGTTCGGCAAGACTGTAGCCCCGGCCTGGAAGTCCTACGAATGCCGAATTCTAATCCCGTCATGTGACTTCGGCATTGGCTGCCAAATCCTCTCGACCGATACTGCTCCCTGATCGCGGCATGCCGGACACACGAAAGCGGGGCGATATTGACCTACGATCTGTTGCTCAAAGGCGGGCGGGTCATCGACCCCGCCCAAGGCCTGGACGCCAACCTTGATGTCGCATTCACGGGAGGACGTGTGGCTGCGGTGGCCGAGAATATCGCCATGGGCGAGGCTCGCCGGGTCTACGACGCCACAGGCAGACTGGTGCTGCCGGGCCTCATTGACTTTCACACGCACGTCTACTGGGGCGGCACCTCGCTGGGAGTCGATGCCGAGGGGATCGCCATCCGCAGCGGCACCACCACATTCGTGGACGCGGGCAGTGCAGGAGCCGGCAACATGGCGGGCTTCGTCAGGCATGTCATCGAGCCTTCGGCGCCGCGCATCCTGGCGTACATCAACATTTCGTTTGCCGGCATTTTCGGCTTCAGCAAGGAAGTAATGGTCGGAGAGTGCTCCGACCTGCGCTTGCTGAACGCCCGCGAATGCGTGCGCTCGGCGCGGGAATTCACGGAGCACGTCGTCGGGGTGAAAGCGCGCGTTGGCTTCAATGCGGGCGGGAACTCGGGCGCCGCGCCCCTCGACATCGCTATCGAGATAGCCGACGAGCTGGACTTGCCGGTGATGGCGCACATCGACTTTCCGCCGCCCAGCCGAGACGAAGTGCTTGAACGCCTGCGCCCCGGCGACATTCTCACCCATTGCTTCCGTCCCTTCCCAAACGCGCCGATCAACGGGCGCAGGCAGGTGCGCCAGGAGATCCGCGCGGCCCACGAGCGCGGGGTCATTTTCGACATTGGCCACGGCTACGGCGGCTTTGCCTTCGAGTCCGGGCGCGCGACGCTCGAGCAGGGCCTGCTGCCCGATATCCTGAGCAGCGACGTACATACTCTCAGTAAGGATGGCCCCGCCTACGACATTCTGGCGGTGATGAGCAAGTTCTGGTGCCTAGGCATGGAACTCAACGATGTCGTACGGGCGACGACCGAAACCCCCGCCAAGGCCCTCCGGCGACCCGAACTCGGGACGCTCGCGCCGGGGACCCCCGGCGACGCCACCATCGTGCAGATCGAGAAAGGGCAGTTCCAGTACCACGATGCCGTGGGTGAGGTCCTCGACGGCGACCGTCAGTTGGCGCTGCGCGGCATCGTCATTGGAGGCAACTGGTGGGAGAAGGGACCCTCCGCATGATGCAGAGGGCCATGTATCTCTACGCTTGGGATCTCCAGGAAGAAGGCGTTGCCGAAGTAGCAGCGCGGCTGCGCGGGGCGGGGCTCAATACGGTATCGCTGGCCACGAGCTACCACGCCGGCAAGTTCCTGCGCCCCCACGCCCCCCACCGGAAGGTCTACTTCCCCGAGGATGGCACTGTCTATTTCCGGCCGGACATGTCCCGCTACGGGCGCATCAGGCCTCGGGTGAACAGCCAGGTCGGCGAGTTCGACGCGCTGCGTGAACTCGAAGAACATGCCGCCGACCTCCGGCGCGTGGGCTGGACCGTCGGACTACACAACACCCCGCTCGGGCTCGAGCATCCGGACCTGACCGCACGGAACGCTTACGGCGACCCGCTCTACAACTCGCTCTGCCCGTCGCAGCAGGAGGTGCGCGACTATCTCGTGGCCCTGTGCGCCGATCTGGGAGCCAGCTACCGCCCCGCAGAGGTGATGATCGAAACCCCGGGCTGGCAGGCCTTCCGCCACGGCCACCATCACGAATTCGAACTGGTGGAGCTTTCCGACCGCACCGAAACCATGCTCGGCACGTGCTTCTGCGACGCCTGCCGCACAAGCGCCCGGGCCGCCGGCATCGACGCGAAGAAGCTCGCCGCCTCCACCCGCCAGGCAATCGACCGCTTCTTCGCCACGGGCGAGGCGCCGGCCACGGACCCCGGAAGCGACCCCGACTGGCTGGCGCTGCGTGAATGGCGCGCCGGCGTCGTCACCGCCCTAGTGCAGGAGGTGCGCGCTGAGCTCGATCGCGCCGTCGGCCTCGCCGTCATTCCCACCGTGCAGACCCCGAACGACCTGTGCTGGATCGAAGGCAGCGACCTGCCCCGGCTCGCCGTGGCCGCCGACAGGCTGGAGATCCCCGCCTACCAGCGTGGCCTCGAGGCCATAGGCAAGGATATCTCGGCGGTCCGCGGTGCGGCAGGCGAGGCCGCGCGTCTGGGCTACATCCTGCGCCCGACATGGCCGCACCTGGCCGGCGCGGACAAGTTGCGAGACGCGGTGCGCCTGGTAGCGGATGCCGGCGCCGAGTCGGTCGCCTTCTACAACTATGGCCATATGCGCCTGCAGTCCCTGGACTGGATCCGGGACGCCCTGCCCTGAGAGGAACAAAGATGTCTCGACACGCCAATACGATCGCATTGGTGACCGGTGCCGGGCACGGCATCGGGCGCGCCATCGCCCGGAATCTGGCCGCCGAGGGCGCCGCAGTCGCCATTGCGGAGATCAACGAAGACACCGGCCGCCAGACCGTGGAACTGCTCCGCTCGGCCGGCGCCAGGGCCCATTTCGTCCAGACCGACATTGCCGACTTCGCATCCGTCGAGGCGGCGTTCGCCGAGGCAGCGGCCACGCTCGGCCCAATCTCGCTGCTGGTCAACAACGCCGCCGTCACCGACGCCGGCGACCTCAAGAGCATCTCCCTCGACGCCTGGCACAAGGAAGTCGACGTCAACCTCAATGGTACCTACCACTGCATCCGCGCCATCGCGCCCCGCATGCGGGAACGCGGCGGCGGGGCAATCGTCAACATTTCCTCCGTCAATGCGCTGCGCTACTTCGGCAACCCCAGCTACAGCGCCGCCAAGGCCGGGATTATCAACCTCACCCTGTCGGTAGCCAGCGAATTCGGCCGCGACGGCATACGCTGCAACGCCGTGCTCCCCGGCTCGGTGCGCACCGACAACATCACCTGGACCATCCGGCAACAGAAGGATCCGCAGGTGTTCGAGAAGCTGGCGCGCTGGTACCCGCTGGGGCGCGTCGCCGAGCCGGAGGACATCGCCCTGGCGGTTGCCTTCCTCGGGTCCGACGAGGCCGCCTATATCACCGGCGCCGCCCTGCCGGTCGATGGCGGGCTCACCGCCGGCATGAACGTGATGATCGACGAGTTCATCCTCGAATCCCGAAACGACTGACCTGGGAAGCACCAAATGCTGATCATATCCGAAGCTCTGGCGCGTCGGCTTGTGAGCGTGGAAGACGCGATTAGCGTCGTGGAGCAAACCTTCGCCGCCATGGCGCGCGGCGACGCCCGCAATTATCCGGTGGTGCGCGAGGTCGTCGGGTATCAGGACGCGGTCTTCGGCGTGAAGACCGGCGCCGACGTCAGCGCGCCCTTCCTCGGGCTCAAGGCCGGTGGCTACTGGCCGCACAATCTTGGCAAGGGCCTCACCAACCACCAATCCGCCACGCTGCTCTTCGACCCGGAGACCGGCCGCGCTTCTGCTCTGGTAAGCGCCAACTACCTCACCGGCGTGCGCACCGGCGCCGCCAGCGCCATCGCTACCAAACATCTTTCCCGTCCGGACTCCGAAACCCTGGGCATGATCGGCACCGGTGCGCAGTCGGTGTACCAGCTGAGGGCGACGCTCGCCGTGCGTCCGATCCGCCACGTCCTTGCCTGGGACCCGTCCGAAGGAAATCTCGAGAAGTTCGGCGCCGTCGTGCACGAGCTTGGCCTCGACTATGAGCCTCAGGCCGAGAGGCAGGCGGTGGCGGGCGGCGCCGACATCCTGATCACGGTGACGCCCTCGCAGCAGGCACTGGTCGAGAAGGGCTGGGTTCGGCCGGGCACCCATATCAGCGCCATGGGCGCCGACACCAAGGGCAAGCAGGAACTCGATCCGGCGCTGGTCGCCGCCTCTGTGATCTTCGTGGACGAGGTGGCGCAGGCCTTCACCATCGGCGAATGCCAACACGCCTATGCGGCCGGACTAATCAGCGACAAAGACGTGCGGGCGAGCCTGGGCGCCGTCATCGGCGGGGTCGGCGAGGGGCGCCGGACCGCCGAGGAAATCACCCTGTTCGACGGCACCGGCGTCTCGCTGCAGGATCTCGTGGTCGCCGATCTCGCGGTTAAGCGTGCGACCGAGCAGGGCCTCGGCGTTACCGCCGACTACTGATGCCGACCGGGAACGAACCGCACATGGCACTGCCGCACTCGATCAACTCGATACCATCGAGGCGCCGGCGGTCCTCGTGGGCGCCGATATCGCCGACGCCAACCTCGCCCACTGGCAGGAGCACTGTGACCGCGCCGGCCTCGCCAACCGGCCGCACATCAAGACGCATCGCTCCAGCGCCTGGGCCCTGAGGCAGATCGAGCTCGGGGCACGTTTCCCCTCCCCGCTGCCATTGAAGCGTGAAGACGATCTCAGCGCGTCAACGGATCTGTCGCTACAGGCTCGGCCGGAGCGCCGGGGCTCAACGTCGGCCGAGAAACTTCGTCCGCTATTCAGCTGGCCTTGACTTTGGCCACCGAACGGGTCCACTACCGCCGCCGGCCACCGGATAACCTATTGTTTATCAATGGCTTGCTGGACATCATCCGTGTTGCTCAGAGTCCAGGTTCCCCAGCCAGCCTCGTCAGAAAATTCCATAAATCCAGCAAGTTAGAGCCAACAAAGCCGGCCAGGACGTGGGTTTTCCCACCAATTTGGCCACCGGACTGGCCACCGGCGGCCCG